>Ga0187863_10002522_pt1 | contig 13928 bp, 4 predicted proteins | sample June2016WEW_11_1_FD_132975 | JGI IMG/M metagenome (GOLD analysis project Ga0187863, IMG submission 132975) | Peatland microbial communities from SPRUCE experiment site at the Marcell Experimental Forest, Minnesota, USA - June2016WEW_11_10 | ecosystem: Environmental > Terrestrial > Soil >... | reverse complement strand
GTGCGCCTTGTGCGTGAAGACGGATTGTTGAAGATAGAAGCGCGGCGGTATATACCAGTTATCGTTGTATTGCAGCTCCCAGCGATACTCGATAATGCTGCCCACCTGCACATCGGGCATGCTGAAGACCTTCGCCATCCATTTCACATCGCCGCTTTTCACCAGCTCCTTGCTGTAGGGCTTTCCCGTGAACGGAATCACCGTCCCATCTGCGTGAATCGTGCGCCCCTCCACCGCCTTGATGTCCGAGCCTCCCCCTTCATAGGGAATCTCAATGTCGCTGAACTCCTCTTTCCCCTTTTCCGTCAGGATTTTGATCCGCGCATATACCCGGTGAAAATGCACGTTATCGTCCACGAATTCCTCGCGGAACAGATACACGGCCGGGGCATCCGGCGCTGCCGGATCGGAGGTCATTTTCAGCTCTTCCGGCGTGGGCTGCGTCCACGTGGGCACGCCCCATGCGGGAATCGCTGCCCACAGGGACAGAATCGCGAACAGGAAAGTACGGCGCAGAATGGTATCCACAGTAGCCTCACCGACTGGAAAAAAACTTCAAAGATTCCGTACGGATCCCTTGAAATCCGCAATAACAGATTGAGGCGAGAAACGTAGCCCCTTTGTAAGTCCTCCTCGCCACTTATGCAAGACAAATTTCGGTTGCCAGCGGCCGTCCAGCTTGCTCCTCGCCGTCCCCGGCGCTGCCGGATCCGACATCATCTTCAGTTCGTCGGGAGTTGGTTGTGTGAAGTTAGAGGATCCAAAGGCGGGAGCAGGAGAAACCAGAGCAGCCCGCAAAAGGATGCGACTCGAAATGTGATCCACGGCAGGGCCCCCCACTGCGGAACGGGTTCAACCCATGCATTCAACACCGATTCCGCCCAATCCACAATTCAATTCCTGGGGGAGAATCGTCGCTTTCTCGTAATCGTCGCTTTGTTACCTATGGGGGTCCGCCTACGGCGCCAGATACGGCCTCAGTCCATCCCACGGATACAATCCCGTCGGGCCCAGGTCCGATTCCCTTTGCTCCTTCGAGTCCCAGCGCACGAAGAATCCCACCACCTGGTTGTTGTAATTCCGCGTGTTGTTCAGCGACAGAAAGCCGCCTGCGAACCAGTGATCGCTCAGGTGGTAGGCCATCTCGCCTTTGAAGTCGTAGTTGCCGCTCACCACCGACTCCGCCGAATACGATGCGTTGCTGTTGGCAACTTCCAGCGCCTGGTCCAGTGGGAAGAACGGCACGCTGTCCTGCTGGAACGCCTCGACCCCAAAAGCCGCTACAACACTGTAGTGGATGTTCGCCCCATACCGCCCCTCGAAGGAGAACGGCACGTTGGCCAGATAGTATGCCTGCGGGCTGAAGTATCCGCCCTGGCCATAAGTAAAGAAGTTCGAGTTATGCGCGTAATGCATCCCGAAGAAATTCACGCCCACCGTCAGATTGCCTTCGTTGGGAACTTCCTTTACCCGCCAGTACGCGCCCGCGTCTCCATCCACCCGATCATTGGTCTGCACGTGAACGCCGGTGAGATACTGCCCGCCGGCGCTGACATAGAAACCCGAGTTGGGATCGCTCCTGCCAAATTGCACATCTCCGCCCGTGGCGTTCACGCCGCCCCAGATATTCCCCTCAAACCCCGGTCCGGCCGATCCCGGATCGTGCAACCCTGAATACGAGAGCTGCGAGTCTTTGACCGAATCGCGGCTCGCCGTGAACGTGAAGGGCCCGTTCCCCGGCTTCCAGTCCAGCCGCCCAATCACATTCGCCACCAGGAAGCCCCACGGTGAATAGCCCCCGCTGACGGCGAAATTCGACGTCGCGAACTGCACTTCTCCGCCAACCCCGGTCGCGTTCTGCTGGTTCAGCACCGAGTTCGCCGGCGCCGTGCCCAGCTGTTCCACCACCCCTCCAGGCAGTAGCGGCGACTTGGTAGCCGATCCCGAATCCAGGAACACCGGGTTTGAAACAATGGTCAGCCGCATCGCTCTGCCCAGCGCCGCCGACGCCTCAAACGGAGCCTGCAGCGCGGTCAGCGAATCGAACCCCGCTGTCCCGCTGCGGTGGTTCACCGTTCCCGTGCCTCCCATCCAGGAGCTGTACTCGCCTTCGATGTAGCCCAGCTGGATCTGCGCCTGTTCCCGTAAATCCCGCTGCCGGACGATCGAGGGCCGCTCGTAAGGCCCGCGCAGCGGAGGCAGATTCTCATGCATCAGTTCATCGTCGCTTGCTCCCGTCGTCGAGGGCGGCCTCTCGAAGTAATCCGGTGTCTCGGTGTTCGGCTGAATCTCTTCGGACGGCGGCGCGTACTGCGTCGAGACCATCGACGGATCGATCGGCTTTTTCGCCGCATCCAGGGCCGCTTCCGCCTCGGTAGCATTCGGCAGCGGAGTCAGCGCCGGACTCGTCTCCAGTCCAAGTTGCTGCGGCTGCTCCTCTGGAATGCTCGCCTCGCTCACCTGCGTCTCCGCATCGGGAGACGGCAGTGACGCCTGCGGTATGTATGGCTTCGTTTGCGGCTGCGCAGGCTTCTCCGGCTGAGTCTCCGGCTGCGCGGTACTCGGATTCTCCCTGGCCGGCGGGTTCGCTCCACTTTCCATCGGGGCTGCGTTTCCGCTCGGCGGCATAATCGGAACAATTCCGGGCTGTGTATTTCCGGTGTCCGGCGCAGGGATCGGCACATCCGGCAGTCCGCTCGCACCTTGACCACCCTGCGGTCCAATGTTGTAAATCTGCACCGGCGCCGTCCCCATGTAATAAGGATCGGGCCCCAGCGGCTGGTTGCTGGCCCGCGTCGGATTCGGATTGCTGTAGCTCGGCAGCGGCACTCCGCCCCCGCCCTCCACCGTTGCGTCCCCTTCCGGATTCAGCAGGTTCACCAGATCCGTCGGCTTCGCCGGCTTTGTTTGCTTCACCAGATCCGCCTGGTCCAACTCGTGCGCGAGCGTCGCCGTCGGTGTCGGCGTTGGCATCGCATTCAACGAAGCTCTCCAGTAATCCGCTGCCCGGGCGCGATCTCCGCGCGCCTGCTCGAACTGTGCCGCCGATGTCAGCACTTTTGGATCATTAGGAAATTTTCCCAGCGCATCGCGCAGCCACGCTTCGGCCTGCTTCATGTTCTGCACAGCGATCGCCGCGCCCACCATGCTCTGATAATCCGAGGGGGTGGCGTTCGTCATGTCCAGCGACTCGTAGATCGCCATCGCGTCCTTCGGCTGGCCCGCCTGCACAAAACCCGCAGCCAGCGCTTTGCTCACCGCGGGATTTCCGGGAAACGCCTGCGCCGCCGCCATCAATATATCCACACCGCGACGCGGATTCCCCGCCGCCGCGGCCTGCGCCGCGCGCCGCTGCGCCCACGACGCCCAGATCGTCTGCACCTGCCGCCGCTCTTCGTCCTTCATATCCCGGCGATCGCCCATCCCCATCAGTTGCCGGTAGAGCTCGCGGTCGTCGCCGAGGTTGAACAGCGTCCAGGCAGTGGCAATATCCACGCTCGCCGGCGGTCTCTTCCCCTCGCCGCGGTAGTAATCCTGGATTTCCATCAGCAGCGCCAGCGCCCCGCGCTGATCGCCGTTCGCCGCATAAATCGCCGCCAGCGTCTGCTGGTATTCCACATCCGTAGCCAGCGCCTTGCGCACTGCCGGCGGAATCTGCTGGACCTGCGCCAGCGCATCCGCGTCGTGATCCGTCGCGTGCAGCGCGGCCATCAATCCCTTCCACCCATCCAGCCGGTCCGGATGCTGCGTCAGTACGCTGCGGTAGATCCCGTACGCCGCCTGCGGATGATTGCGCTCCAGGTCGACCGCCGCCACCTGCAGCTGCAGCGGAATCGGCAGCGGCTGCCCGTTCTCCTCATAAATTCCGATCGCCCGCTCCAGGAACCCCTCCGCGACATCCGGGTGGTTCTGGCTCTGGTAAATCGCCGCCAGCATCGAGAGGAACCCGCCATCGCGCAGCGCGTTGTCGTAGGCGTCCGGCGGCATCCGCTCCACGACCGCAATCGCATCCGCATCGCGCCCCGCCAGGTGCTCCATGGAAACCATGCCCTGCCACGCCGGCACGCTGTTCGGATCGGCGCGGAGAATCCCGCGATAGATCCCCGCCGCCTTCGTAAAGCTCTTGTCCTGCGCCAGCAACGCGGCGTACTGCAGCGTGATCTCGGTCTTGATTCGCTCCTCGCCCGCCGGATAATGCAAATTGATCGCCTGCACCAGAAAGCGCTGCGCTTCGGCATCCAGGCCGACGGCAACATACGCCCGCGCCAGCGTTCGCAGATACTCCGGATCTTTCGCAGCGCTGCTTTTCAGCGCCGCCGGAAACTGCGTCGATGTCACCAGCGCCGCTCTCCCCTGTCCCGCTTCGACCTGCGCCATGAACAGCCCGCGCCACCACGCCGGCGCTTTCGGCTGCTTGCGCACCAGCTGCTGATACAGCGGAATCGCCTGTTCCGGCTCCTGCATCTTCATGTAAGCGCCGGCTTCTCCGGTGAGCGCGTCCACGCTGCCGGGCCGCAGCACCAGCGCCGCCTGATAGTTCTTCACCGCCTCATCCAGCCGGTTCGCGTTCAGCGCTTCGGTGCCCTGCTGCATCGCGTTCCAGAACCGCGAAGTAGCCAGCGATTGGGTCACCAGCGGGCTGCGCAGCCCGTTCTCTTCCGCCTGCTCAAAGAACGTCGTGGCCTCGGCGAAATTGTTCTGCTTCATGCGCACAAAGCCGAGTCCGGCCAGCACCCGCGGATTGGTGGGCTGCGTCGCGTTCAGTTCCTCAAACATCTGCTCTGCCATGGCCAGACGATTCGCCGCCAGTTCCCGGAAGGCGGCCTGCTCCGCCGGCGTGTGCGCAATACCCGACGCGGCCTTCGCCTGCCGCTGCTCGGTCTCCTCCAGCTCCCTCGCCAGCTCCGCATCCGGATGCAGCTTCAGATACTCGCGCACCGCCGGAACCGTCGCCGGATTCTGCACATCCCATCCCAGCGCCTGGCGCAGAGCCGCCTGTGCTACTGCGTCCTGCGGATACTGGGCGAGAATCTTCTCGCCCTCCGCCCGCGTTTTCGGAGCGTAGGTGAGCACGCGCCCCAGGTCGATCGCATACTGCGGATCGCTGGGGTACTTCGCCATGAGTTTGCGCAGCCCATCGATGGCATCGTCGCGTGTCGATATGATCGCGGCCTCGGTGTCGTAGTAAGCCAGCGCCCAGTTGTCCGGAGGATGCGTCCCGAAGCTCTGGCGGTAGATCTTCAGCGCTTCTTCGTTGTGCCCGTTCTTCGCCAGCTCCGCGGCCTGCTGCAGAAGTTGATTCTGCGTCTTACTGCTCACCAGGCCTTCGATCTTCGCAATCTCCGGGCTGTTCGGATTCACCGCCCGCAGGCGCTCGATGTAGGTCTCCGCCTCTGCGTCGTTCCCGCTCAGCTTCGCCCAGCGCCCCAGTCCCGCCAGCGCCTCCTGATTGTTAGGGTCGGAAAGAAGTATCTGTTGCCAGGTCTGCGCCGCCAGATCGAGATGCCCCGACTGTTCCTGCGATTGCGCCTTTTCGAGCAGCGTCTTTTCCACCGCCGACTGCGCCCGCACCGGCGCCCCGCCGAGGCAAAGAATCGCCCCCAGGCCCAGACCCATCAACAGCTTGCGGAGGCTTCGGTTCATCGTTACTTCTTCCATATCACTCTGGGCTCTTCCGCGCGATCACCCGAAGGAGGTGGCACCATCCGCCTTGTGCCCCCACTGCCCCCAACTCTCTCTTAGCCCTCCCGGCGCTAACCCCCTGTGGGCCCTCGCATCTCCATCATCAGCCCTCGACTACCAATAAGCGCCGCCGCGCTTTCGCCCGCAGCCACCCCCGTATCCAGATGGCAAACACAAAGCTGATCGCCAGCACCACCAGATCCACCATCCAGGGCACCTGCATGAACCACAAACCCACCGCCGTCCACCACGGCAGAAGTCCGACGTGATACAGGTTGTTTCCGATGCGATAGCTCTCGAACCGCGTCCCCTCGAGCAGTGCCACCGTGCCCGACACCGCGCTCGACTGCGAGCTCTCCAGAAACGCCTTGAGCATCGGTTCAGAATTGGCGGCGCTCTTCACGTCAACCAGCACCACCGTCCGCCCGCTCGCGTATGGCGATTCGATTTCCTCGATCAGCGCATCCGGAACACCTGTCGTGCCGATCTCTCCCGACGACAGCTGATCGGTCGCAGGTATCTTCCACCACATGTTGTGGAACGTCGAAAAGAAGCCGCGCGTGTCCTGCACCTTCAGGCTGTTGTCGCCGAACGTCACCGGCATTCCCGCCGCCAGTTTCCCCACCGCTCCATTGCTTTGCCCGGTCGTGATCACCAGAAAATCTTCGTTGGCGCCCGCCTGCAGCACGTCCGGACCGGCCACCGTCACGCGAATCGCCGGATATCCCGTCTCCGCTCCAAAATGCCCCATCATCGTCAGGTAGGTCTCCACCTCCTGCGGCGACGGTTGATCCGGCAACACAATCGTGGTCTGGCTCAGGTCCGCATAACGGGTAAACGGAAACCCCGCATTCGAGAACAGCTCCAGATTCGGCATCGCCGCCCAGTGCGGCAAGCCGCGCAGATCGATATACGAACTCCTGAGAATCGATCCCACCAGATTGGCCGGGACCGTGTCTTTGCAGTTGCCGCTCTTCAGGAGCTGAAACGTCAGCCTGAACTTCATCGAGTTGGAAAACGGCCGCAGGTTCACCACCGGAATCGCCAGGTTGACCGACGTTTCTCTCGAGGCATCCTTGCCCGGGATCAGCGGCACCGACCCCAGGTACGCATCGTTCGACTCCACCTGCATGCTCGAGATCGGCCCAATCGGGATCGCGTTATACCGGTAATCCAGGTGCAGCAGCACATTCTGCGTATCGCCGTAGAACAGATCGGGCGGCACGTGGTAGTACGTCGTCATCGGCTCGTTGCCGTCGCCCTGCAGCGAATCCGACGAGCTGTAATTCCACAACGGGACCTTGCCATCCGGTTGCTGCCAGCGCGGCGCATCGTCCGGATTGCTCTTCGGCAGATGCAGATCCGTAATCGTTGCCGTCGATCCCTGCAGTCCCGGCCAGCCTGTCGCCAGCGCCTGCGCTGCCGCCAGCGTCTGATCCGCGTCCGCCCCCGTCACGATCAGCACCTTCCCGTACGGATCGACGGGATTCGTGCGCACCGCCACCGTCGGCGATTGCACGCCTGGCAGGTTCAGCCCCGGCGGCATCGCGTTCGGGCCCTCTGCGATCAGCACCACATTTCCCGCAGGCAGCGTCCCCACCGAAACCGGGAACCGCATCGCGCGATAATCCCCCAGCACCCCGAACCACGAGCTCACTACCCCGGCCGCTTCCAGCCCCGCCAGCGACGGCGTCGCTCCAAATACGATGGGAATCACCGGCGGCTTCGCCAGCTGCGTATCGAAAAACGGCAGCGGCAGCTGCTTCAGGTCATCGGTCAGCGGCAGCAGATCCCCCGCAATGGCGATCCGGGTATTGAGGTCCACGTGCGCCCACAACGCGGAATTCGTCGGGTCTTCGCACGTCTGCGCGTAGTGCCCGATAAACTCGAACGTCAGCTGGTTGTTCCGCACCAGCAGATCGGGGGGAACCACCACATCCGACTCGATCACTGCGCCGTTCGAAGGAGTGTCCGGAACGGGCAGCGTCGCGAACACGGTCCCGTTCAGAATCACCTTCAGGTGACTCTGCGATGGGATCAGGCTCGGCGAGAAGTGGTAGTACACGTGCATCGAAGCCTGTTTCACCACTTCGTTCTGCGGAATCGCGAAGTAAATCGTGTCGTAGGCGTCGGCGCCGCGCAGATTGATCGGCCCCGGCACCCCCAGATCGAAGAGGTTCTGCTCCGTCTTGAAGCTGCCCGCCGCCGGCGTTGTCGCCTCCGAAGGGGCTGCCGCAGCAGCCGGTGCAGTTACATCGCTGGTCTGCGCTCTGGCCGTCACACCCCATCCCGCCAGGCCCAGCGCCAGCAGCAGAACCAGGCCCTCCGCCGTCAGCGGCGCCTTCTTGCTCTTGCTCTGCTGCCCGTTGCGGTGCGGCCTCATCGATGCGAACGCCATCCCTAATCCGCGAAACGCGATCCGAATAATCCGGCCCAGGCTTCGCAGCGGCTGATCCACCTCGCGGGATTCTCCCCATCCCAGCCAGGAGTCTGCCCGCGAAAACAGCACCATCGTCAGCATTTCCTCTTCCGCAACCGTCAGCGGATCGAATTGCAGGCGCAGCACGTTGTTCGCCAGCCCTACCACCGTCGCCGGCAGCTCCGCATCGCCCGTCCGCAGCGGAAAGATCACCTTGAGCGCCTCGCCGTGGTTGGCGTGCATGCCTTCCAGCAGCTCCATCGCCAGGCCGCCGCTCGAAACGTCGATGGTCTGCCCCGGCACGATGCGCCCATCGGGCAGGTGCACGCGCACCGGAGCCGCGAAGTTGATGCGCACATGCTGCCGCGTCTGCCGCGCCTCGCGCGCCACCGCAACGCACACGCTCAGAATCACAATATTGAACGACGTCCACAGCGCGTTGGTGATGATCGTGCCCGGATGCGTCCCGTCCCACAGCCATCCCAGTCCCGGCACGTGCAGGAAGCGCGGAATCACCATCAGCAGCCCCAGCGCGTTGAACGCCAGCAGGACAATGAACGGCTGCGCGATCCGCGCATCGAAAAACGTCTGCGTGACCAGGCCGCCCTTGCTCGTTACGTTGAACTTCCCCGCCTTCGGATTGAACAACGCGGTCAGCGTGGGCAGCAGAATGTACGGGGAAAGCACCGTCTCGTAAATCTCGTTCCAGAACGAGTGCCGATGGTATCCCTGGATGCGGCTGTTCGTGACGCTCGAGAGCGTCAGGTGGGGCAGCGCATACGCCAGAATCGCGATCCAGTACCCCGGAACGTTGGTAAATCCGAAGATCAGGTAAATCAGCGGGGCGGTCAGAAAAATCAGCCGCGGCAGCGCATACAGGAAGTGCGTCATCGCGTTGAAGTAGCACAGCCGCTGCGCCAGCGTCAGGTTCGGCGCGAACAGAGGATTCTCGATCCGCAGGATCTGGATCATCCCCCTCGCCCACCGAATCCGCTGCTTCACGTGCGCCGACAGCCGCTCTGTCGCCAGGCCCGCCGCCTGCGGAATATTGATGTAAGCCGTGTTCCACCCGCGCGTCTGCATGCGCAGGCAGGTGTGCGCGTCTTCTGTAACCGTCTCGGCTGCAATTCCACCGATCTCATCCAGCGCCTCGCGCCGCAACACCGCGCACGACCCGCAGAAGAACGCCGCGTTCCAGAAATCGTTTCCGTCCTGCACGATCCCGTAAAACAGCTCGCCCTCGTTCGGGATCACCCGGAACTGCCCCAGGTTCCGCTCAAACGGATCCGGCGAATAAAAATGATGCGGCGTCTGCAGCATGCCCAGATTCGGATCCTTCAGAAACCACCCGACCGTCATCTGCAGAAAACTGCGCGTCGGCACGTGATCCGAATCGAAAATCGCCACATACGGCGAGCTCAGGCTCTTGAGCGCGTGATTGATGTTTCCCGCCTTTGCCTGAATGTTGTCGCCCCGCGTCATGTACCCGATCCCGGCTTCCACCGCGAATTCCCTGAACTCCTCGCGGTTCCCGTCGTCGAGGATGTACACATGCAGCTTCTCCGCCGGCCAGTCGATGTTCAGCGACGCCAGCGCCGTGTACCGCACCACATTCAGCGGCTCGTTGTACGTCGGAATCAGCAGGTCGACTTCCGGCCAGTCCTCCGGATCGTCGGGCAGCGCTACCGGCGCCCGGCGCAGCGGCCACACCGTCTGCAGGAATCCCATGTACAGAATCGCGAACGCGTAGGCCTCCGCGCCCAGCAACAGCAGGATGAAAAACACATCCACCGGGCCCCACTTCGTTCCCGGATCCTGGAAAAACGCGATAATGCTGCTCACCCGCCACCACCCGTAGCGGAAGGTCGCAAACATCGACAGCATCATCAGCGTCAGCGTAATCAGATAAGAATCCGACACCCGGCTCAGCCAGATGCACAGCAGCAGGATCAGCAGCCCCAGCACCGCCTGTTGCGGCCACGACAGCGACAGCGAGCCGAAAAAGAACAGCACCACCATCCCCGCCGCGGTCAGAACGATCCGCAGCAGCTGGAAGAACGGCCCCCGTCCCGTTTCAAACCCCTCCCACATCTCGGACTGGGTCATCGCTCGCTCCAGCGCATCCCGCGATGCCCCGCGCTCATCGCTGCCGACGTGTTGCGAATCCACGTCACCAGACTCATGATGTCTTCCGCGGCCGCCGAGTTCGGCGCGTAGTCGAGCACCGTCATCCCTTCCGCCAGCGCTTCGCTCACCGCGGCGCTTCGGTGCACGACAAAAGGCAGCAGCCGCTCACCCAGCTGTTGCCGCAAAACCTCCCGCACATCCCGTTGCAGCGGCGAAGACGGATCGAACTGGTTCAGCACGAACCAGGCTTGCAGTGGTTTGCCGCTCAATCCCTCCTGATTGCGAAAAAATCCCTCCAGCGCCTGCAGCGTCACCACCGACGCCATATCCGGGACCACCGGCACCAGTACCGTAGGCGCCAGCCGCGCTGCCTGCCGCAGCATCGACCCCGATCCCGTCGCCACGTCGATCAGCACCCGGCTGGAGTCCTGCGCCCCGCGCGTCATCTCCCGCCGCAGCAGATCGGGGTCCGCCTCGTACCGCTCCGCTTCCAGCGTCAGCACCCGAATCGGCGGATCGCTCGTCCCTCCGCTGAACGTGCGGACCACCCCAGGCTTGACCTCCCGCGCTCCAAAATAAAACGGCAGTACGCCAAAAGTGCACGTATCGGTCAGCAGCACTCGCTCGCCCCGCGCCGTCAGGCCCCGTCCGACCGCCGCCACCAGGCTCGTCTTCCCCACTCCGCCTGCCAGCGAAAACACCGCCAGCACCGGAACCTGGCCTTCCACCCTCTCCGGCTGAATGTCCTCCGCACCCCGTCCAAAAACCCCGCGCAGCGCATACCACCGCGGCGCCACTCGCTCCTGCGACTGTTGCTGCGTCTCCGTTTCCGGAAGCTGCACCGGCGCCGATTCTCTCTCCGTCAGCCATGCCGGGCGCATCGGTGGCCCTTCTTCCTGATCCGCCGCTCTCTCCCCGGCAAATCGCTGGTCTCCGGCGCTCTCCTCCTGGAGATAGGGAGCCCCCGTCAATCCGTAGCGCGGCGAGGTGTTCGCTTCGGCCGCAGACGGCAAGGTGCCCGGCATCCGCTCCATCTCCTCGGGTCTCTCCAGCCGCCGCTCGCTCGGAATCTCGTGGCGAACTGGCCCGGTCACCACCACTGGCCTGCCTGCCTGGAGCAGATCTTCCCATCCCGAAGCTTCAACCCGCGGCACAGGCGCCTTCTGTGCTTCCTCGCGCGCCACTCTCGCCCGCTCGGCCAGGGTCCGCTGGCGCATCTGTGCTCGCACCTGCTGGCGCGAAGCGCTGAAATCCCGGTATTTCGCTCCGTGCAGGTTCGCCCAGGAATAAAGAGTCGCGACGTCGTCCGCCGGCTCGTTGTTATCCGGGTTACGGGCGCTCATATCGTCCGGTTCCTGCTTCATCGCGTCATCACCTTCGCCTGAGCCCCGAAGCGCAACAGGAGCCCTCATCCCTGGTCGAATACCGCGTCTCGCCGATGGCTGGCCCCGGACTTTACCACACTGCTCCGCCGGGAAATTGCACGGCAATAGCACTTCATTGTTACTGTCGTCTTCTGGCCACTCGCCGGTGCTCCACCCTGGGAATGCATGCACGTTTGCTGATCCGTCAACCTGATCCCTGCCAGGAAAACACTCTTAGAGTAGAAGTTCAACCAGGATAAATCTTTAGGCTTCTCCCGGACCATTCCTCTTCAGTAACCCAGGCTCCGTTACGACAGGGGCTCCAAGCCGAACAAAAGAGCCCAAAATACAGTGCACGGGTCCTCACCTGGCGATCCGCGTCAGGCTCGCCTCCCTCTTTGCACGGCTGACGGGGGCTGTTAGATTCACGAGGTGCTTTTTGCCCTCAGGCCGTCCCCGCGGAAGATGCGCTTCCTGCCGCTGATCGCCGCGACATACTTTATGGTGTCGGGCGGCCCCTACGGCATTGAGGACATCCTGGGCGGAGCTGGCTATGCCAGGGCGATCGTCATTCTCCTGGCCCTTCCGGTTCTCTGGAGCCTGCCCACAGCTCTGATGATTGGCGAGCTGGCCAGCGCCATCCCCGCCGAAGGCGGCTTCTACGCCTGGGTGCGGCGAGCCATGGGCCCGTTCTGGGGCTACCAGGAGAGCTGGCTCTCGCTTTCCGCCAGCATCTTCGACATGGCCATCTATCCTGCCATCTTTGTGAGCTACCTGGGCAAGTTCAACCCCGCGCTCACCGCCCATTGGCATGGCTATGCGTGGTCCCTGGCTGTGGTCGTGCTCTGCTGCCTCTGGAATCTTCGTGGCGCATCCGCCGTCGGTGAAGGCTCCGTCTGGCTCTCGGTCCTCCTGCTCGCGCCCTTCGCGGTCTTCGTGCTGCTCGGGGTTTGGCAGGGATTTTCGAGGCACCCCGCAGTGCAGTGGCATTTGACCGGCTCCGAACCTGCGCTCTCCACAGCCCTCCTGGTCGCCATGTGGAATTACATGGGCTGGGACAACGCTTCCACCGTCGCCCAGGAAGTCGAGAATCCGCAGCGCAACTACCCCATCGGCATGGTCGTCGCCGCCGCGCTCACCGCCGTCACCTACATCCTGCCCCTCCTCGCCATGGCGCTGGCCGGCATTTCGGTCGAAAGCTTCTCGACCGGCGACTGGATGATCGCAGCCACGTCAATTGGCGGCCCTCTGCTGGGACTGGCCGTGTTGGCCGGCGGCCTCATCTGCGGGGTTGGCATGTTCAACGCGCTGATGATGAGCTACACGCGCCTCCCCTTCGCCATGGCCGAAGACGGCATGCTGCCCAAATTCGTCGCCCGACGCAACCGCCGCGGTGTTCCCTGGGTAAGCGTGCTGTTGTGCGGCCTGGGATGGGCGCTTGCCCTCAATCTCAAGTTCGAGAGGCTCATCTCCATCGATCTGATCCTTTACGGATCCAGCCTGCTCCTGGAGTTTGTCGCCCTCGTCGTTCTGCGGATCCGCGAACCCAGCCTCGAACGCCCGTTCAAAGCCGGCAATCTGGCCTTTGCCTGTGCCCTGGGCGTGGGTCCGGCGGTGCTCATCGGCTATGCTCTTTACGCTTCGCGCGCTGAAAAACTCATGGGGTCCATGTCCGCACTGCTCTTCTCTCTGATCGTAGCGATGCTGGGCCCTGTGCTCTACTGGCTCACCGCCGTTCCTCTCGCTCGCCGCCGTCGGGCTGCTGCCTCGGCAGCAGATTGAGCGCGCCGCCGCTGTGTTAACCTGGAATCTGGTGTGAGCTCGTAGCTCAGTTGGTAGAGCAACGCCCTTTTAAGGCGTGGGTCCTGGGTTCGAGTCCCAGCGGGCTCACCACGAAATAGCCGCGTACTGAACCGATTCCGTGTGTGGATTGGTGCCGAGGCTATCGATCACGAATGGCAGAATTGTTGAGCGATCGGAACCGTTCCTATCGCTCAGGGAAGCCGAACCTCACCGCTCCGTAAAGTGCACCGCCGGCAGCCCCTTCAGCCGCTCCGCTGCCGCTTCCGGCGTGATGTCCCGCTGCGGCATCCCCAGCATCTCGAATCCCACCATATACTTCCGCACTGTTGCCGACCGCAGCAGCGGCGGGTAGAAATGCGCATGAAAATGCCACTCCTCGTGCCTCTCGCCGTCCGTCGGAGCCTGGTGGAAGCCCATCGTATAAGGAAAGCTCGTCTCAAACAGGTTGTCGTAACGAGTCGCCACCTGCTTCAGGATGTCCGCCAGAGCGTCCCGCTCCGCATCGCCAAAATCGAGCAGCGACCGCAGGTGCC
>Ga0187863_10002519_pt1 | contig 13937 bp, 8 predicted proteins | sample June2016WEW_11_1_FD_132975 | JGI IMG/M metagenome (GOLD analysis project Ga0187863, IMG submission 132975) | Peatland microbial communities from SPRUCE experiment site at the Marcell Experimental Forest, Minnesota, USA - June2016WEW_11_10 | ecosystem: Environmental > Terrestrial > Soil >... | reverse complement strand
GACGCCTTCGTAGCAGGCCGAGCCGACTGGCTCGAACCGTTCCAAAATTGGATAATAACCGCTAGAAACGCGGGTGAAATCGCTGTGAGAGGTTCTCCACAGGAGAAAAAGGTTCTCGCTCAAAAAGTGTTTGGCTCGAACCTTGTCCTCGACTGCAAAAAAGCCCGTGGTTCTTGCGTCAAACCGTGGTCACTACTCGTCGATAACTCGTCGAGTGGTGGATTGGTGCGCATAGCAGGACTTGAACCTGCACGGGTTGCCCCACTACCACCTCAAAGTAGCGTGTCTGCCAATTCCACCATATGCGCGCCCGGCTAAATAATGAAGCAGGCCCAACCTGTTCAGGCAAGGCGATTTTAACTGCCGAAAAACCACTGCCAACCACGCCAATGCTGCGGTTGCGGCGCGTTAAACGTCCGGCTGGGCGCGTGGCCCAAATCCAACTGGATTAAAATACCCACGCTGTTGGCCCCGCGCCCGTGCGAGCGGATGGCGTCGATGCCGTACCCGTAACTGGCCATGATTTTCAGCCGGTCAGATGGCGAACGATACAGAATTCCGCCCCCCACGCCGCTGAGCCAGTTGCCGGGCTGGCTCTCACCGGGCAGATAATCCACGAAGGCGCTGGAAGCATTCAAGTCCAGGTCCCAGCGTTTGTCGGGGTCCAGCGGCAACAGGTAATTCGCATTGAGCAGCGCAAAGTTCCGGGCGCTGATCTCCTGAAAATAATAGCCCGGCAATGAGAGCGGAAATTCCGATATCAGGGGCAGGAACCCGCCCAGCCGGTACGCGCTGAAACGGTCGGCGTCCAGGCTCGTGCCAGCGGTCAGCCGCACGTAAAAATTCTGCTGGCTCTTCGGCAGGGTGTAGGCCAGCGCGCCCTCGGCCCAAAACAAATGTGATTGCCCGTTGAATTGGCGATCACCGTTAAAACCGTAGGCACCCGCGTCGGTGCGGAACTGGCCCTCATACCACACGGACAATTCCATCGCCAGCGGCGGAAACAGGGTCGGCTCAACACCGCCCCACCGCAACCCACTGCGCACACTGAAAGTGCCATGGTCGTTGGGTGTCCGGAAATTGGCCGCAGTGCCGTCGTTGGCATCGTAAATCGAATAATGCGCCGAGCCGCGCAACACGAAATTCAGCGGAATCAGTTGGTTGGGATTGAACAGATGATAAATGCTGGCCGAGACTTCCGCGCTGTGGCCGTCATAGGATTCGCCGGGATAATACGTGCCACCGCGGATTTCATCGTAGCTGTCGGCGAACCCGCCGCCGGCCAGCCCAAGGCCAAAATCGGTGTTGGGCCCCAGGCCATGGACGAAGCCCAGCTCGGAATCGAGGTACACCGGCGCGACCGCCAGTCGCAACGTGAGATTGGTGCGGAGAAAATCCGGCTCGTTGTGGTAATAAAACGCGTAGCCGGCAAACGGGGCGTGGCCCTCAGCCGGTTGATTATAACCGAGCTGAATCAGGTCGCGCCTGACCGGGTCAATCTGGCCGGAAGCAAAAAGCGGGGCGAACAGCGACCACCACAGCAGCGCGCGCCCGATTCGTTTCATCGCGCCTTCCTAACGCAAAGCGCTCTCATCAGCAAGCGGATTTGAGCCCCAGGGTGGATTGAAAAAAGAAAATCCGGAAGCCATTTCGCCCGGTCCACTATATGCCGGCTTTCTCCATTTTTTCATTCCAGCCTCCGCATTCCAAACTGGACAGGACGGACATCTTGCGGCTTACTATTGGCGCCGATGCCGCCACTCAATTCTGAATTGCTGACCAAAGCAAAAGGCCTGGGCTTTTCCGACCGGCAAATCGCCCACCTGACCGGGCAGACCGAGGATGGAATCCGCGCCTTGCGGAAAAAACTCGGCCTGGTGCCCAGCTACCGGCTCGTGGACACCTGCGCCGCCGAGTTCGAGGCTTACACGCCGTATTATTATTCGACCTACGATCGCGGCGACGATGAGGTTAAAAAAACACCCAAGACAAAGGTGATGATCCTTGGCGGCGGCCCGAACCGCATCGGGCAGGGCATCGAATTTGATTACTGCTGTGTCCACGCCGCGTTTGCGCTCAAGGAGGACGGTTTCGAGACCATCATGGTCAACTCGAATCCGGAAACCGTTTCGACCGATTACGACACGAGCGACAAGCTGTTTTTCGAGCCGCTCACCCTCGAGGACGTGTTGCACATTTACGAACGCGAAGCTTGCTGGGGTGCCATCGCGCAATTCGGCGGCCAGACGCCGCTGAACCTCGCGCTCGGCCTCCAGAAAAACGGCGTCAACATCATCGGCACCTCGCCGCAGAGCATCGAAATCGCCGAGGACCGCAAACTCTTCGCCGCAATGCTCGACAAGTTGAAGATCCCCCAACCGCCCAATGGCCTGGCGACCAATATTGAAGAGGCGCTCGCCATTGCCAAAAAACTGGATTATCCGGTGCTGGTCCGGCCGTCCTTTGTGCTCGGCGGTCGCGCCATGCAGATTGTTTATTCCGACGCCGAACTGCAGCATTACATGCGTTTTGCGGTCGAAGCCTCGCCGGAACGCCCGGTGCTCGTGGACAAGTTTCTGGAGGACGCGACCGAGGTGGACGTGGATTGCATCGCGGACGTCGGCCACGCCGCAAAAGCGGGCGAGGGGACGATTGTGATCGGCGGCATATTGGAACACATTGAATTTGCCGGGGTCCATTCCGGCGACGCGGCGATGGTGCTGCCGCCGCACACCCTTTCCAAAGAAGTCATCGAAACCATCCGCGAACACACGCACGCAATGGCGCGCGAATTGAAGGTCGTCGGCCTGATGAACGTGCAATACGCCGTGAAGGACGAGAAGGTTTTCGTGCTGGAAGTAAATCCGCGCGCGTCGCGCACCGTGCCGTTCGTGAGCAAGGCCATTGGGGTGCCGCTGGCCAAACTGGCGGCGAAAGTCATGGCCGGGAAGACCTTGAAGGAACTCGGTTTCGCCCAGGAAATCTGGCCGAAGTACTGGGCCATCAAGGAATCCGTCTTCCCGTTCAACCGTTTCCATGGCCAGGACATTTTGCTCTCCCCGGAAATGCGCTCCACCGGCGAGGTCATGGGACTGGATGCCGACCGCGGCATTGCCTACGCGAAATCACAGATGGCGGCGGGTTCGCCGTTGCCGTTGAGCGGAAAGGTTTTCATCAGCGTGAGCGACACGCACAAAAAACACGTGGCGCCGGTGGCCAAACAATTTGCCGAGCTCGGATTTGAACTGGTGGCAACGAGCGGTACGGCGGCGGTTCTGGAAAAGGCCGGGCTCAAGGTGCAACGGGTGATGAAGCTGCTCGAAGGCCGGCCGAATGTGATTGATTTGCTCAAGAACAAGGAAATCCAGCTCGTCATTAATACGCCCAGCGGTGCCGCCCCACGCGAGGATGAGGTGAAAATCCGCACCACGGCGATTTACACCGGCACGCCGATCATGACGACGTTGAGCGGCGCGAAAGCCGCCGCGCGCGGCATCGCCGCCCTCAAGAAATCCGGTTACGGCGTGAAGACGTTGCAGGAGTATCACTGAGTCTCGACCGCGAAATACGCCAAATACGCGAACTCAGTGGCAAACGCGTATGTTTTTTGGAGGGCCATAGCGTCAAAAGCTTTTCGCGTATTTTGGGTATTTCGCGGTTGAATTTTGAGCCAGGCAAGATGCCTGCCCTACGCCGACGCCCGTTTCAGCTTCGCCACTTCAATGTCCGCCTGGCGCGTCGGTTCGGGAATACGATGGCGCGTACAACAGGCCAGAACCAATTTAACGGCCGAGGCCAGATCCACGCGATGGCCCACACTCACAAAGACCGGACGGACGTCGTTTTGCGTTCGCAATACCACGCCAATTTGTTCGTCGTCATCCATGAGCGGGGTCGTGGCCCCGGCTTTCAATCCCAATCTCCCAAATGTTCCGATCAGCCGGCTTTTGCCGACGCCGACGCCGGGCTGGTCCAGTTCAATGGCCAGGTGCGTGGCAATGCCGCAGCGCCGCGGATGGGCATAGCCCTGACCGTCAAAGAGAATCGCGCCGAATTCGTGCTTCAAGGCGCGAATTGCCTGCTGAATGGCCGGACCTTCGCGAAAACTTAAAAAGGTCGGGATGTAGGGAAATTCCGCCGCTCGCATCACGCGGGCAACTTCGATGACACGTTGGGTTTCACGGTCATAAACCACGGCGGCGGCAAAGATGGTTTGTTTGTCGGCGGAAAACGCGCAATCCGCCCCGGCGACGAAGCGTGGCAACGGTGCGAGCGGCGCGACGATTATGCGTTCACGCAAACGCCTTTGCGTGGCCTTCCATTCTTCCACCAGCACCGACCAGCCTGGATCGGATTTGCCGCGCAGGGTCATAGGAAGATTTGGCGTTCAGCTTGGAACGCACAGTGAAGCCCTGGTTGGCAAAATGTGGTCGCCGGCGCGCCAGCGTCTTCGAATGCGATGGCCCTCGACCACTTTGCCAACAAACACCGGTTCGTCCAAAGCGCCAGAGGACTGGCGCAGTCCAAAACCTCGCGGCGGTCCGAACAGCTCATGCCTCCGTTTCCTGGGGTGTCGCGCGCAGGACACGATACCGGTGTGTCCAGGGATCAATCCGGCAAACGGCATGATAATCGCAATACTGGCACGGCATTTCGCCGCCTTTGCGATAAGGGTCAACCTTGGCCACGCCGGCAAAAATCGCCCGGCCCATTTCCGTCAACTGCGTTTCCACGCGGTCAAGCAACGCTTCAAATTCCGGGCGGGGCAACGCCTCGACCGAACCTCTGTGCAACGAACCATCCCGGTTCCGGCGATAATTGAATTGATCGCCGGCCTGCATATCCGGACGGCGGTCGAGCCGGGGCAGGGCGTCCACGCTGAAACGTCCGATGTGACGGTAGGCCAGACAGCGCAATTCCCCGGCGCCGGCCAGCACCTCGGCGCGCGTGCCGCCGCCGGCGTATTGGCCGCGCAGATTGACGTAAAAAACGCCGGCGGGCACCAACTTTCCCGCGCCGGTCAGCACGCGTGGATCGGGCCAGTGTCGCAGGGCCGCCAGATAACCAAGCAACTGCAACTGCACACCATGCTCGACCAGAACCCGATCGAGCTTCCGCCGGCCGGATTTGTAATCCATCACCACGCACCACACGTCACCCCCGGTCTCGCGATATACGTCAATGCGGTCAATCCGCCCGCGCAAGGCCAGTTTATGGCCGTCGCCGAGGTTCACTTCCCAGGCCGGCGCGCCGCCCGCACCGAAACCGAATCCCAGTTCGGCCACCGCCGGATCAAATTCGTACTGTCCACGCATCCACTTGACTAGGGTTTCAACAAAATCCTGCAACGACTCCGCCAGCACGCGCGCCGTGAACCGGCCCTGGTCGTCCGCGCGCAACAAACCGTCGCGATAATGGGGCGCGAGTTCGGCCGCGATTTTGCCGACGCATTCGCGCGCCGCCGCCGGGGTCAGGTCGCGCCAGTGTTTCCCTTCAGCGCTCAACTGTTCATGAAACCGCTTAAGCACTTCGTGCTGAAAACTGCCGCGCTCGCGCGCGTCCAGTTCAAAAACCTTCCGTTCCTCCGCGCGCAGACCAGAATGGACGAAGAATCGGAACGGACACTGGGCAAATTCCTCCAGGCGGCTGACCGAGGTTTGCAACCCCGGGCCATAAATCGCCGACGCCAGATCCGGCGAAAGGCTTTCAGCCGGGTCCGGCGCGCGCAATAGCCGCAAACTTTCGGCGAGCGACTTGAGCGCGGGCAGTTCAAGGAGTTCGACCCAATTTTTGTCGCGCCCCTCGCCCCGTCCCTCTCCCCGCCCGGCGGGGAGAGGGTGGCCGGAGGCCGGGAGAGGGGAGTTTAATTTTACCAATGGCGCCACCAGTTCATTCACGTGTTCCGCCTGGCGCCAATCCGTACCCGTGTGAAACTCCCCGACTTCCAGTCCCGGAATCAGCGCCTGCAAATGGGCGACGAGCGCTGACGGATTCAGCGTCCTGCCATCGGCGGCGTGGCGCGAGTAGGTTACGATGAGTTTTTCACTGGCGCGGGTGCAGGCGATGTAACCGAGATAACGCTCGCGCGCGAGTTGTTCGCGCAGATCCGGCCCGAGCGCGGCATCGTATTGCTCCAGTTCCTCGCGGTCGGCGCGGGTCAATATCGGCGGCGCGGCTGGCAATTCGGGAAAAATCCCTTCGTTCACGCCCAGCACGAGCGCGAGTTTCAGATCCGGATTGCGCGCGCGATCCACCGCGCCCATCAGCACCTGATCCAGCGCCGGCGGAACCACGCCGACGGTCAGGTTCATCAACCCCGCTTCCAAAATCGGCAGCCAGTCCCGCAATGACAGCGTTTCATTTGAGAACGCGAGCGCAAGATTGTCCAGCCACGCATTCATTTGTTCCCAAACGGTCGTATGGAGTGACGAGGGACGGGTGACGGGTGACGCGCCTTCTGGTTCAGGCAGGCTCCATTTTTCGAGCGTCGTTTCCGTGCCAAGTTCGTCCCACAATTTACGCAAGGCTCCGGCAAGTTGCGGGCCGGTCGACCGGCCGTCGGACCCTGCCAGTTGGGCGGCGAAGGCTGCAAACGGCGGCAGAATTTTTTGGCGCAGCCGTTCGAGCGATTGGGCCAATCCCGGATCGTTGGCCATTTGAATCGGGTCGCGCCATTTGGCACCGTGCCACCCGAATTCGAGTGCGGCATTTTCCAACCGGTCAATTTCGGCTTCGGCCACGGGCAAAAACCCGGCCTTGAGCGCGGCAAACCAGTCGTCGTGCGACCAGTCGAACGCCACGGTGCGCAACGCGCTGCGGGTCAATTCGGCCAGGGGGTGGTGGGCGATGGATTCGCGCCGGTCAAGGAAGAAGGGAATGGCGTAACGGCGGAACACGCGCGTCAGCGGTTGGTGATAACCGTCGAGATTTCGCACCATCACCGCGGTGTCGCGAAAACGCCCACCGTGGCGAACGAAACGCAAAATTGCACGCGCGGCAAATACGGCCTCGGCCTCGGGATTGGCGCAAACCACCAGTGAGATGGCCGACGATTCGGACTTGCTGCCCGGCATTTGCGACCAATTTTGTTCCAGATGCCGCAACGTGGCATTTCCGGCGAACCGGCTTTTCTTCGCGTCACGTTTGAGCCATTCAACGCTGATTTGGCCCTCTGGCAGACGGTCGAGGCGTTGCCGGCATTGCTGGTACGTTTTGGCGACCGCGGACCAGACCGAGAGCCAGGAATGCCCGGTCCCGGCCTCCGGCGGGGTGTCGAGGCAAAACGCGAGGGTCGCGCGATCGCAATGCGGCAGGAGGGCGGCGAGTAAATCCAACTCTTGCGGCGTCATTTCGGCAAACCCATCGAGCCACAGCTTTTGAATCCGGAGTCTGGCGTCCGGCGTCCGGGGATTTTGACGCAGGGCGGCGGTGGCGAAATCGAGCAGGTGATCGGCGTCCTGCAGTTCGTGCCCGGCCAGCCAGCGGGCATAAGCATCACCCATCAGCGCGAGGTCGTGGAGTTTGTCATGAAGTTCGCGTCGTTCCGCGAACCGGTCGGCGAGCGTGCGCAGCCTGGCGGGGGTGAACTGATGCTGTTGCAGTTCACCGAGCAGCCGGCTGAGTTGCTGCGCAAAACCCGGCCGACGGGCGCTCCGCCGGAACAACTTCAGTTCCCGTTCGTGCCGGAGCAACAACGCCCGCAGCACCATGACGCGGCCTTCGTCGTTCAACTGGCCGGGCGGTGTTACCGCCAGTTGTTCCAGCGCAAACCGGGCCAGCCGGTCAAATGAAAAAATGTGCAACCGCGCGTAGCCGGACAGGGTGTGGTCGGCCAGCAACTGGCGTTCGAGCTGGAAGGTGGCCTGTTTGGGGGCAAGCAGAATCAGCGGCCCGTCTTCACGTTGCTCCGGCGCGACAAGCGGCCCGCCGGCGTCTTCGCGGAGCGCGGCGCGGATTTCGCCGAGGCAGCGGAAGGTCTTGCCGCTGCCGGCCGGGCCGAGGAGAAAGCGCGCCTGCACACCGGATTTTTCACGCAAAGGCGCCAGGGCGGAAAGACATTTATTATGGCCAAAACGGATTTATCCGGACATATTTTTTATTTCCTTTTAATTCCGCTCGACTATGCTTGCCGCCTGTTGGGAAAACTGGAATTGAATTCAACGACAAACCATAGGGAAACCGTATGCCACTGACACATACCCGAGAACTTTTTGCCAAGGCGTTGAAGGGCAAATATGCGCTGGGCGCCTTCAACGTCAACAACATGGAGCTGCTGCAAGCCATCATTGAGGCGTGCGAAGAGGAAAAGGCGCCGGTGATGCTCCAAATTTCCAAGGGCGCGCGCCAGTACGCCAACCCGGTCTACCTCAAGAAGCTCATTGAGGCCGCCGTCAGCCTGTCCACAATTCCCATTGCGGTCCATCTGGACCATGGCGATTCCTTCGAACTGTGCAAGGAATGCATCGACGAAGGTTTCACCAGTGTGATGATAGACGCCAGCCACGAACCCTTCGAGAAAAACGTGGAAATCACCAAAAAAGTCGTGGAATACGCGCACAAACACAATTGTGTCGTCGAATCCGAACTGGGCCATCTGGTCGGCGCGCAGTTCGACGAAGGTGAGGAAGGCGGCGCGCATTCCGTCAGCGGCCATTACACCAACCCGGAAGAGGCCGTTAAATTCGTTAATGAATCCGGTTGCGATTCGCTGGCGGTGGCCATCGGCAATTCGCACGGCGCCTACAAATTCAAAGGCGAACAACATCTGGATCTCGAACGGCTTAAACTCATCAAGAAGGCCTTGATGGATGCCGGCATGGGCGACTACCCACTGGTGTTGCACGGCGCTTCCAGCGTGCCCAAGGAGCTGGCCGAGGAAATCAACAAATACGGCGGCAAACTGGGCCTGGACACCGCCGGGGTGCCGGAGGCCGACATTGAAGTCGCCCGCCGTACCGGTTGCACCAAGGTCAACATTGATACCGATCTGCGCATGGCCATGACAGCCGCCATCCGCAAGGTTTTGTGGGAAAATCCAAAGGAATTTGATCCACGCAAATACCTCGGCCCCGCCCGCAACAAGGTAAAAGACCTGGTCCGGCACAAGATCAAAGATGTTCTCTGCTGCGCCGGGCACGCGTTCGATTAACCGCCACCAGAGCTTTTTTTGAAACGGCCTCCAACAGAAATGTTGGAAGCCATTTTTGTCGCCAACAATCACTGATCGCCATTGTCATTTTGACCCACACTGGTTCGAAGGCACTTTCGATAGTGTCACAATTTCACCATTTTACGTCTGCCACCAATTTTTGAAAATTGCCTAAGTATTTATATTTAAACAACTTAATCTATAATCGCGCAATTGGCATCGCAAAAGCTAAACAGCACTTGAAAAACGTAAACCATTAACGAAAGGACAATTATGAAATTAGTACAATATCAAAGACCCGGATTGGTTTGGCCGAGCTTCGGACGGCTGTCAGACTTGCAGGACGAACTGGACCGCTTGTTTGAATCGCCGTTGACCGGCTGGGCACCTGCGCTCGACGTGTATGAGGACAAGGACAATTTCACCATCCGCGTGGAATTGCCCGGTCTCAAGCGCGAAGACATCGCCGTTTCGCTGCAGGACGATGCGCTCGTCATCTCCGGCGAACGCCAGGAAGAAAAGGTCAGTGAAGGCACCGAAGTCCATCGGCGGGAACGTTTCCATGGGAAATTCCAGCGTGCATTAACCCTGCCCGCGCCCGTGGCGGCGGACAAGGTGAAGGCCGCTTACAAGGATGGTGTGCTCACCATCACGCTGCCCAAGGCCGAGGAAGCCAAGCCCAAACAAATTGATGTGGGTGTCAATTAAGGGGTCAAATCTTGAATCCTGCGGGCAAACCAGCCCGCAGGATTTTTTTTTGCCCGGAACGTTATGGCCGGCAAGCCAAAGAAAGAGATCCTGAAAAGAAGACGGCGGGTGCGGCGATCACACACGAGTTAACATCGCCCACACCCGCCGAAGCGCCCAGTTCTCATTGGGAGCAGAGGAAACCTAACCCATCGCGCTGTTCTGACAAGAGGTTTTTGGGGGAATTTTCGCGCCGGGTCGGCCCAACCTGTCCGCGCAAACAGCTTTACATCCGCCCGGATAGTTCGAAAAATCAAACATGCCGAAGAAACGCTGGCTGCTTCAATGCGCGGGGCCGTTGTTTTGTTTGGTTGCCCTTAACCTTGCAGCTGCGGTGGCCGCCGTCGACCGTTCCGACTCGCCCTTTTCCGTGGATGCCTGGAGTACGGAGCAGGGTTTGCCGGGCAGCGTGGTCATTTCCATGATTCAAACCCGGGATGGCTACCTGTGGTTGGCCACGCAGCATGGCCTGGTCCGCTTCGATGGAATTCATTTCACCGTGTTCGACGAGGAGAATACGCCCGGTCTGAACAATGATCAGATCGACTATTTGTTCCAGGACAGTCACTCGAATCTTTGGATGGGAACCGACGCGGGCGGCGTGGCGCTGGAAACGAACGGCCGGATTCAGAATTTCATTATTGGTCGCAACGGCCAGGAGGGGCGGTTGATGTCGGCCTGCGAGGATGCGACGGGGGCCGTATGGCTCTACACCGCCGACGCTCATCTGGCCCGCTATCAAGATGGAAAAATGGAAATATTGGATTTTAATTTCAAGTCACCGGCCGTTTGCCGGATGATGGTCGCGGAGAAATCCGGCCCGCTTTGGATCGGGGAAGACTGGGTGGACCAGGGACGGAATGTTTCGATTTTATTTTCCTTCCGCCCCGCCAACTTCAGTCCGCCGGCCTTTGCCATTGAACAACAGATTCCGGTTCAGCGGCTGGATTACCTTTTGGCCGGCCAAAGCGACGGAACCTGGCGGCTGATGAATGGCCGCGTCCAAAAATGGGGGCCCATCCAGCCCGAAAAAGATTTTGGGTCGTATCCCTGGGGCAATGCCTTCATCAAGGGCGCGTGTGAAGATGAACATGGCAATTTGATTGTTGGCACGCTCGGGGCCGGCGTCTTTTGGTATGAGGCCGACGGGAAATACCAGCAGATTTCAACCGCGCAGGGTCTGTCGTCCCCCTATGTCCTTTCCGTGTGCCTGGACCATGAAGGGAATCTTTGGGTGGGCACTGATGGAGGAGGCCTGGACCGGATTAAACGAAAGACGTTCAACTCGCCGCCGGGGCTTCCTTCACGGAACGTGCAGTCGTTGTCTCAGGACGACCACGGCGGTTTGTGGGTGGCCTTTGGCGCGCTGGGCGCGGCTTATTGGAAAACAAACCTGGTTCAAGATTTTCAGGTCGGCCCGCTGCAAGACGCCTGGACGGTGCTGGTGGATCATCAGCAACGCGTCTGGGCGGGAACACGGGATGAGGGGCTGTTTCAGTTTGAAACCAACCAATTTCAATTCATGCCCGGCGCGGAAATCCTCGGCCCGCAAATTTCGGCTTTGTTCGAAGGTCGTAGCGGACAATTGTGGGTGGGCACACCCAACGGCTTGGGATGTTGGAACGGACAAACCTGGAAGACGTATGCCAGGCGGGATGGCCTGTCGGGAAACGTCGTTTCCGCGATTGCCGAAGATAACGGGGGGAATCTTTGGGTCGGAACCCAAGATGGCGGCCTGACTTGTTTCAAAGACGGAAAGTTTGCGGTTTATCAGGCATCGGAAAGCGGCCTGCCCGGCAATGATATTTCCTGCCTTTATGTGGATAACGACGGCAGCTTGTGGGTCGGAACTTCCGGTCACGGTCTGGCCCGATTTCATCAGGGACAATGGACGCGTTATTCCAGGCGCGGCGGCCTCGTCAGCAACAACATCGGTTATCTCCTGGGAGACGACGAAGGTAATTTATGGATTGGCTCCAATCTGGGATTGATGCGGGTGGCCAAACAATTTCTGGACGCGGGCGCCAACCCGGCGGCGAATTTTGCTTCCTGTCGCATTTACGGAGAAGCCGACGGCCTGCCGACGCGCGAATGTTCCAGCGGTTCGCAACCGGCCGCCTGCCGCACGGGCGACGGCCGATTGTGGTTTCCCACCACGAAAGGCCTGGCGTATGTAAATCCGTCGGAGCTAAAGCCCAACCTGCAGCCGCCACTGGTCATGATTGAATCCGTGCTGGTGAATGGACAGGAACAAAAAGTCAATCGCTTCGATTCGACCTGGCAACAATCCATCGTAATTCCACCTGGCCACGACCGGTTGGAAATTCACTACACCGGCCTGAATTTCTCCGCGCCGGGCGAAGTGCGTTTCAAATACCGTCTGGAGGGGCACGAAACCGCCTGGACGGAGGCGGGCGACACGCGGGTGGCATTCTACAACAAACTGCCGCCCGGCGATTATCTTTTCCACGTCGAAGCTTGCAACGAAGATGGCGTCTGGAATGAAACCGGCAGCGTGCTGGCGGTGACGGCGCAACCGCAAATCTGGCAGACCGGGGGATTTCGCGCCGTGGTCATCCTGGGTTTTCTCGGCCTGGTCGCCGCCGTGGTGCGTTATCTTTCCACGCAAAAGTTGCAGCGCCAATTGCAGGCACTCAAACAACGGGAGGCGCTGGAAAAAGAGCGCTCCCGCATCGCCCGCGACCTTCACGACCAACTGGGGGCCAACCTCACCCAGGTGGCGCTTTTGGGCGAGATGGCGGCGGCTGACAAACACTCCCCGGAGGAGGTCGGGGCGCACGCGCAGCAAATTTCCCAGACCGCGCGTGACACGACGCACTCGCTCGACGAAATCGTCTGGGCGGTCAACCCTTCCAACGATACGCTGGACGGCCTGATCACCTACGCCTGCAAATACGCGCAGGAATATCTCACCGTGGCCGGACTGCGTTACCGCGCCGAGGTGCCGCCCCAGTTGCCGGCAGCCGTCATCCCGCCGGAGGTGCGCCACAACGTTTTTCTCGCCTTCAAGGAGGCGGTCAACAATGTCGTCAAACACGCGCAGGCCACCGAAGCCCGGATCCGATTACGACTGCAACCCGGCCAATTTACCCTGGAAATTGAAGATGACGGACGTGGCCTGGCCAGACCGGACGCGTCCACGGCCCAGACCCGAAACGGTCTTCGCAACATGCGCAAGCGCATGGAAGACATTCACGGCACATTTTCCGTCTCCGGCGGGGCCAAAGGCGGAACCATGGTGCGACTGGTTGTGCCCATATCAAATCTTTCTTAATTCCAATCTTAATCTTAATCTTAATCGCAATCGCAATCCGCGGTCAGGGGTCAAGATCAGGATTACGAGCAAGATTACAAAATTGAAATGCCCATTGCGGTTTCCATCGTCGAGGACAACGACAAGCTGCGCGACACGCTGGCGCGGGTGCTGAATCGCGCCGAAGGCTTCCACTGCGTCAGCGATTATGCCAGTGCCGAGGACGCGCTGAAGCATTTGCCGCAAGTCCGCCCCGACGTCGTGTTGATGGACATCAACCTGCCCGGCATGAACGGCGTCGAATGCGTGCGGCAACTGAAGCAGCTCCTGCCCCAGACCCAGGTGATGATGCTCACGGTTTACGAGGACACGGAAAACATTTTCAACGCCCTGACCGCCGGTGCCAGCGGTTACATGCTCAAGCGCACCTCCAGCCCCGAACTGCTGGAAGCCATCAAGGAAGTGTCCCGCGGCGGTTCGCCCATGACGATGCATATCGCGCGCAAAGTCGTGCAATCCTTCCAAAAAACCGCGGCCACGGCGCCGTCCGCCGAAAACCTTTCCGAACGCGAACAGCAGGTGCTTGACCTGCTGAGCCAGGGATTGATGTACAAGGAAATTGCCGACAAACTCGAAATCAGCTACGAAACCGTCCACACCTACATCCGCCGCATTTACGAGAAATTGCAGGTACGGACGCGGACCGAAGCAGTCGCCAAATTCCTTCGTCACTGACCGGATTTTCGCAATTTCCCTTTATTTACAAGG
>Ga0187863_10002518_pt1 | contig 13939 bp, 12 predicted proteins | sample June2016WEW_11_1_FD_132975 | JGI IMG/M metagenome (GOLD analysis project Ga0187863, IMG submission 132975) | Peatland microbial communities from SPRUCE experiment site at the Marcell Experimental Forest, Minnesota, USA - June2016WEW_11_10 | ecosystem: Environmental > Terrestrial > Soil >... | reverse complement strand
AGCCAGATTGATGAATCGCAAGCTACCTTGTCGGGCGAACGCGAGCGTGCCGCGAAAGCCATTACCAACGATTACCGCGCTGCCGTCGGGCGTGAGAATATGCTGCAACAAGCTTTCAAGGACCAGCAACGCGAAGCAGACCTCATCGCTGAAAAATCCGTGCAGTACAACATTCTCAAGCGTGAAGCGGACACAAATAAGCAATTGTACGTGGGCCTGCTCGAAAAACTGAAAGAGACCGGCGTTTCCACCAGCATGAAAGCAACGAACATCCGGGTAATTGATCCCGCATACCCTCCCAAGAAACCCGATAGTCCTCGCATTCCGCTAAATCTGTCTCTGGCGCTTCTGTTGGGGCTGAGTCTCGGAATTGGCGCAGCTTTTTTGCAGGAGCATCTCGACAATTCGTTTAAGACCGCTGGGGAAATTGAGCGCTTTCTGCAATTGCCCGCGCTTGCATCTGTTCCCGCGATTGAATCTTCCACCAACGGCAATGGGCATGGGCTGTATGCACGCGCTCGCCATCTTGCCAATGACAAACATCGCAGCACAAGCATCGTTCCGTCTTGGAATCGAATCGAAGGCAATGGACAAAACACTCCCCTAGCCGAGGCGTTTCACGAGTTGCGTACCTCCGTTTTGCTTTCCACCGCAAAACATCCTCCGCGAACTTTGCTGGTGACAAGCGCCAAAGGTGGCGAAGGTAAAACCACTGTGGCCGCCAACCTTGCTGTGTCGCTCGCACAGTTGGGGGAAAAAGTGCTCCTCATCGATGCCGATTTGCGCCGGCCAAGCCTTCACAAGTTTTTCGGAGTTGCCAACACCTCTGGCCTCGTAAACTTCCTGACCGGAAGTCCGGATTGGCGTAGCCTGCTGTCCCAGGCGGCGCCCAATGGCCTCTTTGTCATGCCCAGCGGACCCGTGCCGCCCAACCCGGCGGACTTGCTCTCGTCCGAGTACATGCCCTTGCTTATCCGCGAGGCTACCAAGGAATACAAGTTCGTTGTGTTGGATTCTCCGCCGCTCCTGAATCTTGCGGACAGCCGCGTTCTTGCCACTCTGGTCGACGGTGTCATCCTGGTTGTGGGTGGAGGAATTACGCCCCGCGAGCTCGTTCATCGCGCTTATGCCTCCGCTGTCGACGCCGGCTCCCACGTTCTCGGGGCCACTATCAATTTTGCCGACGCCAAGAGTGATTATTATTCCTACGGGTACCACCAGGAAAATAATGGCCACAAAGGATGATGCGCGCGCCGCTAAATTTGTCTTTGAACCATCCCTAATTGACGCGCCTCTGACGATACTGGTTCAGGTTTCTCTCACTCTTGGATTGGTGCTGGCGGTTCTCGCATTCGGCGGCACCGAGACAATTGCGTTTGCGATCGTTCAACTTCTTCTCTTCGGTGCGGCGGCAATCTTTGTCTCCGGCGCACCAGAATCCGCGTTTCGTCCAACTGCAAGGTCAGTTGTCGTTCCGGCGGTCTTAACCGGCGTGGTGCTGCTCCAACTTTGTCCCCTACCCGTATCCTGGCTGCATCGCTTTGCCGGTCGCGAAGCTTCCCTGGATGGCGTCCACACGGGCTACTTTAGTTTCGAACCTTATGCAACGCGCACTCATTTTCTGAATTTGCTCGCTTGCTTCGTGGCCTTTTACTTTGCTCAAATCGTCAGTCAAAATCGGCGCCGCAAGCAGTTCTTTATTGGTTCTCTTGTCGCTCTCGGAGTCTTTGAAGCTTTCTACGGTTTGATTCAGTACCTGACCGGCTGGCAACAGATCTTCACCTACGTGAAAAAGTTTGACCTCGCAGAAGCTACCGGCACTTACATTAATCGGAACCATTACGCAGGCTTGCTCGAAATGATTCTCCCCTTCAGCTTGGCTCTTGTTTTTTACGAATATGCGAAACTGCGCGAAAATCGCGGCGCGAGCATGACCCTCCGAAAGCTGGTTGCGACGTCTGGGCTCCAAAGACTGACCATGTCGCTGTGCGTTTCAGTGATACTCTGCGCCGCCCTCGTTTTCTCTCGCTCGAGGATGGGTATCATCGCGGCGCTCTCTTCCGTTGTGGTCATTTTCGCCTTGGTCACAATTTCCAAATTCCACGGACGCGCGAGCTCCCTACTGGCTGCGATGTTTGTCGTTCTAAGCATTGGTCTCGCCGTCTGGATCGGTCCGGGTCCTATCGTTTCCAGATTTCAAGACGTTAGCAATGAATACTCGCTCGGCGGCCCGAGCCGCATGTCTATCTGGCGCGATGCCCTTCCGCTCATTCAGCGTCATCCATGGCTTGGCACGGGTCTGGGCACCTTTCCCATGGCCTACCCCAGCGGGCAAACCGCATTCCTCGCCCAATTTGTAAACCACGCGCACAACGATTACCTTGAGCTCGCCGCGGATTTCGGCATTCCCACTGCATTCATACTCTTCGCCTCTATATTCTTAATTCTGGCTCGCGCGGTGCGCACTTTTCTTCTCAGCGGAAGGGATTTTGAAAGAGTTATCGCTCTAGGCTGTGTAGGTAGCATCGTGGCCATCCTCCTCCACAGCTTCGCGGACTTTAATCTTTACATCCCCGCGAACGCCCTTCTTTTCTCGGCAATTCTCGGGCTAGGTATCACTGGTCACGTCACCAATTCGAATCGTCGGATGGATGTCTTATGAGCCGACGCGTTGAACTAACAGTGAAGCGTCTTCTTGACATCCTGATTGCTGCCGCTGGTCTCGTCTTGCTTCTGCCCCTCTTTGCCTTGGTTGCGGTTTGCATCAGGGTCGGGTCGCGAGGCCCGGTATTTTTTTCACAGGAGCGCGCCGGGTGTCGAGGAAAACCGTTTCGAATTTCAAAATTTCGCACCATGGTCGAGCACGCGGACCGTATCGGTTCCGGGCTCTATGTTTCCCAGAATGATTCGCGTATTACCAGCGTCGGCAAGATTTTGCGTCGCTTGAGCATTGATGAACTTCCTCAGCTTCTTCATATCCTGACAGGTAGGATGAGTTTGGTCGGGCCGCGTCCGGCCCTTCCCTATCAAGTTGAGCTCTATACCACCGAGCAGGCTCGCCGTCTGCTGATGCGCCCGGGCCTCACAGGCTGGAGCCAAGTCAATGGTCGCAACCTGCTTTCCTGGCCTGAACGCATCGAGAAGGATATTTGGTACGTCGATAATTTTTCACTCTGGCTCGATGCCCGCATTCTGCTTCGAACTTTGAAAGTATGGATTTCCGGCAACGGGATCTATGCTCCACGCGACCGATTTTTCTTCTCTGCGCACGACGATATCCCAACGCCATCGCGGAAGGATTCATGACTGACGTCGTAATCCTCGGAGCGGGCGGCTTCGCGCGCGAGACCTACTGGGCGTTCCTGGAGGACAATGAAGAAAAGAAAAAATGGAATGTGCTCGGATTCGTTGACGACAACCCCAAGCTGCACGGCACGGAGCAATGCAATATACCGGTGCTTGGCGGATTCGACTGGCTGGAACAAAACTCGGACAAGAATTTCGAGGTCATTTGCGGGGTCGGAAATCCGCGTTCGCGAAAAGCAATCGCAAGTTATGCGACCGATCTCGGTCTCAATTTCTGCATCCTTGTTCACCCTAACGCGCGGATCTCGCGATGGGTCGAACTGGGTGCGGGCACGATCATCACTGCGGGCACTATCTTGACGACCCAGATTAAAATTGGGCCTCACACGATCGTGAACCTCGACACTACGATCGGCCACGACACGTTAATCGGCGCCTATTGCAACATCAATCCTGGCTGCCACATTTCGGGCTGTGTAAAGATCGGCGATGGCGTTTACTTCGGCACCGGCGCAGTGATCGTTCACGGGAAGAGCGTTGGTGACTGGTCTGTCATCGGGGCCGGTGCCGCCGTGGGGATCGATATCCCTTCGCACGTAACCGCAGTCGGTGTCCCGTGCAGAGTTGTAAAGAATCACCAGCTTGAATCTTCGATCGCAATGGGTTCCTGAGGTCAGGCGTGCAAGCGAGCGATACACGACGAGCTAAGAAGCCTGTGGCAGAGAAGCATGAACAGACTTCGAGCGCCATCCCCATGTTTGAAGAGCGTTTGCCTATCGTTTCGCCGGAGGGTCTTCCGGACGGTAAATTCCTTCGCGACGTGCGGAAGATTTTGGATAGTCGGCAGCTCACCAACGCAACATTCGTTCGCAAATTCGAAGAGGCCGCTGCAGAATATCTCAACGTTCCGCATTGTGTTGCCGTCTCAAGTTGCACGGCAGGCCTTATCCTCGCTCTTCGCGCGCTGAATCTTCAAGGCGAAGTAATTCTTCCTAGTTTCACGTTTCATGCCAGTGCGCATAGTGTCCTCTGGAACGGCCTCAAGCCCGTCTTTGCGGACTGCGATCCTGAAACATTTTGCATCGACCCGCGCGCCGTCAGGGCCCAGCTTTCTTCTGACACTGCCGCAATACTCGCGGTCCATCTATTCGGAAACCCGTCGTCCATGGTGGAACTCCAAACGATCGCTTCGGATTTGAATATCCCTCTGATTTGTGATGCGGCTCATGCATTCGGAAGCAGCATAAGTACCAACCAAGTGGGAACGTTCGGCACCGCCGAAGTTTTCAGCTTTTCCCCCACGAAGCTTCTAGTCGCGGGCGAGGGCGGAATGGTCGCCACGCGAGACGCGGATCTTGCGCGCATTTTGCGCGCCGCGCGGAATTACGGCGATAGCGGCAACTACGACCCGGAACTGGCCGGTCTGAACGCCCGCATGAGTGAATTCCATGCTGCCCTTGCGCTCCGCGGACTTGACGGTCTCGACGCGCGCATCGAACGTCGAAATCAGATTCGCCTCCATTACGAGTGGCGTCTCAATGCTATACCTGGTTTCGGCTTTCAACACATTCGTCCACGCAACCGAAGTGCCTGCAAAGATTTCGCCGTCCTAGTCGATGAGGCTGCGTTCGGCAAGTCGCGCGACTGGCTCGTTGAGGCGCTAGAAAAAGAAAATATTCAGGTGCGGCGCTATTTCTGGCCGCCGGTGCACCTCCAAAAGCTTTACCGCAATATTTGGGACAAGCGCCCTCTGCCAGTTACGGAAAGCGTTTCCCATAACATCTTGAATTTGCCGATCTACTCCACATTGAGCGATGAGACTGTGGATAAGATTTGCGATGCCGTTCTTCGCTGCTACGATTTCGCAAAGAAGAGAACATTAAGCAGGGCGCAACGCGCATGAAATCTACAAACTTGGATCGCTACTGGAATTCGCTGCGACGCGAAACTCGCGCTTACCCGTGGAGAAATAGTTTGTTGCGTATGGCGGCCGACGTTTTCCTGGTCAACTTCTCGATGTTGACCGCGTTCGCTCTTTGGTTTTTGTTTTACGTGGTGATACTGCGTGCGCCCGACCCCCAGGGACTTGCCGAGGGGTTCAAGAACTTTGTAACGCATTACTGGCTGCTGTGGTCTTTCCTCGCGCTCCTGGTATTCCAGCTCAGCGGCTTTTATCCGCGCACGCAGGATCTCGGCGGGCTGCGCAAAGCCGTCTCGCTGATTCGCGCCGTCAGTTCCTTTATCGTCCTGTTTGTTTTCGCGGATTATTTTCTGTATCGCGGCGCGCTGGTGCCCCGTGGTGTGGCAGTGATCGCGTGGATTCTGACGCTTCTCACCGTCGGTGGAATTCGCCTTACGAAGCATAAAATTCTGAAGCGGTACAATTTCGAACTGAAAGCCGATCCCGAAAGTGTGAGACAAGTTCTCGTGCTCGGGGGAGCAGGCTATCTGGGTTCGGCGATTGTTGCGCAATTGCTGCAACGCGGATTCAAAGCTCGCGTGCTTGATTCTTTTCTTTTCGGCGAGAATTCGCTGGACGACCTGAAGACGCACCCGAATTGCGAGCTGGTCCGCGGGGACATACGCGATATTGGCGCGGTTGTGAAAGCAATGAAGGGATGCGACGCGGCGGTGCACTTGGCCGCGATCGTCGGAGACCCCGCTTGCGAAGAAAATAAGCAGTTGGCGATGGAAGTAAATCGCGCGGCCACGCGGATGCTTGCAGACGTCGCGCGGGGGTGTGGAGTGCGTCGATTTGTTTTCGCATCGTCCTGCGGCGTGTATGGCGCTTCCGAATTTTGTCTCGATGAAACTTCCGCGGTGAATCCGCTTTCGATCTACGCGCAGACGAAAGTGGATTCCGAAAATATTCTGATGGCGTCGAAGGCTCCCGATTTTGCGCCGACGATATTGCGGCTGGGAACTTTGTTCGGGCTTTCTCCGCGGATGCGTTTCGATTTGGTGGTGAATTTGTTCGTGGCGCGCGCAGCGTCTTCCGGACAGATCACGGTTCTGAACGGCGGCCAGTGGCGTCCTTTTCTGCACATTCATGACGCGGCGCGCGCGGTGATCGCGTGCCTGGACGCGGAGACCAGCGCAGTCTCCGGCGAGATTTTTAACGTGGGATCTGCGGCGCTGAATCTTCAAATCGAGCAACTCGGTGAGGCCATTGCGCGAGTGGTGCCGAATACCGAGATTGTCAGGATCGAGAATGCAGATCGCCGCAACTATCGCGTCTCGTTCGAGAAAATCGAGCGGATTTTGGGTTTTGGATGCGAGCGGAGTCTGGAGTCCGGAATCGAGGAAATTTACGCGGCGATCAGCTCCGGCCTGATCGCCGACTTCACTACCGATCAGTTCAACAACCAGACAGCGATGCGCGCCATGGCTGCGGCGGCGGGCGGAAAGCTCGCGCCGGTGGGCCAACTCGGCATGCTCGAACGCGCGGAAGCGAAGCCTTCTTGAAAATTTGCGGGGGCGAGACACCGCCGAAATTGGTGGGGAAATAGCGGTGATCGCCGGCTTCGATATTTGCATTTTTTGGCGATTTGAGCGAGTGGCGGTCCTTTGTTTTCTGAGACTTACGGTGTGTTCTATATATTGGAGTTTGGCGATTTAATCTCGTGGGTGTGGACCTTAGGATTCTGCATTCCTGGGCCATGTCCCGAGCGGCTAGTTGAGGGCACGCGGGCCGGGAAAAGTTAACAGCCGCAGGCCTGCCGGACAATGAAGTCGGGACGCAAAAGGCACGAAAGATCTTTCGTCCCTCCCTTCCTTGGTCAGGGCAAGCAGGGCGATTCCTTCCGCGGTCAGGGTGGACCCTTCTTTCAGGGTAAGCCTGAGCTACATTAGCGCCTCCCGAGCTACATGCCGCTCGGGCTAGGACGCCTTGCCATTTAAATTTAATGTCGTTACTCATATCTACACATTTAGCGTGGCACAAAGCGAGAAAGGGGTCAAGGATCTGCACGCTGTGGACATTGAGCTAAAACACGATCCCGCCGTTGCAAGCGCTTTTTCTTCGAGTGCGGACAAGCGGCTTGCGGCACAAACGAAAAGGGCTAGTCTGTCGCCTGAAATTGCCTTTGAGGAGAAACTTAAGCAAGTGGTTGTCGCCGGCGATCGCGTCCTGGACGCGGGGTGCGGCACGGGGAAATTTTTTGGAATGGAGTTCGCGAGAAGGACCGGCTGCCAACTGGTCGGCATCGACGTGAGAGAAAATATAGGCGTTAACTTAGGAATCGATTTTGGAGTCCGCGCAGAGTTGAATCACCTGCCATTTTCGAATGCCTCGTTCGATGTTGTGAACTGCCGACTGGTGATCGAGCATGTGGATTTCCCGAATGCTGTGCTGAAGGAGTTTTACCGGGTGCTCAAGCCGGGCGGAAGACTCGCGATTTTTACTCCGAACCTGCTGCATTATTTTGGAGTGGCGGCGAGTTTGACCCCTCACTGGTTCCACGTTTGGTTCAATAGCCGCGTGCGCGGATTCGATGAAAACGATATCTTCCCTACTCGCTATCGAGCGAACACGCGCCGATGCCTTCGCGCGCTATTCCTGAAATCGGGATTCAGCCGCTCCGAGATCAGCCTGGTTGAGGGAGCGCCCAGCGTGCTCGCGTTCAATTCCCTTCTTCACCGCATGGGACTGACTTATGAGTGGCTGGTGAATCGTTATGATTTTCTTTCCGGATTTCGGTTGAACATAATCGCGGTAGGTTACAAGGATTGAAAAAGCTATTTGTCTCGGCTTCCAGATTTCACAGGGTTTCCCGAATGGTCTTTCACGTATTTGTAGAAGGCTAGCCGCATATTTCGCAAAACCTCCGGATCAAATTCTTTCGCCCTCGATAAATTACGCGCAGACATGGCCTTCATACGGTCGGGGTCGTCGGTCACTTCCATGATTTTCCGCGCTAAGGCTTCGGGATCGTTGGGAGGGACGAGATCGTCGGCGGCGAGCAGTTCGGGAATCCCGCCCACATTGGAGCCGATGCACGGGCAGCCGCGCGCCATGGCTTCCACTAAAGCACGCGGTAACCCTTCCGCCCGGGATGGCATTACAAACAAATCGATAGAATCCAGGAAATCACAAACTGCCAGGCCAAAACCTAACTGACCTAGAAAATGCACACTCCGTTCAATTGATAATTCGCGGGCCAGTGTTTCCATGTTTTTGCGGTAGCGGCCTTCACCGACGAGCGATATCTCCAAATTGGCCCCACGGTGCAGGCAAAGCGCTAGTGCGCGCAGAAGAGTGTCCGCGCCCTTATAGAGCTGCGCGAAGCTTCCGATGAAACCGATGCGCCGCGCGACCTCTCCGGGTTTGTGTAGACGGTTTCCCGACTCTATTATTCGGAATCGCTGCGCCATATCCGCGGTACAGGCATATCCCCCGTTGAGAAATATTCTCGGCGCAACACATGTATAGGCGTTATTCGCTGGCGGATATCGTCGCCGCATCGTCTCACCGCTCCAATAAAGGGTTGCGAAGGCTTCGCCGCAGATTGCTTTCAGGCCTTGTGTAGCTACTGCTCGGTAGAGCGAGCGAAACGGAGTGGACATCGTTCCGGGACTCAAGGTATCGGACGGATCGGACATGACTTCAGCGGCGTAGGGCTTTCTTACACGTCTAATCTCTTGCCATGCGAGCCGGCCGACTAAGCCCGGTACGCGAAGCAAATGTGCATCACACTGGGCCACGGCCGCTCGAATCCGAGATCGTAGAGTGGGAAGAGCCAGCAAGTAATTCCAAGGGCCCAGATAATCCGGCAATTCCCGAACTGAAATGGCTGGCCCTTCCACCTTATTTCCGCGGAGATGTAGATCGTTGCGATTACCCACTCGCGCCAGCAAAACTACTGCTTCAAAAGATTCAAGGAGTTCGGACCAAACAGAGTAGCCCGTCGGCCCGTGGCCATAAATGTAGCCGTCTGCGCTGCGCCATAGGTGGTCTTCAAGAGTGACTAATGCCTTCAATGTGGTTTGTCCCAATCTCCAAATGAACACGGTTTGACGACGCAAGGAGGGCCACAGCGATTAGTACTCCCTGCGTCATCACGGCATAGACAAGGTTGTCGCTGTCGCCCACCAGGACGTTCGCGAAGAGGATGGAAAAAAAAGGGGCAAGCAACATGCGGCTGTCTGAGGGAGTCCAGCTCTTCAGTTTGCGGCGATACCACCCCAGCGCGGCTCCATAGAATACGAACATAGGCACCACGCCCCAGGGCCCAAAGTTAAGCATAGCCTCCCCGCCCAGACCGTACGTTCGAAGTGAACGCCAAGGAGTAGCTTTGCCGAGTTGCGCTTCGGTTCCGGCCTCAATCTTGAAGTCAGGACGATCAGGCCAGAAATTCTTAGGGATTAGAATAGCCAACCCTCCAGCGTAAGTAAGCCCCCATCGATAGTTATAATCTCCCGGATCTTTTAGGAGATTGTGGAGGATATATGCATCGGAATCTGAACGAGCCAGATCCCCAAGTAGAAGGTACTTCAGGTCGCGTTCATAACCCTTTGGCTGCAACCACATCGCTGGTGAGCGAAGAACGTCCAGGCTAGCGCGCTTCTGTTCTTTGTAAAAGCCGTAGAAATACATAAACCCGACCAAACAAATCAGGCCGGCCACCGTGATTACAGTAGAAAGTTTTCGGAAGCGATAGTGAACGATGCCCGCCATCCAAAATATGGCCCAAACCGTTGTACCTCGGCTTCCGAACCAACCCAGCAAGAGGAAGTGGCCTATTCCCGCCAGACTCAAAAGGATTATTCCAGTTGCCAAATGGTGGCGATTTTTTTCTCGAGGATCGGTCCATACGACAGCGATCACGATGAAGGATAAAACTGCAAGCGGCCAAGCGAGCACCAGTAGCCAACCCTTCCCTACAAATGCTTCGGGGTTGTACTCGTAAGCGTCAATCAATCCGTTAATGCCACCTAGTTGCCAAAGGAAGGTGGCCACCGCCCCTATCGAGCAGGCCAGAGCCAGTGCAAATACTGGATAAAACCTCTTGTAGTTAATTTCCCAGCGGGTGACCGAGGGTTTTGCTTTACCGACAGCCCAGTTGTGAGCAATCCGGTAGGCCAGCAGCGCTACCGCATTCAGAGTTGCCATGGCCGCCAACCAAGGCCGCCAGTCGCCAAATAAGATCAAGTCATAGCCCGCTCCAAAACGATCCCAAGCTACGTGAAGAAGCGGACTAACAAAAAATAGATAGACGCCCAGGCAACCGATAATGGTCCTTGGGTCGAAAAAGTCCAGGCGGCCGCGCAACCATCGCACGACATCAACTCCGACCAACACTCCGCAAACCATGGCGGGAATTATGAACCAGTGCATGACCGCTCGATTCCAGAGCACAAAGATCAATGTCGAGAAGAGAACAACAATAGCGGCAATGAAATAATCAGCACGCAAGTCCTGGCGACGGGTTACTCGCGCAACGCCTCCCGCGCCGAGGTGAATAGTTCGCAAGGGTAGGACGCTAGACATGTCGTTCCGCGGTGACCAGGCGGATCGGATCTCGGGAGTTTGAATAAACGCCCATGAGTTCGCGCAACGGCCGCTGCATCGAGAAATTGCTTTGCGCGTCGGGGTCCCGGGCGGGAACCAATTCCAATCGCGGCATATCCAGCGCTTGGATTATTCTAGTAGACCAGTAATCCTTCCCGGCTGAGAGTGCAAGAAATTCCACTGAACCGGGGACTCTCACGACCTCTCTCGGAATCGTATCGGAGACGACACAGCGAAGCCCGGCTGCCTGGGCCTCCAACAAGCAAAGTCCGAAACCTTCGTGCAAGGAAGGAAAAAGAAACACATCCATGGCCGCAAGCATCAAGCGAGGCACATCGGTCCGAATCCCGACACAGTGAATTCTTTGCGACAAACCCATCTGCCGCACGCTGGCGTCGATTTCGGGTCGTAGGGGACCGTCGCCAACCAACAAGAAATGAATATCCGGCTTACATTTCAGGACCGCACCAGCGGTGTTAAGAATAAATCGCTGATTCTTGGAATGGTCGAAGCGTCCAACATGCCCTACAACAGGAGCGCCTTTCGGGATTCCGAGTTCGGCTCGAACCTCTCTTCGATCGAAGAGCTCTTGAAACGGGTGCAACTTCAAACCGTAATCGAGAGTCTGAAAGCGCTTATCCGACAGCCAGTCTTTGCCAAACAATTGCGCGGCAGCAAGTTTAGACGCTGCCAATCCGTGCGTCGCGTAGCGATTGATCCACGATTTCATCACCTTGCGGTAAAAGAGACGAGTGAACGTCCCGGGCCTTCCGTCGTCGGCATTGTGGCTGTGGGCAATTCGAATGGGAACACCTTCATCTTTGGCCCAACGGAGGAGAGCGCCAGAAAAGAACAACACGTGGCTATGCACAACGTCGTAGTTTCCTTCTCGAAGAACTCTTCCAAAACTACGACGAAAGTTCCATAGACCCCGACTTCTTGGACATCGCAATATTTTCCCGCCGAGTCGTTCAACTTCTTCGCCGTACACACCCGCTTCAGCGCCGCAGAGGCAAAAATCGAACTGAAAGCGGTCAGACTCCGCATCAGCAAGCACATGAAGGAGCCAGGTCTCAAGACCTCCCGGGTTCATGGTCCCGACCACATGCAGAACTCGACACCGACTCTGGGTCATTAGCTTACGAGAGAGCGCTCGTCAATTTATTTTATGCGCCAAAATGTTTTCGTACGTCAAGGCTACTTCCTCTCCGGTCTTTCTTAGGTCCATCAAATTGCGCGCCAACTGGGTGCCTTCGACAGCGCGGCGACGAGCTTCCAAGGGGTCGTCGAGTGCTTCGCACATGGCACTTGCGAGGGCTGTGGGATTTCCAGGCGGCACCAGCCAGCCTGTGTCGCCGTCGCGAATAAGGTCGGGGATGCCGCCTGCGTTTGTCGCGACGACGGGCACGCCGGCGAGAAGAGGTTCGACAACGCTATACGCCAGACCATCCGAATGGGTCGGGACGACCGCCAAATCCAGGTCAGGGTAAATCGTTGATACATCCGACCGAGTTCCACTGAATTGCAAGCCACCGTCGCATAGTCTTTTGCCAAAGTGCCGGACGCGATCTTCGTACCAATGTCCGCCGCCCCAGGTTCCGCCAATCATCACGCCACGCACGTCCGGACGCTCTTGCCGAAGTCGCGCGAGAGCGATGATGAAATCTTCGTGCCCCTTGTGGCCTCGCGCATTGCCGAGATACCACTTCGGCGCATAAAAGAGAGACACCATCCCCACCAACGGAACGTCCGCGGGGATTTTCAATTCATCTCTTAAAATGCCAGTTCGACTGCTCGGATAATTTTTAATATCTGTTCCGAGGTAAGCAAGGAACACGCGGTTAAGCGGAATGCCTAAGGTCGCATACTTGCGTTGTGTCCACCGGCAGGTCGCGATCCAGTAGTCTCGCGGGCCTGCCAGGTGCGTGTCGAGCCAGGCGAAAAAACCGTGTTCAAGATGAAGAGTTCCTGTGACGCCAAAAACGCGCGGAATAGGCGAATTCTTCCCGAGTGCGAGGCGGGCGATGAACGTGGTTCCCACGTGATGAGTGTGGATCAAGTCGGGGCGGACGTCGGCGACGAGTTGACGGCAAGCGCGAAGCGTGGCTGGGATGCGCCAGGGCTCGCGCGCCGGCAAATCGAGATTGGCGCGAACAACAGCCGCTCCGGCTTCGCGATATTTTGGGGCGAGTCCTTCGGTGTCGGAGGGCAGAGCGACGACTACTTCGATTCCGAGTAAACACAGGATGCGCACCTGCTCGTAGGCCCAGTTCGCGCCAACGGCGGTCTTGACGATGTGCAGAACCTTCATGGAGGCGACCATTCTAATCCCGAACGGCGAAGACGGTGGCTGCAAATTTGCCCGGTGACGAGATAGATGCGCTCGTTTCTTCCCGTATCGCGGAGTATCGTCCGCACACGGTATCGCGTCAAGGTGGCGGAAGAGCAAGGAGGGACTGATGAGGGGTTGTGCTACGATGGCGACGGAATTTATTGATTGGCAGCCGGCGAATCTTAATCTGTAAGTGCAAGATCAGTTTTTTGAAGTTTGGCTTCCAGAAAGACGTCTTCGCCCCGTGGGGCAGGCCGGGTTGACCGTGAGTATCGCAAATCATGGAATTAATTGAAGGCCTGGAAACGCCCTCTGTTCACCTCCGAATTCGGAAGGATTTTGATGAATGACGCGGAGGCGAGACTCATCCGATGCTTTTCTGCGGTGTTTCCCCAGCTCAGCAATCAAGAAATTGTCTTGGCCAGCATGGAAAATTTGGAGGCGTGGGACTCCAGTGCCGCTTTTACGCTGGATATCGTGATTGAGGAGGAATTTAACATTCAGTTTGGGCCGAATGTCCTTGAAAACTTTGTGTCGTTCCGCTCGATCCTCGATTATCTGAAGGGACTTCCGAGTTGAGCGACGACATGACCGGATAAGTTTCATTGCGGCGATTCTTGATGGACAAACCAAAGGCCGGGTGGTAAAAAAGCATCGGCAGGATGTGCGAGTTGTTCGATGGGGAGGAGTTGAGTTCAATGTGGGTCGACCCCAAAGACAGGATGCGGAGGAGGACTTCAAGATTTTCTCTTCAGTTGCTGTCACTGCTCGTGGTTTTGAGTCTGCTGTTT
>Ga0187863_10002516_pt1 | contig 13959 bp, 8 predicted proteins | sample June2016WEW_11_1_FD_132975 | JGI IMG/M metagenome (GOLD analysis project Ga0187863, IMG submission 132975) | Peatland microbial communities from SPRUCE experiment site at the Marcell Experimental Forest, Minnesota, USA - June2016WEW_11_10 | ecosystem: Environmental > Terrestrial > Soil >... | reverse complement strand
ATTGAGGGATGGCGCGCCGACGTTCGTGATAGCTGGCCGAGGGAGGGCAGTTGACGGTAGTCTTCTTTGCGATTTTCTTCCTGTCGCTCTTGTTCTCGTTCGTCCTCACCCGCTATGTCCGGGATGTTTCAACCCAGCGCGGGTGGGTAGCCGTCCCGTCTCATGAGAGGCATCTGCACTCCAAGGCTCTGCCACGCTTGGGTGGCGTGGCCATTTTCCTTTCCTTTTCGTTGAGCATGCTGGCGGCCGCAGTCATGGCCTCTTATGTTCCCCACCTGCACTCCGCTTTTTCTCTGAAGACTCTGCTGACCATTCTGGTGCCCGCCTCCCTCGTTTTCCTGTTGGGAGTGTATGACGATCTCTACACTGTCGGCCCCTATGTCAAATTCGCGGTCCAAGGTGTCGCGGCCACCATGTTGTTCATGGGTGGTCTTCGCATTCTGAACATCCCCGTACTGTTCGGTGAGCATCAACTGCCATGGTTTGTGGGATTGCCGCTGACGATTCTGTGGGTGCTGGCCATCACCAACGCTTTCAACCTGATCGATGGTTTGGACGGTCTGGCGGCAGGTTCGGCATTGTTCTCCACCCTTGTGGCATTCGTAGTTGCGCTGCTGAACGGATTTTCCCTGGTCACGGTGATGACCATTGCCCTGGCTGGCGCCATCCTGGGTTTTCTGCGCTACAACTTCAATCCTGCGACCATCTTCCTGGGAGATTCCGGCAGTCTCTTCATCGGCTTTCTGCTCAGCGCGCTCGCTCTGGAAGGGGCGGAAAAGGCCCCGACCATCGTCGCCGTTGCCATTCCTGTAGTTTCCTTCGGCCTGCCGATTCTCGAAACGTCGCTCTCCATTCTCCGGCGATTGGTCAGCGGCCGTCCCGTATTTACCGCGGACCGCGAGCACATCCATCACAAGCTCTTGCAGCACGGACTGACGCATCGCCAGGTCGTGATTGTGCTTTATGGCGTTTCCGCCGTGTTCGCCCTCCTGAGTTTATTCCTGCTCTGGCCCACAGGGAGCTCTCTGGGATTGGTGCTCGCCGTGCTTGGAACCGGCATCTGGATCGGCGTTCAACGCCTTGGCTACCTCGAGTTGGGCGAGCTTGCTCGCGTCGCCCAGCGCACTTTCGAACAGCGCCAGATCGTCATCAATAACCTCGCGATCCGGCGAGCCACAGAGGAGCTCAAAGCCGCTCGGGACTACGAACAAGTCTGCCGCGTTCTGGAAGCCGCCTTCAATTCCAACGACTTCGATGGATTCGACGTTCGCTTCAAGCTCTTTCCCGGCGAAGCCTATCCCTTTCGCGCCTCTGAGTCAGGCCCACAACCCCGCCGGGGAGAAGTTTTTTTTCAAGGGGGTAAGAGCAGGGGATCGAGGTCTCTCGACGGTCTGCCGGTTTGGACTCTATCGCTCGATCTGGTGAGCTCCGCCAATCGCCACCGCGGAGCCTTGGTGGTTCACCGTTTGTATTCGCAGCGGCACCTGCAGCTTGATATCAACCTTCTGATTACGGGCTTCCCCATTGCCCTCGCCGACGCTCTGGATCGTGCTCTTCAGCACAGTGTTCAAGTTATTCCGCATCCGGGTCAGGATGATCAGGGGTTTGCCACGGCACAGGCTGGTTAGGGCGCTAAAAGCTCGCTCCCTGGGGTTTCGGGCGGACGTGCCGGAAGAGCACACGCGTACCCGCGTGTGGATAAACGATGAGGTTAGGGAGGGCTGACGGTTAGAGCTTGGCGCTCGCGTAAGAGTTGATTTCGCAATTCAGGCAAACTTCTTCAAAAGCGGGTGCTGTCCACTGCATGATTTCCCCCCAGCATCAAGGCATTCGCTGCCCCGAGTGTCCTAAGAGTTTAAGCCCACCCTCCTCCCAAAATCAAGAGCCCCCTTAGAAAAAGCCGCTGTAGATTGTCTCCCGGATCAGCATCTTGGAACCGATAGACCTTGGCCGCAACTTCTTGCATATTCCGCGCGGCGGATTGGCTTCGAACTGAATCCGGAGCGAAAACCACCCAGTTTTCCACACCCCGGAACCAATGCGGCTACTTTTTCATTCCACCATCCGTGTTTACCTTAGGACACTAGATTTTCTTGAGGGATTCTTGAGGGCTACGCAAGCATGTTTAGCAAGACTGTTTACGGCACTACTTTTAAGGACGTTCATTTCGTTCCTCTTCAGTCCGCCACGTTTTGCATCCAGTGCGAACTGATTAGCACCAATAGCAGGCCTTATTGCCTCGCCTGCGGCAATCCGTCGCTCCTCAGCCTCTCCAGGGTGCTGGGCGGAACTCTGCGCAACCAGCAGACGGCTCATCTGATCACCGATTCCGAGCTCGATAGTCTGGTGCGTGACTTGCTGCGGACGGTGCCCGACCCTCAGTTCCGAGACCGAGAAGCTCTGAACGTTGCCGACCATCAGACTCGCGTGCCCTCGATTGCCCTTCGCAGCCAGCTTCGCGTCTCCAATGCCGCCCATCCCGTCTCCGGCTTTCGCGCCGTGCATGCCGGGGAAGAAGTCGACATTCACGCCGCGGAACTCGATCTTGAACCGGCCATCAGCGCCATCACCGAGCGCGCCCAACACCTCACCGGCGCTACCGGCGCCGCCATCGCCCTGCGCGCCGGCGACGAGATCGTATGCCGCGCTCGCGCCGGCCGCACCGCCCCCGACCTCGGAGTTCGCTTGCAAACCGATGCCGGCATTTCCGCCGAGGCCGTGCGCACTGGAGAAGTCATGTTGTGCCACGATGCCGAGCGCAACCCGCGCGTCGACCTGGCCAGTTGCCGCCGCCTGGGAGTCCGCTCCATCCTGGTCTCTCCCCTACGTTACTATCGCCGCACCCTGGGTGTGTTCGAAGTCCTGTCTTCCTCTCCCAGTGCCTTCGACGAGAAGGACGTAGCCACCATGCAACTGCTATCCAGCATGATGGTCGCTGCCATCTCCCGCATCTCAAGCCTGCATCAGGCCCAGATCTTGCGACGCTCGGGCTAGTGTCCTCATCTCTCATCTCTCATCTCTCATCCGTCATCCTGAATCTGTCATCCTGAGCGAAGCAATGATCGGCCAAAGGCCGATCATGCGCAGTCGAAGGATCCCTTTCACCATCGCACCAGCACCGGCTTCGAGAGGCATCTCTACGGACGCACGCTCGGCCCGGCGAGAGGTGCCGGCCGCGGCTTGCCCTTCCCATTTTTCTTCCCGACACTTTTTCGCGATCTCGGGTTAATATGTACCAACACGATTTCGACCCCGGGTCCCCCATGTCGGCTATTGCCCAGTCGTCTCGACCTGCTCCCCTTAACCGCCGTCGTCGCGTGCGGCACAAAGTGCACGTGCCCGCCTATGCCACTTTCAGCGGCGCGTCCCAGGGTGCGATGCTCGATCTTCACGAAGTCCTCGATATCAGCGAGGTTGGGGTGTCCCTGCAGTGCTCCGCGCCCATGGAAATCAATCGGCCAGCCGACTTGTGCCTTGACCTCGCCGAAGCCCGCGGACAGATTTTTGTTACCGCTCAAGTAGTCTGGTCCGACTCAAGCGGACGCGTCGGCTTCAGTCTTCCCAACCTGACCGATTCTATTCAGCGGCGTTTGCGGGAGTGGCTGTTTCTTAATGCCATGGCTGCCTCAGCCAACGCGGCGGCTGCCACTACGGTTCCGCCCAAACCCGCAGAGGGTCCCGTCCTCCGGCAGAACTATACCGACATCCTTACCGCCGCCTCAGCGGTACAGCGAGAAGCTGAGTCCCTCGGGGCCGATCTCGAGGCGGTTCTTTCCCTGATCGCTTCCCGGTCTCAGTCCCTGCTGCGTGCGTCGGGCGCGGCCATTGCACTGGCTGGAAGAGATGCCGGCACCATGATCTGCGAAGCCAGCGCCGGCCCGAGTGCGCCTCCGGTGGGCGCAACCTTGCAAGTGGGCTCGGGTTTTTCCGGGGAATGCGTGCGCACCGGGAGGATGCTGCGTTGCGATGATACCGAGACTGACGAACGCGTGGATAGCCAAAGTTGTCGCGCTCTTGGCCTTCGTTCCATGCTCGCCGCCCCGCTGCGTCTGGGCGAAAAAGTGATTGGCCTGCTGGAAGTGTTTTCCGCCCAACCCAATGCTTTCGGCGAGAACGACAGTGCCGTGCTACAGCGTTTTGCCGAGACCATTCTGACCGCGGTCACTTGCGCCGCGCGGGCGCACGATCTTTCCGGTCCTCCCCCGGCTCCTCCAATACCCTTTATTCCTGCCCCGGGCAGTGTTCTGTTTGCTCACCCTCCCGAAGCCGAAACGGTCAAGGATAGTGCATCGTCGGACGGCGGCACTGGAGACAAGGTCGGCGGGATTCACCTGCCTCGTGCTCACCTTTATCTGCTTATCTGTGCCGCCGCCACCATCGCGCTGGCGCTCGGCTTCATTCTCGCTCCGTGGATTCAGGAGAAGCTCCAGGCCCGTGATCGGAATGGAGAACACACGGTTCTGGCTTCGTCGCGGCCGCCCGCGGACGCTTCGAAGCCCGCCGCGCTGAACCCGTCCGTCGATTCCGCCAACCTCGAGCAACTCCGGGAACTGGCCGGGCGAGGCGACCCCGCCGCCGAAAATGCTCTGGGCCTTCTTTACGCCCAAGGCGACGAAAAACAAGCCATCAAACCAGACGAGACCGAGGCCGCCCGGTGGTTTACCAAAGCCGCCGAGCACGGCAGTGTTTCGGCCCAATACAAGTTGGGCCTGTTGTGCTGGGGCGGTCATGGAGTAGCCAAAGATCCCAACCGGGCCTATTTCTGGGCTGTGCTGGCCCGCGCCGGTGGCGAGGAGGGTAGCAAGGATCTCGCGAAAGTTCTGGCTTCCGGTATGACACGCGCCCAAGCTGCAACCATCGAACAGCAAGCTGAAATCTGGTACCAGCAGCACGAGACGCGCACCAAGCCGTCGCCCACCCATTAGAGCTCCTATAAATTTGTCATCCTGAGCGAAGTTGCCATCCGCGATGAGCGGATGGCAACGCAGTCGAAGGATCTCTACGCGCTTGCGCTACGCTTTGCCTGCGAGACGTTTCTACGATTCGCTGTTGCCTGCGCTTATGTGGAAGGCGGTAACTGCAGGTTGCAAACCGTCTCGTTGAATCGCGCCCTAATGTTTCCGCGTTAGAATAGACAAAGAGGTCCCCCGTGCGCACCCTCCGCAGTGTTCTCGACGAGCACGTCCGCGAAGCCGATCCCGCTCTTTACGAAAAGCTCGAGAACAACCGCGTGCGCTGCTTCGCCTGCGGACACTGCTGCCCTATTCCCGAAGGCCAGCCCGGCGTGTGCAAAGTCCGCTACAACCGCGGCGGCACGCTCTATGTTCCGTGGGGATACACTGCCGGAACCCAGTGTGATCCCGTCGAGAAGAAGCCATTTTTCCATGCGTATCCCGGCGCTCTCGCCTACAGCTTCGGCATGCTGGGATGCGATCTTCACTGCGCCTATTGCCAGAACTGGGTCACGTCGCAAGCATTGCGCGATCCCAGCGCCGTCTCGCCTCCGCTCCAAGCCTCACCCGAACTCCTGGTGCGCGACGCCATCGCCCAAGGCGCAAAGATTCTGGTCAGCACTTACAACGAGCCCCTGATTACCAGTGAATGGGCAGTAGCTGTCTTCAAAGAAGCCAAAGCCGCCGGACTCATCACCGGCTTCGTTTCCAACGGCAACGGCACTCCTCAGGTCCTCGAATACCTGCGCCCCTGGCTCGATCTGTATAAGATTGATCTCAAGAGTTTTGATGACCGCCACTACCACGAACTCGGCGGCCGCATCGGTCCCATCCTCGACAGCATTCGCCGCGCCTACCAGATGGGGCTCTGGCTCGAGATCGTCACCCTTCTCATCCCCGGCTTCAACGACGACTCGGACGAACTGCGCCGCCTCACTGAATTCCTCGCCGGCATCTCGCCCGACATCCCGTGGCACGTCACCGCCTTTCACGGCGATTACAAAATGCAAAACGACGTCGCTCGCGACACGAACTCGGAAGACCTGCTGCGCGCCGTCGAAATCGGCCGCCAGTCCGGCCTTTGCTATATCTATCCAGGCAATCTTCCGGGCATGGTGGGCGAGTGGGAAAACACACGCTGCCCGCACTGCAACGAAACTCTGATCGAGCGCCACGGCTACCTGATCAAAAACTACCGCCTCACCTCCGACGGCCATTGCCCGAAGTGCGCCACCGCAATCCCCGGCCGCTGGTCCGCTCGCTTCGATGGCCAGATCGCCTCCCGTCCTTTCTTACCGCGCAAGGGAGCGCTTTTCGTTACAATCCAAGATCGGTGACTTGTATAGTGGCGCGTCTTATACTGGTCGCTATAATTGCTTCGGCGTCATCCTGAGCGAAGCCGTTCTTCAGGCGGAGCGAAGGATCTCGCGGTGCATCGTACCTGGTCCGAGATTTAAGCTGCACTGCTGCCATCCTCTGAGATTCGTGCTTCTTGATGCGGAAACTATCCACCGTTGTTTTATGCAGCGCGGGCATGCTCTTTTTGTCCGCCTGCTCCCCGCGCGACTTCCTAACCCGCCGCCTCGCCGCCGACCTGATCGCAAGCTCTAACACCTTCCGCGCCCAGCAGCAGGTTGAGCTACACACCGGTGTCGTCTCTAACAAGGACTACCTCTCACCCGACTTCCTCGTGCTGCAACATCGCGGCTGGATTTCCGGCACCAACGCTCCCTGTCCTCCGGCTCTGCTTCCGCCGCCGTGCTGGGATGTAGCGCTCACGCCCGCCGGCGTGGATACGTTGCAAAGTCTGATCGCTCCCGGCGACGCCGAAAAACAATCCTTCAGCATCCCCGCCGCGCGACGCGAGCTGGTTGCCATCACCGGCATCGCCAAGCAGGGCAACGCTGCCGACGTCGAATTCACCTGGAAATGGATTCCCTTGAACGAGGTCGGCGCGGCCTTCTACTCCGCCGATACCCAGTATCGATCGACTGCAAGCTTCCGCCGCTATGACGACGGTTGGCGCCTCGTCGAAGGCATTCTCCATCCCGGCCAGCCTCTCGACGACGCCCTCAAGAACGCCGAGCCCGCCCAGTAAACCGCGTGCGGCCTGACTCCTAGTCAACTTCATTCATTTTGAAAGTTGCTTCCGGCAAAGTCGCCGTTGTATAACCCTACTTCTTGACAAGGCCCTTATGAAAATCTCAAACCGTCTTTGCTTGTTCGCCGCAGTTCTCGGTTCCTCATGGCTAGCCCTTGCCGAAGACAAACCCAAGCTCACCCTCGACGAATTCTTCAACTCGGTAAGCTACTCCAGCGTAGCCATTTCTCCCGACGGCAACTCCGTCGTGATCGGCACCGAGCGCGCCGACTGGAACCAGCAAATCTTCCGCACCGATCTCTGGCTCTACCGCGACGGTGGCAAGAGCGGATCGTCGATCGAGCCCACGCTGATCCAGTTCACGCAGTCCGGTCACGATACCGAGCCCAAATGGTCTCCCGACGGCCGCTGGATCGCCTTCCTCTCCGAGCGCAAGTCTTCTTCGGAAAAGGACTCCGATTCCGACGATGACAAGAGCAAACCAAGAAAGCAGGACAAAGACAAAGACGATAAAGGAGAAACCGCCCAGATCTACCTCATCTCTCCCACAGGCGGCGAAGCGATTGCCTTGACGCAAGGTGACGAAGAAGTCCACACCTTCTCCTGGTCAGCCGACTCGCACACCCTCTATTTCGCCACTCGCAACCCCTGGACCAAGGCGCAGAAAGACGAATACAAGAAGCAATGGAAAGATGTCGTGCAATATCGCACCTCCGAGCGCGGTGACACGCTCTTCGCTCTCGACCTGGCCGCCGCTCTTGCCCATCACGCCGCCGAAGCCACGAAAGAAGAATCCGAAGCCGAGAAGGATTCTGACCTCAACCCCGGCGCGCGCATCATCGCAACCTCGCCATTTCGCGTGGAGGACCTCGTCACCTCGCCCGACGGCAGCAAACTCGCCTTTGTAACCAACTCGATCAACCAGCGGCAAGAAAAAGCCGAAGACGTTGAAATCTATGCCCTCGATCTAGGCGCCGAACCGGTTGTACAACCACGTCAGCTAACCCGCAACCAGGCGGTCGAGCAAAAGCTGCATTGGGCCAGCGACAATCGCCACGTGTTCTTCAGCGTCGAAGTCGGAGACGTAACCGGCCCCTATCGCGACCTGCAGCCGCACCTTTACTGGGTCGATAGCGAGAAGCCCGATAGCGAGAAGCCCGATCGCAACACCGGCGCGGTTGAGCAGTGGGGCAAAGATTTTACCGGCGAGATCGTCAGCTTCGGACCTTACGGAAATGGCGTCGTTATGACCGCGCGCCTGGGCACCGAAGTCCAGATGTACACTGCGGCGAACCCTGCAGATTCTTTGCATCCTTTCCACGGGCAAAACGGATCTTACGAAGAACTCTCCACCGGAGAGCGAACTCTGCGAGTCGCATTCGTCTACTCCTCGCTGACGCAGCCCGCCGAGGTCTACCTCGCCGAAGGCCCGAATCTGCTGCAGAAAGAAGATCACGCCCGTCCCATCACCTCATTCAACAAATCCCTCGCCGGGCGCGATCTTCCTCAAGGCAAACCCTACCGCTGGAAGGCCGACGACGGCACCACCGTCGAAGGCATGTTGATCTATCCTCCGGGCAAGTTTGAAGAAAAGCATCTGCCCCTGTTCACCTTCATTCACGGAGGTCCCGCCGACGCCGACGGCAACCACTTCGAGGCCGATTGGTACCAGTGGGCCGCGCTCGCCGCCACCAACGGCTGGCTGGTCTTCGAGCCCAACTACCGCGGTTCCACCGGATACGGCGACAAATTTCTCATGCAGATCGTTCCCGCAATCGTCTCGCGTCCCGGCAAAGACATTCTCGAAGGCGTCGATGCCCTGGTCAAAGAAGGCATCGCCGATCCCGACCACCTCACCATCGGCGGCTACAGTTACGGCGGCTATATGACCAACTGGCTGATCACGCAAACCACGCGCTTCAAAGCCGCCGTCACCGGCGCCGGCGCCATCGAGCACCTCGCCAACTGGGGCAACGACGACACCACCATGGACGACGCCTACTTCCTCGGCGGCCGTCCCTGGGAAGCCCCCCAGCGCTATCACGACGAAGCCGCCATCTTCCAAATCGACAAAGTCCGCACCCCCACCCACATGGTCGCCGGAGCCGACGACATTCGCGTCGCGGTGCTGGAAGATTATTTGCTGGAGCATGCGTTGTATTCGTTAGGCATCCCGAACGCGCTGCTGATCTTCCCCGGCGAAGGCCACAGCCTCGGGAAGAATCCCTGGCACGGCAAAATCAAAGTGCGCGAAGAGTTGAAATGGCTGCAGAAATACGGCGGCGTGCCAGCAAACTGATTTTAACTGATGTGGGGACAGCGGCCCTCGGCTGTCCGACCGGGCGTACTGGGTACCGGGTACTCGCAACTAGGTACTCGCAACCAGGCGCTTACTTCGCGGCGCTAGCGACCTTCGTGCCGCGTGAGTTCGCCGCGTATCGCGCGATGCCTTTGTACAGCGCTTCGGCAATCTCTTCGCGGTAGCCGTCGCTGCGCAGCTTTTGCTCGTCGGTGGGACTGCTGACGAAGGAAACTTCGGCCAGGATTCCGGGCATCGCGGTTTCGGTGAGAACCACGTAGGACGCCTCTTTTACGCCGCGGTCGCGCAGACCGGGATTTTGTGCGGATAAGGTGCCGTAGAGCGAGCGCTGCACGCTGGCCGCAAGGCGGCGAGACTGCTCGATGCGCTCATGCAAGTCGGCGGGCGAGAGCGATACCGTCACCGCATCCTTGCTGGGGGTTGCGTTCTGGCGAGTCTCCAGGTCTTTGGCGTTGGGCGCAGAGAAGAAGTTGGTGTAGTAGGTTTCCACGCCGCGCGCCGAGGGCAGGTCGCTGTAGTTGGCGTGGACGGACACAAACAAATCGGCCTGCGACTGATTCGCCATGCCAGCCCGTTCGTCAAGCGGAATGTAGTTGTCGTCGTTGCGGGTGAGAATTACTTCCGCGCCGAGACGGCTTTCAAGCAGTTTGCCGAGTCGCTGCGCGATCTCGAGCACCAGATCTTTTTCCAGCAAGCCGCGCCGGCCAACGGTTCCCAAGTCCCACCCGCCGTGGCCCGCGTCGACTACGATGCGCATCTTCGGTACCCGTGCGCGCAGTTGCAAGTCTTCGCGCGTGGGCGGAGGAACTACGATAGCCAGTTTGTCGCGCTCGGCCTGCGCGGCTCCGGGGAAAAGAGTTACCTGAGCCTTGGGGTTGGCGCCCAGCTTCCGGACTTGGACCACCAGACGGTAGGGATTCGGCTCGAGGCTGACGGAAAAATCGGAGTTGCCTTTGGTTTCCAGCACGACGCGAGTCAAACCGGAGATCGGCTGAGCCACGCGAACCCGCGCCAGCAGCGCGTCGCCGACTTCGATGGTTTTTCCGGCAAACTCGGGAGCCAGCGAGGTATCGTGCAAATCGAAATAGATGCGATCCGGACGGGCCAGGCGATGCGCCTCGTATTGCACCTGATCTTCCAGGTCGAGCACAACGGTGCTCGAATCCGCGGAAGACCAGTGGCGAATTCCGGTGATGCGTGGCAGCTTCGACATTTCTTGCGGCGTGAGGCTTCCAACGGCGGGTTCAGCCGCGGTATCCTCGTCCGCCGCGGAATCGACCGCCGAATTCACTTGTCCATTCTGGGTAGCGCCTGATGGGTTAATTGAAGATGGAGCGCCCGGAGATGAAGTGATCGCGTTCGACGGCTGTTTCGCCACCGGTCGCGACATTTTTTCTTCCGGATGAACCAATACCTGGCTGAGCTGCGCATTGTTCAGCTTCCACCACAATCCACCGCCGAGCAGCGCACAGACGACTACAAGAACCAACACCAGCACGATTCCGGGATGATGACCAGTCGCAGGCTCAGGCTGTGCAGTTTCTAAAGTAAGCGCTTCTTCCGTAGAGGGCAGGCGATCGGGTTCGGTGCTCAGCTCCGGCTCTGGGACGGCGAGAACCGGCTCGTTCTCTGCAGGCGCGACATTGGCAAGTGTTAGTTCCGCTGGTTCCGCTTCGATTTCGATGTGCGGCAAAGGATCAGCCGCCGCAGCGACTATCCCAGAAAGAGCTTTCTCAACTGAACTCGTTTGGATCGGAGCAGCGGGTTGAGGGGCAATCGCGGGCGCGGCTAACTCCGCCTCCGCCACTTGCGCCGACTCGGCAAAGCGATCTTCGTCCTCGGGCTTGAGAGCTCCAAGAATCAGCTCGGCCAGCAGTTCCAAGCTGCCCACATCGCTGTCGTTGAATCCGAAGGGTTCGGCGGAGAATGCTTCGAGCAATCCGATCACGCGCCGCCGCCCGCACAAGGGCACGGCTACCATGGAACGCGCGCCCAACTGCCGGCACGCATAGAGGTTTACGCGATCATCGGTCTCGGTATCGTCACAGCGGATAATTTGGGCGGTGCGGAAACATGCTCCGGAGAAGGCGGAGTCCCGCTGGATGCGCGCGCCGAGGTCCGGCTTGATCGTGCCTGCCGAAGCGCGCAAGACAATCTCGTTGTTCTGCGCCAGGGCGATTCCCAAGCCATCCGCTCCGGTGATGGCAATGGCGCGTTCCGCCACCAGTTGCAGCACTTCGTCGAGAACGAATTGCTCGGTCGGCTCGAACTCGACCGGAGGCGCAATTGTGTCAAATCCATTGTGCCGCGAGGCGAGCGCGCGCCGTTGCCGCACCTGCTGATGGAGTGCCGAAAAAGCCAAAAGCGCCTGCAGGGCATCGCGTCCCGAAGGCGGAGTTCGCGGAGCCGCAAGAGAAGCGCTCTGGTAAGGAGTGCGTTGGCCGGACGAACTCCGTTCCAGCGGCCACGGCGGCACTCGCAGCTCGGCGAGGCCGGAGCCAACCTCAATTGTCGGTTTGGTGGGAGTCGTCACCATTGCAGTTGCCGGAAAGTTGCTTCCCTCATCGCGAGTGTGGCCATCCAGCCAAGCCATTGTCAATTACCCACTTTGAGTAGCCAGTCCCTTTGCCCGGTCGTCCGGCGAAGTTCCGTGCTACTCGGGTTTTTTCTGGGTTTAACTGTAAGTTAGCCGGGTTTCGCCGCAGTTGCAATGATGCGGAGCTGCCCTTTTGGACATGGTCTTTAGTAAGACCGTAGTTGAGTTGGAAGACACGAGAGTACCTGCGCAGCCGGTAGAATCCTGCGTCAGGAAAGCGGGATAAGGTTTGGAGGGGCGCAATCGGTAATCAATCGACTATGCTGACACTTTTGTCCGACACTCAACTGTCAGATTACTGAGGTTTGTGAATTGATGAGTTGCATTACCATTCCGCTGGTTGTATCAATGGAGGACCCCGGCTCGGAATAACTACCTCCACTACGAGGAGCGCGGCCATGGCGATTCACAGCAAAGAAGAGATTTTTTCCAACCTTGACGATGAAGTGTTTGGCACCGGCTTCCTGCCCCATCCTTTGCCCAAGTACAAGGTTCCGAAACACGAGACCGATCCGACGGCGGCTTACCAGTTGGTCCACGACGAACTGCTGCTCGACGGGAACTCGCGACAGAACGTGGCCACTTTCTGCCAAACCTGGGTAGAGCCGGAAATTCGCAAGCTCATGGACGAATGCCTGGACAAGAACATGATCGACAAGGACGAGTATCCGCAAATGGCGGAACTCGAGGCGCGTTGCGTCCACATGCTGGCGGATCTGTGGAATTCGCCGGATGCCGCAACGGCCATGGGTTGTTCGACCACCGGATCGAGTGAAGCTGCGATGCTGGGCGGCCTGGCGCTGAAATGGAGATGGCGTCAGAAGCGCGAGCAGGCCGGCAAACCAACCGGCAAGCCCAACCTGGTATGTGGTCCAGTGCAGATTTGCTGGCCCAAGTTTGCGAAATATTTTGACGTGGAACTGCGCGAGATCCCGTGCGAGGGGCGGCGGCTGCTGATGTCGCCGGAGGAAGTTCTGAAACGCTGTGACGAAAATACGATCGGAGTGGTTGCGACTCTTGGGGTCACTTACACGTTGCAGTATGAGCCGGTGCAAGCGGTCGCGACCGCGCTGGATGATTTGGAAGAGGAGCACGGACTCGATATCCCGATCCACGTGGATGCGGCGAGCGGAGGGTTTATCGCCCCGTTTATCCATCCTTCGGTAGTTTGGGACTTTCGAATCCCGCGGGTGAAATCGATCAACACTTCGGGGCACAAGTTTGGGCTGGCGCCGCTGGGCTGCGGCTGGGCCATCTGGCGCGAAGCGGAGGATTTGCCGGAAGACTTGATTTTCCGGGTGAAGTATCTGGGCGGAAACATGCCAACCTTCGCACTCAACTTCTCGCGACCCGGAGGACAAATCGCGGCGCAGTATTACAACCTGGTTCGTCTGGGACGAGAAGGCTATAAGAAAATCACGCAAGGCTGCGCCGATGTGGGCGCATGGTTCGCGGATCAGGTGAAAAAGCTGGGAGTGTTCGAGTTAGTGTATGACGGCCGCGGAGGAGTTCCGGGCTGCACCTGGACGATCAAGAAGGGCGAAGAACCGGGGTTCACGCTGTACGACCTGGCGGACCGCTTGCGGGTGAAAGGATGGCAGGTTCCGGCTTATCCCATGCCGGCGAATCGGACTGATCTTGTGGTGCAGCGCGTTTTATGTCGCCTGGGCCTCAGCCGCGACCTGGCTGGGTTATTGTTTGAAGACTTGGAGCGTGCGGTCAAGCATTTCGAGAAACATCCGGCATCGAAATCGCTCACGCGCAAGAGTGCGGGTGGGTATCATCACAACTAGAAATCAGTCGCTCGGTTGATATCTTGGGTCGTGGTGTAGTTTGGCCCGCACGGCGGTGTGGTTGCGGGAGATCCCTCGGCCCGCTGGTGAAAACGCGGGCCTTTGATTGCATAACGACGTTGGCCCGTCGCGAGTAGATTGGTATGCGATGAACAAGACCAAGGCTCGTGAGAGGAGCCAACGTCAATGCTGATTAT
>Ga0187863_10002514_pt1 | contig 13970 bp, 9 predicted proteins | sample June2016WEW_11_1_FD_132975 | JGI IMG/M metagenome (GOLD analysis project Ga0187863, IMG submission 132975) | Peatland microbial communities from SPRUCE experiment site at the Marcell Experimental Forest, Minnesota, USA - June2016WEW_11_10 | ecosystem: Environmental > Terrestrial > Soil >... | reverse complement strand
CGGAGGTCTTCCGCCCCAGCCCGCGCCAGTCCGACCTGATGATCGTCTCTGGCACCGTGACATTGAAGATGGCGCCCATTGTGAAGCGCATTTACGACCAGATGCCCGAGCCGAAGTGGGTGATCTCGATGGGCGCCTGCTCGTCGGTCGGCGGCCCGTTCAACACCTACGCCGTATTGCAGGGCGTCGACCGCATCGTGCCGGTGGATGTCTATGTGATCGGCTGCCCGCCACGTCCCGAGAATCTGTTTTACGCGCTGCTCAAACTGCAAGACAAAATCGACACCATGACCCTCGCCAAGCGCCCTACCGAAGTGCGGCTCGAAGAGCACATGATGGAGAATTTCAAACGCCAGGTGATGGTCGCCCAGACGATGCAGCCGAAGTGACCGCGCTTAGCGGGCGTGAGTGAGCCGGGGTCCCCGGCACGCGCGCCTTTCGCGTGCTGGGGTGGACGAGCGGGAGCCCGCTGCGGTCATCCTGAGCGAAGCGAAGGATCTCCGCTCTCAGCCTCAAGTTAACATTGCCGTCAAATTGAGATTGTCATCCTGGCCCTGAGCGGAGCCGAAGGGGAAGGACCTGCTTCTTGCCAGACCGCAAGGGAACGGTTTCAGGATTTGGCAAGAAGCGTTTTAACGCGGCGTTTTTTCGTTGACAGAATCTCTCTTCCATATAGAATGCGAGTTGATTTCGTGGAACTGCGGCAGAGCCGCTCTATTTTGCGACTCCGCGAGCCACGAATGGCCCTCCCCCGACCCCGTTATCTCCGCAGGATAATGGGGTTTTGTTTTGGGATTCTGAATGAGTTCTGCGCCCAACCCGCCCGCTGACGGTCCCCGCCTGAGGCGCTCACTCACGCTTTGGGACCTGATTCTCTACGGCATCATCGTCATTCAGCCCACGGCGCCCATGCCGGCGTATGGCGTTTTCAGCAACGCCGGCCAGGGCCATGTCGTCACATCCATCCTGATCGCAATGGTCGCCATGGTTTTCACTGCCATGAGTTATGGCCGCATGGCGCGGGTATATCCGAGCGCGGGTTCAGCCTATACCTATGTGGGCCGCGAGTTGCATCCATCGCTCGGCTATGTCACCGGTTGGAGCATGACGATGGATTACATTCTCAATCCGCTGATCTGTACGATCTGGTGCGCCAAGGCGATGGCCGACCTGCTGAGTGGAAGCCGCTTTCAGATTCCTTATCCCGGCCTGATTTGGCCATTGTTCTTTGCCGGGTTGTTTACGGCACTGAACCTGCGCGGCGTCCAGACCTCGGCTCGCATCAACAAGACCCTCTGCGCCATTATGGGCGCCGTCATCCTGGCGTTTTTCTGGTACACGATTCGATACATCTTCAATCTGCCGCAGTATCCGGAAGCCTACTTTCTGCGCCCGTTTTATAACCCTCAGACCTTCACCTTGAATCGGGTGTTCCATGGGACCTCGGTGGCCGTGCTCACCTATATTGGCTTCGATGGCATTTCAACGTTGTCGGAAGAGGTCGACAATCCCAGGCGGAACATCTTTCTGGCTACGGTATTTGTTTGCGTGATCACGGGAATTCTCGCGGCCGCCGAGGTTTACGGCGCTCAATTGTTGAGTTTCCAGAAGTTCGGAACGGACTTCGGCGTCTTCTCGCAGTTTGGAGATGAGAACGTATTCAGCCACGTCGCGGGTATTGCAGGCGGCGTTCTCATGACCAAGGGGATCAGCTTGACCCTCTTGATCGCCACCGTCGGTTCCGGCATGGGATCGCAACTCGGCGCCGCGCGACTGCTTTACGGTATGGGCCGCAGCAATGCGATTCCAAAGAAGTTTTTTGGGGCGATCCATCCGAGAACGCGAATCCCTGCCAACAACGTGATGTTTGTGGGCGCGATCGCGCTCATCGGAGCGTTCCTCATCACCTATGACAATGGCGCGGAGTTACTGAACTTCGGCGCGCTGATCGCATTCATGGGCGTCAATCTGGCAGCGCTCGTACATTACTATATCCGGGGCGCGGATCGGACCATGGGGCAATTGATCCCACCGATTCTGGGTTTCATCATTTGCTTCTTCATCTGGATCCATCTGTCGAATCTGGCTTTGGTCGCGGGGTCGATTTGGATGGCTTGCGGAATCGCCTACGGCGCGGTGAAGACCCGCGGCTTCCGCGGAGACCTGGTGAACTTCGATATTCCAGCGGACGAGCAATAGAAGGTCAGAGGTGAGAGGTCAGATTGTAGAGGTAAAACCCTCGGAGCCAGTCACTCTTCCGAGGCGGTTTTCACTTCTGCAATCTAACCTCTAACTTCTGCAATTGCTTCACTCCACGTTCCAGCCGCTAACCTCAACCTCGGGCGTCGCCGCTCCCAGACCGCTGGAGCGATACGTCGCCGTGATCTCCCGCTTTTCACCGGGCAGCAGCGAAATGTAATTGTCTCGCCACACCACCGGCAGAATTTCCTCGCCGCCTTTGCCCTTGTCGAGTTTCAGGCGCACGAAAAAGGCAACGGCCTTGCTGGGATTTTCTAAAGTGACTCGGGTCCACGCAACTTTGCCGTCGCTCTCACTATGGCTCGATACATTCAGCTTCACCTTCGGCATGCTGGCGAGCGAAGTGTAGTCCGCATACGACGCCGTCGGAGTCGTATACCAATTCGACTTCGCCCAGTCGAGCGTTTCCGGTTTTGCCGAGAGCCAATAGAAATTCGATCCCACCAGCTTGCCGCCGCTGTCCGTCACGCGTAGATCCAGAAAATACGCCGCCGACAATCCCTCAATCTTTGGAATCTCAAACAGCCGAACCGTGCTGTCCGCCGCGGCATCCGCCCCAACTTCCTTCGCAAACTTCTGCGTTCCATCCAGATTGAACACCTGCGCCGTCAGTTTCAATCCCTTCGCGTCGACATACTGGCTGCTCACCAGCCACACCGCGTGATCGTCGTATCCGTAGACGGGGTCGAGCGCCTGCAGCGCTTTCTTCGCGCCGAAATATCCGCCGCCCGGCCGCAAATAGTAGTCGTAGAGATGCCAGATCATCGAAGGCCACCCGTTATTCAGCATCCACTGGATCACGCCCGTCGAAGTGTACTTGTTGCGGCTGTAGGCCTCATACATCGCGCGCACGCCTTCGTAAGTCATGAGCTGCGATTTGTAGGTGAAGTCCTCCGCGCTGCCCGACTTTCCGTAGCGCGCATTCAACGCCTCGGTAAACACTCGTATCGTCTTAAACGCGCCGCCGCCGGCGTGGAAATTCCAATACTCATCCAACGGCCCGTCCGCCGACCAAAGATGGTCCTTCCCAACCATGCGCTCCACGCTTTCGATCGGCGGAACCGCCGGTCCCATGCTGGTTTCGGAGTTGAACCCATAAGCCCCGCCGCACCCGCCAGTGTTGCAGCCATCCCCCTTGGTTCGAGAATATGGGTCCGCTGTCCAATACGATGGCGCGACGTACTCATACGGCCCGCTCATCTTCACGCCGCTTCCGCCCGTCACCGTGGTCGTTCTCGCCGTCGCCGATGACACCACCGGATTCGGCCACCGCAGGTCGGCTTCAATCTTCAAATACATCTCTTCCACGTCCGGTGGCGGCGGATTGTCGCTGCCGTTCAGCCACGTCAGCATGCTGGGATGGCCTCGCAGCCGGTACATCTGATCGCGCAACGAGGCCTTGGCGATCTCGAAATCTTCATCCTTCCAACTCCCCCAGTGCTCCCAGAAATCGCAGCAGCACCATCCCGCCATCACCAGAATGCCTTGCTGGTCGGCCATCTCGAAGAATTCCTCGGTTTCGAGTTTGCCCTCCAGCCGGACCGTGTTCAGTCCCAGATCATGCACGTAGTTGAATTCATCGGCCAGTCGCTCTGGGGTTTGGCGCAGCATCATGTCCGGAGTCCAGCCGCCGCCGCGAATGAGGATATTCTTGCCGTTGATCTTGAACAGCCGCTTCGCGCGATTCGGCGCCGGCTCCGTGACTTCCGACGTGATTTCGCGAATGCCGAACCTCGTATGCGACGAATCGGAAACCTCGCCGTTCACTTCGAATGAAAGTTTCAGTTCGTACATGTTCGGAGTCCCCATCTGCGCCGGCCACCACAGTCGCGGATTGCTAAGGTTGAGCTGCGGATACTGGCCCGGCGTGAACACCACATCTTTCGACTCTCCCGCCGCCAGTTCCACGGGTTGCGCAAACTCGATGTTTTCGATCCGGCCTTTCACCGTACCGTGAACCGGATGGTCGCTGGCATTTTTCACTAGCGCAGTCACCGTCAAATGCGCCGCTTTGTTCCCGGGCGAATCCACTCTTGAGAGCACCGCCGGATGCCGCAGCGCCACCGCTCCGCTGGTCGTCAGATACACCTCACGCCACAGCCCCATGTTCTTGTCGGGCGGCGCGGGATTCCAGTCCACGAAGGTGATTGCTAGACTGTTCTCCGTCGGCGCCCAGACCTGCACCGCGAGCACGTTTGTTCCAGGCTTGACCGCGGAACTCACATTGAACTCGTAGGTGCGCCATGCGCCCGCCACCTGATCGGAATCCGCGATCCGCTTTCCGTTGAGAAAAATGTTGGCGCGATAGTTGATGCCGCGGAAATTCAGCCACACGGTTTTCCCGGCAAGATCCGTTTTTCCAAGGAAACCATCGGACAGCGAAAACTCCTTGCGGTACCACCACGACACCGCATAGGGACTGTCGGGCGGCATCGCGATATTTGAAAAATTGGCGCCGATGGGATACCCGACTCCCGGGTAACCCCGCAAATTCTTCCCATAAAAAGGATCGGGCAGCACGCCGCTCTTTACCTGCGCCGCCACCACCGTAGTCGGAACGTCGGCCTGCATCCAGTTCTCGGCCTGGTAGGTGGCGCTGGAGATTGCTTCACCGCTCCCCGTCACTTTCGCGGAAGACTGCACCGCCCAGCCTTCCCGCAAAGGCAGCGTCAGGGCGGGACTCGGCTGGACTTCGGGTTGGGCCAAAGCGACGGCAATCAAAAAAAACGGTAGCAGGAGCCGCAATTTCTTCATGGAGTTGTCCTCAGTGCTTCTTAAGGATACTGAAAATGATGAAAAGTTAAGCAATGACGGTGCTTGCGAATAGCAGCCATAACGTTCATAGCACTTTTATTAATTCGATTCAATAGAGGAATTTAGCAGGATACCGCCGCGCCCCACTTTGCCGCCGGCCGCCATCTCGCTGCCTGGTTTATAATCGTAAATCCAGCCTTCCAGCACCATGGAAGCCCACGGAATTACCCGACACGGAGTTATCCAAACTATGATTCGACAGCTTCAAAATGCAGGGCCAACCGTAAAGATCATTCTTGGCGCACTGCTCGTCCTCATCTGCGCCTCGATGGCGATCACCCTGATCCCGGGCTTCGGTTCCAACGCCGGTCTCGGTGGGCCTCCCGCGGGCGTCCTGGCCACGATCGGCGATCAGACCGTGACCGTGCCCGAAGTCCAGCGCGAGGCGCGCAACATGATCCACCAGCAGTTTCCCAAGGGCGGACCGCAGGCCAGCATGCTGCTTCCATATTTCGCCAATCAGGCGGCCGAGCGGCTCATCAATGAGAAGGCTCTGGTTGCCGAGGCGCAACACCTTGGCCTCCGCGTCAACGACGAGGAACTTCGCGAGGAACTCCAGCACGGGCAATACGCCGCCACCTTCTTCCCCGAGGGTAAGTTTATCGGCCAGGAAGCCTACGAAGACATGATCCAGCACGCCGACATGACCGTCCCTCAGTTTGAAGCACGAGTGAAGGACGATATTCTCCGGCGCAAGTTGTACGCTCTGGTTTCCAGCAGCGCCTTTGTCAGCGACGCCGAGGTGCGCGACGATTTCGAGCACCGCAACGTCAAGGTCAAGTTCGAGTACGCCGTGATCGCGCAGGCCGACATCCTCAAGGAACTGCACCCCACCGACGACGAACTGAAGGCGTATTACGGCCGCAACAAGGCAACCTACAACAACACCATCCCCGAAAAGCGGCAGATCAAGTATGTCGTGTTTGACAGCGCGAAAACGGCGGCGAATACCACGGTCAGCGACCAGGAGTTGCAAGCATATTACGGTCAGCACGGCGACGAGTTCCGCGTCCCCGAGCAAGTGAAGGTCGCTCATATTTTGATCAAGACTCCGCTGCCAGCAGCGGGCGCCCAGGAAGATGAGAAAGGTGTCGCCGATGCCCGCGCCAAAGCGGAAGACGTCTTGAAGCAGGTCAAAGCCGGCGGCGATTTTGCCCAGCTCGCGGAAAAATATTCCGACGATCCGGGTAGCGCTAAGGCCGGAGGCGAACTCGGCTGGATCGGCCGCGGGCGCACCGTCCCTGAATTCGAGAGGGCTGCATATTCACTCGCCAAGGGACAGACCAGCGACTTGGTCAAGAGCAGCTATGGCTTTCACATCATCCGCGTTGAAGACAAGCAGGAAGCCCACCTCAAGACGCTCGCCGAGGTCAAGGGCGAGATCGAAGAGAAGGTTAAACAGCAGAAGGTAGCGCATGCCACCGAAGTGGCGGCGAACACTCTGCTCAGCCAGGCGCGCACCGGAGGATTTGATCAGGCGGCCGCTGCCAAGGGGCAGAACGCGGTCACCACCGACTTCTTCAGCCGCAGCGATAACCTTCCCGGAGTCGGGGCGAGTCCGCAGTTTATGGATGCCGTTTTTAGCGAAACGGAAAAGGCTCCGCCCGATGTGGTGCAGGTCCCGCAAGGCTACGTAGTGTTCCAACTGCTTGCCATTCGGCCTCCGGCGACGCCCACGTTCGAAGAGATTCGTTCGAAGGTTGAGGCGCAGTTCAAAAACGAACGTGCCGGATTTCTGCTGCACCAGAAGACGCAGGAACTTTCCGACCGCGCCAAAGCGGACCACGATCTGAAAAAAGCGGCCAAGGAACTGGGTGCGACGGTGAAAACGAGCGACCTGGTTGCGCCCGATGGGCAAGTCCCCGACATCGGTTCGATGAGCAGCGCCAGTGCCATCTTTTCCCTGAAACCGGGCGAAATTAGCGGGCCGATTCTGGCCGCCGGCAAGGGCGCGGTCGCCCAGCTTCTCGACAAGCAGGAGCCCACCGATCAGGAGTTTGCCGCCAAGAAAGACGAAATTCGCCAATCGCTGCTCGAAGCCAAGCAGAACGATTTGTTCGGCCTGTTCGTTACGAACCTGCGCAAGGACATGGAAAAAACCAACCGCCTCAAGGTCAATCAGGAAGAGATGAAAAACCTGACGCGGCAAGGCGCGCAAGAAGGTTCGTAGTAGGCTGCGGGAAAACTCCGCTTCGCGTCGGTTTTGGGAAGGGCACGAGTGCCACTCGTGCCGCAACTGCCGCGGAATCAACGGCGGCTTTCAGCCGCTGGGGGACTGTGGCGCGGGGGAAACACTTTTTCAGCAGCCTGCTAGGGCAGGCGGTTCCCAGTTCTCAGGGAAGCGCCAGACGACAAAGAACTGAGAACTGACAACTGACAACTGACAACTGAGAACTGATCCTGATGTCCTTCCCCCGTGCCAGCGGAATACTGCTTCATCCCACCTCGCTCGCTGCGCGCGGCGGGATCGGCGATTTTGGTCCGTCGGCCTATGCGTTTGCGGATTTTCTGGCCTCCTCGCGCCAGGGTCTGTGGCAAGTATTGCCCCTCGGCCCGCTCGGCTACGGCAACTCTCCCTATTCCTCCACTTCGGCCTTCGCCGGAAATCCCCTGCTGATCAGCCTGGAGCGCCTCGCCGATCGTGGCTGGATTGACCGCGCTCAGATCGATGCTCTGCCCACCGGCACCGGCCCAGTGGATTACGCGGCGGTTTTCCGCCAGAAGCTTCCTTTGCTGTTTTTAGCGGCGCGCAATTTCGCGCGCTCCGCTGCTCCCAACGCCCGCGCTCGCTACGAGAACTTCTGCCGCCAAAACCAATGGTGGCTCGACGACTTCGTTCTCTTTGACAGCCTGCGCGCGCGTTTCAAACTGGAAAGCTGGAACCGCTGGCCCCGCGCCCTCACCCATCGGGAACCAGCGGCGATCGAGAAGGCGCGCGCCGAAATGCTCGACGACCTCAACGCCCGCCGCGCCGTTCAGTTTTTTTTCTACGAACAGTGGCAGGCGCTCCGAGCCTATTGCGCCCAACATGCGATCCGCGTCGTGGGCGACATCGCGATCTTCGTGAATTTCGACAGCGCCGATGTCTGGACCCATCCCGAGCTGTTTCGCCTCAACTCCGAACTCGATCCCGAGGTCGTGGCCGGCGTCCCTCCCGATTTTTTCAGCAAAGACGGCCAGCGCTGGGGCAATCCCTTGTATCGCTGGGACGTGATGAAAGAACAAGGATATGCGTGGTGGATCGAGCGCATGCGCTGGGCCACGCACAATTTTGACTACGTTCGCCTCGATCACTTCCGCGGCTTCTCCCAGTTCTGGGAAATCCCCGCCAGCGAACCCACCGCCATTCATGGTCATTGGGTCGACGGTCCGAAGGACGACCTATTCGTGAAGCTGCGCGAAGCTTTAGGCGGCCTTCCATTTTTCGCCGAAGATCTGGGATACATCACGCCCGACGTGCACGAACTGCGCGAGCGGCTGAAGATTCCCGGCATGGCCGTGCTGCAATTTGGCTTTGGCGATGTCGGCGCGCATGCCCATCTGCCGCACACTTTCACCACCGAAAAGGTCGTGTACACCGGCACGCACGACAACGACACGCTGCTAGGCTGGTGGGCGTCAGGCGCTACGGATTACGAGCGTGAACAAGTTGCGGTGTACTTGGGCCGTTGTGAAGACGGCGTCAATTGGGCCATGATTCGCGCCGCCTCCAATTCCGTGGCCAGCCTCTGTGTGGTTCCGCTGCAGGATGCGCTCGGCCTGGGCAGCGATGCGCGCATGAACACCCCCAGCCGCCCAGACGGGAACTGGCGCTGGCGTTTCCCCGCCGAATTGCTCCGCCCAGACATGGCCAGGAAACTGGCCGCCCTCGCCGAAATCTCCGACCGCCTTCCCCATCCGTTGCCAGCAGTTGCTAGCTCGAACGACAACGAAGAGTGGGTAGCCTGAGTAGTGTATTCTCGCTGCGAAGAAAAATTGCATAAACTAACCTTCTTCAATGTCAGGTCTCAAAAATGGTTTTCCTGACACCTGACACCTGACACCTCGTTTCTTGCTGGAGTCCAGAATCCGTGACCGATCCCGTCATTTCCGTGACCGAGCCCATCATCCGCGCCCACGCTGTCGAAAAATTCTACGACCAGCCCGATGGGAATCGCATTGAAGTGATTGCTCCCATCGATCTCAACGTCGAGCCGGGAAAAATCATAACCCTGCTCGGCCCCTCCGGCTGCGGCAAATCCACGCTGCTGCGCATTCTGACCGGACTCAGCCAACCGTCGTCCGGCGAAGTTCTGTGGCATGGACAACCGCTCACGTCGCAGAACGCCGGCGTGGCCATCGTCTTCCAGAGTTTTGCCTTGTTCCCCTGGCTAACCGTGCTCGACAACGTCGAAGCGCCGCTCGAGGCCCGCGGAGTGCCCGCCATGGAGCGCCACAAACGCGCCCTGCGCATTCTCGATACCGTCGGCCTCGATGGCTTCGAAAGCGCCTACCCGAAAGAACTCTCCGGCGGCATGAAACAGCGCGTCGGCTTTGCGCGCGCCCTGGTGGTGGAGCCCGAAGTCCTGTTCATGGATGAGCCTTTTTCCGCGCTTGACGTGCTCACCGCCGAAAACCTGCGCAACGAGTTGCTCGAGCTCTGGCTCGGCAAAAAGATGCCGACTCAATCCATTTTCATCGTGACCCACAACATCGAGGAAGCGGTGCTGCTGGCGGATCGCGTGATTGTGCTGGCAAGAAATCCAGCCTGGGTGCGCGCTGATTTTTCCATTGAACTTACGCACCCGCGCGATCGCAAATCGCCGCGTTTTGTCGAACTGGTGGATTACATCTACAAAATCATGACGCAGCCCCAACTTGCGCTCGCGGTGCCCGAGGCGGGCGCAGCGGCGCAAAAGCCCGTTCGCCAGAAATACCAGATGATTCCGCACGCCCGCGTCGGGGGCATCGCCGGCCTGCTCGAACTGCTCCAGGACCGCGGCGGAAAGGAATATCTTCATCGTCTTGCCGAAGTCCTCATCATGGATGCCGAAGACCTGCTCCCGATCATCGAGGCCTCCGTGCTGCTTGGCTTTGCCACATTGAAAGATGGCGACGTTCAAATCACCGCGGAGGGCACGCGCTTCGCCGAAGCCGACATCCTCACCCGCAAAATTCTCTTTCGCCAGGCTGCGCTGAACCACGTTGTAATCCTGCAACAGATCGACAGCGTTCTCCACGCCAAGACCGACCATTCCATTTCACAGGAATTTTTCTACGACATCCTCGACGAGCACTTCAGCCAGGATGAAGTCGAGCGGCAATTTGAAACCGCCATGAACTGGGGCCGCTATGCCGAGATTTTTGACTTCGATCGCGAGTCGCACCGCCTGATCCTCGCCGAACCCGTAGGAGAGCCGCATCCGCCCACCAGTCCGGTGCAGCCGTGAAACGTCCCGAACGAATGGCGTTCCGCCCATTGGTTCGAATCTGGTCGGTGTTGCCCAGCGCAAGTGTGGCGAGCCTGCCCGACCTCATCATGTTTTCCGCCGGCCTGGCCCTCTTCTATGGCATCGTCGAAGTCGCACGCAATTGGCTCGGCCCATTCCATCCTCAAATCGAAATCAGCCGCAGCCTCGGCGCGCTCCCGGTCTATGCCGGGTATTCGCTGCTGCGCATCGCACTCGCCTACATACTGAGCCTGCTCTTCGCCCTCATCTACGGATACATCGCCGCTTACCGCCCGCGCGCCGAGCGCTTCATGATCCCTCTGCTCGACGTGCTGCAATCCATTCCGGTATTGAGCTTCCTTCCGGGAGTGATGCTGGCCATGGCCGCGCTTTTTCCCGGCCGCCAACTGGGCGTCGAGTTGGGCGCGGTCCTGCTCATTTTTACCGGACAGGTCTGGAACATGGCTTTTAGCTTTTATGCCTCGCTGAAAAGCATTCCGCGCGAGATGCGCGAGGCGGCCACGATCTACCGTTTCAACTGGTGGCAGCGGCTGCTTCAGATTGAGCTGCCTTACGCGACCATAGGCCTCGTCTGGAACTCTATGATGTCAGTCGCTGGAGCATGGTTCTTTCTGATGGCCTGCGAGCAGTTTGGCGACTTCCGCCTGCCCGGCCTCGGCTCCTATCTTCAGGCCGCCGCCGACAACGGCGACACTCGCTCCATTTTTCTCGGCATCGTCACCATGGTCGCCGTGATTGTGCTCATTGACCAGTTTGTTTGGCGTCCCGTCATCGCCTGGTCCGAAAAATTCAAGATGGAGCAAGTCGAGAGCACGAGTGTCCCCACTTCCTGGGTGCTCGATTTTCTTCGGCGATCCCGCGGCGTCGCGCTCTTCCGCAAGCGGGCGGTACGCCCCCTCCGCGAACAGATGGTGCATTACTTCGCCCAGCAGAGTGATGTTCGCGCCGAATCGGCTGGCGGAAATCAAACCGTCTTGTGGCTGTGGCGAGTTGTGGGCGCAGTAGCCCTGGGTGCGATCGGCTACGCCGTGGTGCGCGTCATCATGATCCTCACGGGTCTGTCAGCCTCCGATTTCCGCCAGATCGGCGTAGGTCTTTTTGCAACCTGGCTGCGCGTGAATCTTACGCTCGTGCTCGGCGCGCTCTGGACGATTCCAGTTGGCGTCGCCATCGGATTCAACCCGCGCCTGGCGCGCATCGCTCAACCGCTGGCGCAGATTGCCGCTTCCGTTCCCGCCACCGCGGTGTTTCCGGTGGTGATGCTGGTCCTGATTCGTATGGGCGGAGGTTTGGGCTTTGGATCGATCGTTCTGCTGCTGCTCGGCACGCAGTGGTACATTCTGTTCAACGTAATCGCCGGGGCCATGGCAATCCCAACCGATTTGAAAGAAGCCGCGAGCGTTTTCGGCATTCGCGGCTGGGAGCGCTGGCGCAAGCTGATCCTTCCCGGAATCTTTCCTTTCCTGGTTACCGGAATGATCACAGCCTCCGGAGGCGCGTGGAATGTCAGCATCGTCGCCGAATATGCCCATCTCAAAGGCCATGTCTATTCGACCGTGGGCATAGGGGCCATGATTTCCGCCGCCACCGACGCCAAGAATTTCAATCTCCTTCTCGCCAGCACCATCGCCTTAGCCGCCGTGGTGGTAACGACCAACCGCCTACTCTGGCGGCGGCTCTATCGCCTCGCCGAAAGTCGCTTCAAGCTCGAAAGCTAAGTCAGCGCCAGTTCTCGATTCCCCGTGCTCAGAAGCGCGAGGTTACTGGGAACTGCAAGGACTGCCTTTGCCAAATCCGCCAACATGTTGAACAATGAAGAGTCACATTGGCGCGCCAGCGCCGCAAAACACGCAAGGAGCCTTTATGCCCGCAACCGGAGAACTGATCCGCCTCATGAACTACATCGACGACATCGCCACCACCCTGCGCCGCATCAGCGCCAGCATTCCCGCGATGACCAAGGAGGAGTGCGCCCGCCTGGGCGAATACATCCGCAAGTCCGAACCCAGTTATGAGAGCGTGGTCCAACACCTCGAATCGGCGGGCAAAGAATGACCGAAGTCCGCACCGTTGCCGTCATCGGCGCCGGAATCATGGGTCGCGGCATCGCGCACGCCGCCGCTCTCGGCGGTTATCGCACCATTCTCGAAGATCTTCTGCCGAATGCCCTGCGCAAGGCCGAGACTGAAATCCGCGCCAACCTCGATCAAGCCGTGGAACTCGGCAAAGTCAACGCCGCCGAAGCCAACGCCGCTTTCGCGCGCATCGAATACGCCGGCTCGGTTGACGAAGCCGCCCGCCAGGCCGATCTCGTCATCGAAGCCGTCCCCGAGGAAATGGAATCGAAGATCGAGATCTTCACCATGCTTGACAAGATCTGCCGCCCCACCACGATTCTCGCCTCGAATACGTCCTCGCTCAGCGTCACCGAAATCGCCAGCGTCACTTATCGCGCCAAAAAATGCGTCGGCATGCACTTTTTCAATCCCGTGCACAAGATGAAGCTGCTCGAAATCGTGCGCGCCCTTGAAACCGATGCCGACACCCTGGCCGCCGTCGTCGAAGTCGGCAAGCGCATGCGCAAGGAAGTGGTCGTAATCAAAGAAGCTCCCGGCTTCATCACCAGCCGCATCAACGCCATGATCGGCAACGAAGCCTTCTACATGCTCCAGGAAGGCGTCGCCACAGCCGAAGACATCGACAAAGCCCTCAAACTCGGCCTGAACCACCCCATGGGCCCGTTCGAACTCGTCGACCTGGTCGGCCTCGACACCCGCCTCCACATCCTCGAATACCTCCACAAATCTCTCGGCGAAAAATTCCGCCCCTGCCCCCTCCTGACGCAATATGTGAAAGCCGGCCGCCTCGGCCGCAAGTCGGGCCGGGGCGTCTTTGAGTATCCCGAAGCGGGCAACCCAACTCCCCTTCGTTGACGTCAGAAGGAGCGAATGGGAGAATGTCCCTCCATGAAGCCAGCCAGCCTATTTTTGGCCGCTTTCTTCGTCGTTACGGCGTGCGCATATTCCTGCCTTGCCGCCGACCTTGCCGCCGATGACCAACCGCTGCCGCGGTCCGGCGTTGACGGCTTCGTTTTCTGCACCGATCCCGCCAAAGCTCCGCCCGTGCCCATCTACCAGGGCATTTGCCGCAAGCGTCAGGTGGGCACTCTCAACTGCGGCGAAAAAGTGGAAGTGCTGAGCCGCCACGATGACTTGCTCAGGATCGCATCTCCCGAAAGGCCCCCGCGCTTCGTTTCCGCCTCGGCCATTTCACGGCAGGCCGACAAGTTCGTCCCTTTCGACGACGCTTCTGGCATAGAGGACAAAGGCGCGCCCGATTGCGCGCACCCCGGGCCGACTTTCGGGACAGGCGGCGAGGTTTCGAGAGGGAGCCAGCCCGATCGCAATGTGACTCCGCCGCACTTGATTTTTGGGCCGCCTCCCCCGT
>Ga0187863_10002509_pt1 | contig 13982 bp, 12 predicted proteins | sample June2016WEW_11_1_FD_132975 | JGI IMG/M metagenome (GOLD analysis project Ga0187863, IMG submission 132975) | Peatland microbial communities from SPRUCE experiment site at the Marcell Experimental Forest, Minnesota, USA - June2016WEW_11_10 | ecosystem: Environmental > Terrestrial > Soil >... | reverse complement strand
TGATGTTTTGCACCTCAACCAGTTCTGTTACGGAAATCTTCCTGTCGACGTCCCACGCGTGGTGATGGCGAACGGTGATCTGGTTACGTTCACGCAGGCAGTCCACGATCGCCCCCCGCAACCGGAGCGGTCACTGAGTTGGTACCGCAAAACTGTCCGCGAGGGTCTGCTGAGCGCCGACGCCGTGGTTGCTCCCTCGGCCTGGATGCTGGATCGCATTACCGCCTGTTACGGCGCTCCTCAGCGCGGAGAAGTGATTTATCCAGGACGGAATCCGATCTTCTTCAATCCTTATGTCAGCAAGGACGACTGCGTTCTGTCTATAGGCAGGTTGATCGACGCCAGCAAGCAAGTCTTTCTGCTTACGCAACAGGTGCATCCACTCCCGGTTTGCATTGTGGGTGCCGAGCAGACGGTGCCCATGCCCCGCATCCCGATTCGCGCGGACGTCAAGGTGGCGACCGAGCAGACTTCAGTGGCAATTCGCGGCCCGCAAACGGATGCACAACTCCGCGCACTTTATAGCCGCGCCGCGATCTACGCTGCGACTTCGCGGTATGAACCGTTGGGGATGCCCGCGTTAGAGGCTGCTTTTTCGCGATGCGCGATTGTGGCCAATGACATTCCTAGCTTCCGGGAAGTGTGGGGCGATGCCGCCCTCTATTTCCGGACGAATGACGCTGCCAGCCTTGCCGAAAACATTCGCTTACTCAATGAAGATCGCGCCATGCGCCGCGCCTACGCCGAACTCGCCTACAGTCGAGCCCGCGAGCGCTTCACCACGAAGCGCATGATCGACCAGTGCCTGCAGCTCTATCGCGGGTTGATCTCGAATCGATCGCTGGCAGCTTGAGTTGGGAATTGGCGGGATCCTGTCTACTGCTTGCTGGAAACCACCGCAACCGCCAAGGCTCCGTTCGGGGCTGGTTCGCCTGCGGTCAGCTGTCCCCCGCTCCCTAGACTGAATACGGGTACGGTGCCGGATTCATTCGCGACGTAGACAAATTTGCCAGTCGGATCGACCGTCACACGGAACGGCTCTCCACCAGTCCTGCCCTCGGGAAGACATCCGCGCGGGCTTAGTGGTATCTTTCTAAGGCTTACTATAAACCCGTAAGGTTGGAGGATTGGGAATTATGGCGCAAGTGAAAATCACTGTCAGGCCGAATGGACCGTTTCGTGTGGAGGCTCCGGAGGGTTCAGTCGAGTTGGTGGATGTAAACGGCATCCAGTTTGACCTCACGGGCAAGACCGCGTTTTCTCTGTGCCGCTGCGGGGGCTCCGTCAATAAGCCTTTTTGCGACGGAACTCACAGCAAGATCGGTTTCCAGGGCGCGGAACTCGCTGTGAAGAAGGCCGACAGCGGTTCGTAGTCGCGGAGGAGACTCGTGGACGATTCGCGCGACCGGGAACTGGGCATGCATCGCAAGATCACGCGCCGTGACTTCATCAATGGCGTGGCCGTGACCGCCGGTGCGTCCGTGATGCCGCGGCACTTCTTCGCTGCAGGTTCCGCAGATCCTGAAAAGTCTCCCGACTACTATCCGCCGTCTCTGACCGGCCTCCGCGGCAGCCATCCGGGATCGTTCGACGCAGCTCACAGCCTTCGCGACGGAACATTCTGGGAGTCGGCTGGCAAGCCTGAAGACACCGGCGAAACTTACGATCTGATTATCGTGGGCGGTGGCATCAGCGGCCTGGCGGCCGCGCATTTCTATCGCAAATCCGCTGGCGAGAACGCGCGCATCCTGATTCTCGAGAATCACGATGACTTCGGCGGGCACGCCAAGCGCAACGAATTTCAGGCCGGGAAGCGAACGCTGATCGGATACGGTGGAACATATTCGATCGAGAGTCCCGAGCCCTACAGCGCCGTCGCAAAGTCGGTGATCGAAGAATTAGGCGTCAACGTAAGCTCCTTCCCCAGATTTCTGGAGCGAAGCCTCTACAGCACCGACGGCCGGGTTCCGAAGATTTTCTTCGACCGGGAGAATTTCGGCGCCGACAAGCTGGTCGATGATCCCTGCCCTTTTCCCGGGGGCGAGACTTTTGATCTCGCGGTCGCCGGACCTGACGCTTGGGCCTATTTTCTGGCTGAGGCTCCGATCGCCGAGCGAGCGCGCAAGGACGTATCGCGTCTTTGTCGCGACAACAAGGACTATCTGCCTCGGCTCAACTCCGAACAGAAAAAGGATCGCCTCGCGCGCATCAGCTACGCTCAGTTCCTAACCGACGTGGCGGGCATGCATCCCGACGTAGTTCGGGTTTATCAAAGCATCTCGCAGCCGCTCTTTGGCGTAGGGATCGAGGCCATTGCTGCATTGGACGCTGCGGACACCGGCTATCCGGGCTTCAAGGGGATGGGGCTTGAGGCCGAAGGGCTGACTAACGAGCGAACCTATTTCTTCCATTTTCCCGATGGCAACGCCACCATCGCGCGCCTGCTGGTACGCAAACTGATTCCGCAGGCCGTTCCCGGAGACTCGGTCACGGACCTGGTGACTGCCAAGGCGAACTATGCCAGGCTCGACGAAGCATCTTCCCCTGTGCGGATTCGTTTAAACAGTACGGCCGTGCGCGTTAAGCATCTCGGGGATATAGCAACTTCAAAAGAAGTCGAGGTCAGTTATACCCGGGGAGGCAAGGTATACACCGCCCGGGCAAAGAACTCCATTCTCGCGTGCTGGCACGTGGTGATTCCTTACATATGCGACGAACTTCCTGGCAAGCAGAAAGAAGCACTCGCATCCGCGCAGAAAGTTCCGTTGCTCTACACCAATGTGCTGTTACCGAACGCGACCGCGTTCCACAAGATCGGTGCGAATTCAATCTACGCCCCGAGCGGCTATCACACCCACGTCGATATGGATCTGCCGGTCAGCGTCGGAGACTACCACTGTCCGCGAACGCCGGACGAGCCGGTTGTAATTCACATGAGCAAGTCTCCGTGCAAAGCCGGTATGCCTGCGCGGGATCAGCACGCTGCCGGACGAATCGAGCTCTACGGCGCCAGCTTCGCGAGAATTGAACGCAAGATCCGCGAACAGTTAGCCCAGATTCTCGGACCCGGTGGCTTCGATCCGGCACGCGACATTGCGGCCATCACGGTCAATCGCTGGCCGCACGGTTATGCCTATGAGTACAGCAGCCTGTGGGACAAGTTTGTGCTCGATGGCGGCGAAACGCCGTGCGACGTTGCCCGGAAGCCTCTGGGCCGAATTGCGATAGCGAACAGTGATGCCGGCGCGCGCGCCTACACCGACGAAGCCATCAACCAGGCGCATCGCGCCGTAGGCGAGATCACGAAAGCCTGAAGGTTAGCCTGCCGACGGACGTTTCGCTGAGCCTGCGGAGGAAATCATGCACGATTCACACGACCGCGAACTCGGAATGCATCGAAAGATCACTCGCCGCGATTTCATCAACGGCGTGGCCGCCACGGCTGGCGCATCGATGATGCCGTGGCATCTTTTCGCCGAGGACGCAGGAAAATCACAGAACGCTGCCAACTACTATCCTCCGTCTCTCACCGGAATGCGTGGCAGTCATCCCGGATCGTTCGACGCTGCCCATAGTTTGCGCGACGGCACTTTCTGGGACTCAGCTGGCAAACCCGAAGACACCGGCGAGATTTACGATTTGATCATCGTTGGAGGCGGAATCAGCGGCCTCGCAGCCGCCCACTTCTATCGCAAGGCGATGGGCAACAGCGCCCGCATCCTGATTCTCGACAATCACGACGACTTCGGCGGACACGCCAAGCGTAACGAATTTCGCGTGAATAGCGCTTTCCGCCTCGGGTTTGGCGGCACATTCTCGATCGAGAGTCCAGCTCCCTACGGCGCCGTGGCCAAGGGCGTGATCGAAGAGCTGGGCATCGATGTGCCATCGTATTCGAAATACGTCAACAAGGATCTCTATCGCTCGTTTGGCCTTCGTCCCAGGATTTTTTTTGACAAGGAAACCTTCGGCGTCGACAAGCTTGTGATCAATCCCAATCCGCGGGGCGGGAATGAGAGTGGAGACGCAGCCAGTGCATCAGCGGCATTGCTGAAACAGTTCCTCGCCGAGGCTCCCATCGCCGATCAAGCCAAACGAGACTTGCAGCGCCTCTACGATGAGCCAAAAGATTATTTCCCCGGTCTGACCTCCGATGAAAAGAAAGCCAAGCTGGCGCGCATAAGCTATGCGAATTTCCTCAAGGACATTGCCGGCGTTCACGAAGATATCGTCAAAATGTATCAATCCCTGCCGCATGGCCTCTTCGGCGTCGGAATTGATGCCGTGGCAGCGCAGGATGCATGGGGATTCGACCTGCCCGGCTTCGCCGGAATGAAGCTCGATCCGGCGCCTGGCAAGGGCATGAACCGGGACGCGATTCCGAACGAAGAAGCCGAAGAGTATTTCTTCCATTTTCCCGACGGCAATGCCACGATCGCGCGACTGCTGGTTCGTAAGCTGATTCCGGATGCAATCCCCGGGAATGCGATGTCCGACGTTATCCTCGCGAAAGCGAACTACGCGAGGCTCGATCGATCCGGTTCGTCCGTGCGAATTCGCCTCAACAGCACAGCCGTGCGCGTTAAGCATCTGGGCGACGCCAATAGCGCAAAAGAGGTCGAAGTCAGTTACGCCCGTGCTGGCAAGGTGTACACAGCCAGAGCGAAGAACTCAGTTCTCGCCTGCTGGCATGTGGTGATCCCCTACATCTGCGAAGAATTGCCCGACCAGCAGAAAGACGCGCTCGCTTCCGCGCAGAAAGTTCCCCTGCTCTACACCAACGTTGCCGTCCGCAACTGGATGTCATTCCAGAAAGTCGGCGCGAGTTCGATCTACGCCCCCGGTATGTATCACAGCGGTGTGAATCTCGACTTACCTGTCAGCATCGGCGGATACGAATGCGCCCGCAAGCCGGAAGAACCGATCGTCGTTCACATGATGAAGGCGGCTTGCCATCCGGGGCTTCCGGCGCGCCAGCAGCACAGCGCCGGACGCATGGAACTCTACACAACCACCTTCGAGACGATGGAGCGAAAGATTCGCGATCAGCTAGCCCGCACGCTGGGGCCCGGGGGCTTCGATCCCGCGCGCGACATCGCGGCCATCACCGTCAATCGCTGGCCTCATGGATACGCCTACGAATACAACTCCCTCTTCGATTCCTTCTGGCTCGAAGGCGGCGTAACTCCGTGCGAAACCGCCCGCAAAACCTACGGCCGAATTGCGATCGCCAATGCCGACGCCGGAGCCTACGCCTACACCGACGAAGCAATCAATCAGGCGTACCGAGCCGTCGCAGAGATCACCAAGGCGTAAATTTCGTCTTGCCAAGCGTCATTAGCGGAAACCTGCCCTGTCGTTCCGGAAGCCTACTCTCGCTCCTGAGAACGGGGGGCTGCGCCACCATGGAAGAGCGGCCCTTCAAGGGCCGCGATAGAGGCTTAGAGAAGAGCAGGGCTTTAGCCCCCGAGGCGGGAGCTAAGGCTCTCCGTGGCCACTCTTGAGTTGCGCGGCCTTGTTGCGTGCCTCTTGCGCCTGCTGCGTCATACCCTTGGCTTCGTAAGCCTCAGCCAACGCATCCTCCAGGTCAGGGTCGTCTCCATTCTGTTCGCGTTCTTTCAGATAGGACGCGATAGCCTCATCGTATTGTTTCAACTGCGCTTGAGAGAGTCCGACGCGGTAGTTAACGCCTGCAGCCTGCGGAGCGATGCGTAGAGCATTCTTGTATTCGTCGATCGCAGCCGAATGATTCTGCTGGTCCTCCAGCGCCATACCGAGTCCGGTGTGAGCCTCGGCGTTATTCGGATCCTGCGCCACCAGTTTTGCAAACTGTTCCTGCGCTTCTTTCGGCTGTCCCTGCTGCAGATACGCAGCTCCCAGATCGATGAGAGCGTTACTGTTTTGCGGTTGCAATTCCAACACTTTCTTCAATTCCGACTCGCCGTCGATCATTCGGCCGATTCTGAAATACTGGCGCGCCAGCTCGTAATGCGCAGACACGTCCTGAGGGTTCTTACTAACCGTCTTCTCGAGGTCAGATATTTTCCGTTCAGCATTCCTCTGAGCATTAAGGATGGCTCTTCCAAGATGCATCGAAGAACCGCGCCATCGTTGTATCCCAAAACCGGTGCCGGCCACGAGCAAGACCACGAAGAAGATGACGCCAGCCCGCCGCAGCGGCATATCGTGCTCGGGCGCAACTCGTGCGATCAGTGCGCCAAGGATCAATCCGCTCACCAATCCGCCGATGTGGCATGCGTTATCGATACCGCCAAACATGCCGCCGAAAAAGAGATTGAAGCCTGCGAAGATCAAAAGGCTCCGCAACGTTCCGCCGATGGCGACGCTGGGCAGCGAAAACTCACCCAGGTAGAAGGATGCAATCAGGGCACCCGCGAGTCCGAAGATTGCGCCCGACGCCCCAACACTCAATACTCCGGGATTCCAACCGACGCTGGCCAATCCGCCGGCCACGCCCGTGATGAGATACACGGCGACAAAAGTCCATCGTCCATAGAGAGATTCCGAAAGCGCTCCCAGGTCCCACAGGCACCACATGTTGAAGGCGATGTGCAGGATCCCGCCGTGCAGGAACATATACGTCAGCAGTCGCCACCAGTCTCCGGACAATGTGTAAGGCCCGTAGTTGGCGCCAAAGCTGACCATGGTCTGGCCGGGAAAATCGATCACGGAGCCGCTGGCAAATGCCATCGCGAGAAACACAGCGATATTGGCGCCGAACAATATCTGTGTCAGCGAGATGCTGCTCTGCCCGCGCCGTACCCATGGAGCAGGCAGCACGACTTGCTTCGCATCGTCTCCCTCTTCGCCGCGCTGCGCCGCCTCATGCTGCACGCACCACTGGCAAATCTTCTTAAACGACAGCGCGGGAAGCTGCCGTCCGCATCGAATGCAGTTCGCCATATCTCTTAGAAAGAGTATCAGCAGTCAAAGGTGGGAAGAAACTAGAGGGTGAACGCCAGGGAAAGTTTTTCCTTCGGGGCACCTCGTACCCTTGGTGGTGGAGGAACATCTCCAGAAGTTGTTAATGAATGGTCTTGGTCTTCCGTGACATGTAATCCATGAGCAGATATTGGCCGAGCGTGTAAGGAGTCGTGAAGTACGCCTTTCCGCGGCACATTTCAGTCACTTTCTGCACAAACTGCACCAAGCCATAGTCCGACGCCAGCATGAACGTGTTGATCAGCACGCCGGCACGTTTGCACTTCGAAACTTCTTCCAGCGTCTGGCTCACCACCAGCGGATCGAGCCCGAATGCATTCTTGTAGATGCGCCCGTCTTCCAGTGTGAGAGCCGAAGGCTTGCCGTCGGTAATCATCACGATCTGCTTCATGTCTTTTCTCTGCCTCTGCAGGATTCGCTGCGCCAGCCGCAATCCCTCGCGTGTATTGGTGTAGTACGGCCCCACCTTTACCCGCGCCAGTTGCGACAGAGGAATCTCTTCAGCCGAATCATGAAACAGCACCAGCGACAGCGAATCCCCCGGATACTGCGTACGAATCAAATGCGACAGCGCCATCGCGACTTTCTTCGCCGGCGTGAACCGGTCTTCGCCATACAGAATCATCGAGTGCGAGCAATCCAGCATCAGCACCGTCGCGCACGACGACTGATACTCGCACTGATGCACCTGCAGATCGGAGTATTCGATGTTCAGCGGCAGGCTGAGCCCTTCGCGCTGAATCGCATTCGAAAGCGTTGCCGTGATGTCGAGATTCAGCGTGTCACCGAACTCGTAGGTCTTGGATGATCCGCTGGCTTCGATCCCGGTCGCGAGATCGCGCGTGTCATGCCGTCCAAAGCTTGACTTGCCCAGCGATCCCAGCAAGTTGCGGAGCGACTTGAATCCAAGGAAATCGAGGCTCTTGTCCGTGATCTCGAACTTCGTCTGTTGTGCTTCCCCGGTTTGTCCACCGACGCTCGACCGCCGCGAAGGATCGTGCGGTTCATCGATCGAGATGTAATCTTCCTGCTGCATGCGCTCGATCAACTGTTCGATCAGTTCATCGAGCTGTCCGTCCGCCATCATCTGCTCGACCTGCTCGCGCAAGTGTTCGTCGAACGACTCGCCGTTCATCAGCGCTTCTTCAATCGCGCGCCTCAGATCTTCGATCGTATGTTCTCCCTGCGGCATTTCGTACCACATGGAGTCCTGAAACCCGCTTTGCAGCAGGTAATCCGACAGAGCGCCGAGCAGGTCTTCCATGCTCATCTCGCCCGCGGCATCAGGCACGTATTTGGAGTAGCGAATGCGTTTCATAACTAAGTCGTCGGTCGTTGGTCGCTGGCCGTTCGCCGCTGGTATCGCTCGCCAACGACGATCGGCTAACGACGGCCTTAATTAAATTGTCTTCTCTGCCGGTACGGCTTCTCATCCGAATCGAACGATTTCTCTCGCACAGCCTCAGGCTTCTTCTCCCCGGCCTTGAACACCCGTTCCTCGTTGCGGCCGATGCGTTTGTGGGCGTGCAAACCTTCGAGGATGAACTCCGCAGCCGACACTTGCTGCTCGGGGCTCTCCTTCTGCGAGACCCCTACCGGTCCGAGTTTGTCGATCAGTCCCTGGATCCCTCTCAGATTCTCTAATGCTTCGACCGCGGGCACGGAGTCAGAAAGCTGAATTTCGCCGCCCAGGTCGAACCACTGCACAATCTGCTGTACGTTGGCGCCGGTGTAATACTCATCGTAAGTTTTGGCGATCGCAGCTCGAATCAATTCGCGCCCAACATGGTCCGCGCCTTTCATCTCGCCCTCATATTCCAGTTCGAGCTTGCCCGTGATCGCCGGCAGCGCGGCATAGATATCACTAATTCGCGGCACGACAAGCTTTTCCTGATTACGAATTGCCCGGCGTTCGGCATTCGACACAACATTCTCCATGGCTGAAATCGGCAGCCTTTGGCTCACGCCCGACCGCTTGTCGATCTTCTTGTCCTCGCGCGCCGCAAACGCCACTCGCTCGATCACTTCCTGCACGTAATTGGGAAGATGCATGGCGTGCCCGTTCCGTCGCGTCCATGCTTCTTGCGCCGTAATGGCGATTCCTTCTTCCACGGTTGAGGGATAGTGCGTGCGAATCTCCGACCCGATGCGGTCCTTGAGCGGAGTGATGATTTTGCCGCGCGCCGTGTAGTCCTCCGGATTCGCGCTGAACACCAGCGCCACGTCCAGCGGCAGCCGGATCGGATATCCCTTAATCTGCACATCGCCTTCCTGCATGATGTTGAACAATCCGACCTGGATTTTTCCCGCGAGGTCAGGCAATTCGTTGATCGCAAAAATTCCGCGATTGGCGCGCGGCAGCAAGCCATAATGCACCGTCAATTCGCTCGACAACTCGTGTCCGCCGCGAGCTGCCTTAATGGGATCGATGTCGCCGATAAGATCAGCAATGGTGACATCCGGCGTGGCCAGTTTCTCAACATAGCGCTCATCGCGAGTGAGATACGCGATGGGTGTCGCGTCGCCGAGCCGCGCAACTTCCTCGCGGCATCGCCGGCAGATCGGAGCGTAAGGGTCGTCATGAATCTCGCAGCCGGCGAGATAAGGCATCTGTGGATCAAGCAACGTCGTCAACGCCCGCAGGATGCGGCTTTTGGCCTGCCCGCGCAGCCCGAGAAGAATGAAATTATGCCGTGAAAGGACTGCATTGATGATCTGCGGGACAACCGTATCGTCGTATCCGACGATCCCCGGAAAAACTGCCGTGTCACCCTTCTCCCGTAGACGCGCGACCAGGTTCTCACGGAGCTCATCCTTAACACGGCGCGTCCGTAAACGCTCTTCGGAAAAATGGCTGCGGCGCAGATCACCCAGTGTGTGCGGAACACTCATGAAAGGAACCCCCACTAAGAAAACTTGACCCGATTATACGCCGCGTCTCTGAATGCGTTTTCTCCCCGGGATATTGGCCCGGCGCTTTCATGCTCGACGGCTCATATCCCAAATCAGCTTGTGTGCAGTCCGCGCGCTTGTATCCGGCGCTGATGAGCCTGAATATGCTGGTCGAGACCGCCGACGGGTTCGACTATACCGGGGCTGACTGCGCCGCGTGGGAGGAAGGAAGCAGGATTCCGTGAGACCCGGGTCGAACGCTTGATCGGACCGGACTCGATGGTCATCGGGATCAAGTAACGAAATTGTTACTCGAAAAATCGGGCGATTGTTTTCAATTGTGTCCGTTGCCGCCCGCCTTTTCCCTCGTTCGAGCCACGCGCCGGAGTTTTGGCAGGATGCCCTCCAGATATTCCGCGACCGCCTGAATGCGCTCTCCCTCTGATCGCATCCCTAACAGCTTCTGCTTGAAGTCGAGATCGAGGGGAAGCGATCCCGCCAGATAAAACGAGAGCTGGTTCTGATCGGCGGCTGAAAGATCCTGCACCGCGCCAGCGAGCGAAAGAATCTCCAGATGGAGTTGGATCGCCCGTACTCTCTCTTCCTGGATCGCGGTCATCGGTTCGTCCGGCACCAGCAAAACTTCCGCCTGCAAGAAAGAGCGCTCGTGATTCAATTCCAACACCTCGAAACGCTTGCGGCCTTCCGCGATCAGATCCATACGGCCATCGGGATACTCTTTGGTCACCGTGATGATCTCCGCTGTGCACCCCACTTCCGCGATGCCCTCTTCCAAAGCCCGCACGACGCCGAAAGGCGCGTCGTTGGCCAGGCACTCGCCGATCATCTCTTTGTATCGCGGTTCGAAAATGTGCAAAGGCAGGGGAGTGCCCGGGAGGAGAACAACTTCCAGAGGGAACAGCGGAAGCAAAGCCACGCAATCTCCAATTCGTCGTGAAGACTCAAGTTGGTTGATTGTACGACACCATCCGCGCCCATCTTGACTTGCCACGCCGCACCGATTAAAACCCCAGCATGGAACTCGACGGAAAGGTAGTCGTAGTCACCGGCGCCTCGATGGGCATTGGCGAGGCGATCGCGAAGAAGTTTGCTGAGCAAGGCGCGAGCGTGATCCTGCTGTCGCGCGATGCCGCCCGCGCCGAATCCGCTCGCACGCGAATCGGATATACCGAACGTACGGTCGCTCTCTCCTGCGACATTCGCCACTCCGAAGAGATCGATCGCGTCCTGGCCCTCACTCTGCACCACTTCGAGCGCATCGATGTATGGATCAACAATGCTGGTCACGGTCTTCTTGACTCGATCGCGCAAGTGGACATGCACGCCTGCCACGATCTGTTCGAGACTAACTTTTTCGGAGCATTATCGGCCATGCAGGCGGTCATCCCCATCATGCGCCAGCAGGGAGGCGGAGCCGTCATCAACATCTCGAGCGTCGCTGGACACATCCCCCTACCGTTTCACGCCACCTACAGTGCCTCCAAGTTTGCGCTCAACGCTATCGGCAACGCTGCGAATGTCGAATTGAAGAAGGAAAACATCCACGTGCTCACGGTTTGCCCGGGCTACGTTCGTACCGCATTCGGTGAAAACGCCGTGAAGGGAAGCGAAATGAAGCGGGTTCGTCCGGCGAAAGTGCGCGGCATTACTGCCGAGCGCGTCGCGCGCGCCACGTTGCAGGGATATCTGAAGCAGAAGCGGGAAGTGATCGTTCCCTGGACGATGCATGTTCCGGTCAAGATCTATCAATTGTTCCCGGCTGTTGTGGAATGGGCGATGGGTCGGATGGCCGCATAGCGCCGTGTCGAATCAGCTCAAGTCTCCCAGCATGGCTTCCATCTCCGACTGCGCGTGCAGGTTCCCCGTGCGCCGCGCCGATGCGATCCCATCCTTCAGCATCTTCTTCGCGTCTTCGATCCTTTCCGCTTTCGCCAGGGTCTGCGCCGCCATGAAGTATCCAGCCGTATAGTCGGGATTGTTTTCAATCAGGATCGAAAACTCCGCCAGGGCGCGATCGAAGTCGCCTTGCTTGGAGTACTCCATCGCGAGTCCGTAACGCGCGAACGCGTCCTTAGGGTTCTCGGTCAGAATTTCGTTTAGGGCGGCGATTCGATCCATAGTTGACGGCCTGCAAAGCAGATTACTACAACCCAAGCGCGCCTAGCGCTGGTCAGACCTTCCGAGACTGATTACAATTGCGGTTCCCTGCAATTCAATTCCGAGGCAAACTGAAGTGGCCTGTCCGTATTTCATGCCGGTGTCGAAACTGGAAAATGGTAATTGGCCACATCCCGGGAGGCTGCCTCTCGGGTGCGGCTGGAGCGGCCATTGCACGGCGTCCGGCCACGAGGGCGAGATCCCCGCGCAGGATGTTCTCGAGGCCTTTTGCAATCTTGGCTATGCCAGCAGTTGTGGTTGGGCTCCGGCCCAACGCGCCTGGGATGCGGTCCGGTTCGCCGTGGCCGCGCCCGCCGAATCCGGCGTCACAAAACGTCCGTCGTCCGATACCACGCGCATTCTTCGCCTTCTCTACGCTTGTGAACGCGATCATCGTCCGGTTGAGCGGGGCGAACTGGAGTTCGATCTTTCGCGCGCCACCTGGCTGCGCCAGCACGGCGACGCGCGCGTTCAGAAGATGGCGGAGTGTTTTCTGGATTCCTACTTAAAGAAGTAGGCTTGAGATTCATCTGCAAGAACCGTATCAGCGACGAACGAAGGAAAGACCAATGCCCGAAGATAACCTCACCCCCCGCCCGGTTCGAGATTCGCAGTCCGAGATGGCTGAGATCGTCCTGCCGAACGATGCGAACCCGCTGGCGGCGCTCCTTGGTGGACGCCTGATGCACTGGATCGATCTTGCCGGAGTCATGGCCGCGCACCGGCACTCGCGCAATTATGTGGTCACGGCATCAGTCGATCACATCGACTTCCTCGTTCCGGTGCGCGTGGGTGATCTGGTTATTCTGCGATCTTCTGTCAACCGCGTCTTTCAGACCTCGATGGAGGTCGGGGTTAAGGTTTTCGTTGAGGATTACATCGCGGACACCGCGCACCACGTCGCCTCTGCGCACCTCACCTTCGTCGCGGTCGATAGTGCCGGAAAGCGCCTGAAAGTCGCGCCAGTCATCCCTGAAACTGATGAACAGCGGCGCCGCTACGATGACGCCGGCCGGCGGCGCGAAATCCGTCGTTCCGAGTTGCAGCGGCGGCTCAGGCAGCCTTGATTTGCACAACCTCGTGTGATCCTAATCACATTGGACCCCTCGGGGGAACATTTATTCTCCTCGGTTGCGAGGTTCTTTCATGGATAGTGCGCTCTTAGTTCATCGCCTCCATTTCGCCTTTACCATCACGTTCCACTATTTGTTTCCACAACTTACGATGGGCCTGGCGCCGTTGATTGTGGTCCTCAAAACGCTGGGCCTCCGCCATAATGACGAAACCTACAACCGCGCCGCGCAATTCTGGGCCCGCATATTTGGGATCAACTTCGTCCTCGGCGTCGTGACCGGCATTCCGATGGAATTTCAGTTCGGCACCAACTGGTCGCACTTCTCCCGCTTCGCCGGCGGCGTGATCGGCCAGACCCTGGCCATGGAAGGCATGTTCGCTTTCTTTCTTGAATCGGCCTTCCTGGGATTATTTTTGTACGGAGAAAAGCGGCTCAGCCCGCGCGCCCACTGGTGGTCGGCAGTCGCGGTGTTTCTGGGCTCGTGGCTCTCAGGATTTTTCATCATCGCCACCGACGCCTGGATGCAGCATCCCGTGGGCTATGAATATGCGCCGGATGGCTCAGTGCAGCTGCGCAGCTTCTGGGACCTGGTGCTGAATCCGTGGGCATGGTGGCAGTATGCCCACAACATGGGCGGCGCCGCCATCACCGGAGCTTTTGTGATGGCCTCAGTGGGAGCGTTCTATTTGCTGGGCCACAAATACGTGGAGCACGGAAAACTCTTCGTAAAGGTCGGCGTGATCGCCGGCTGCGTGTTCAGCATTTTGCAACTGTTCCCGACTGGCGACGGACAGGGGCGCATGGTCGCGCAAAACCAGCCAGTCACACTGGCCGCGATGGAAGCGCTGTTCACCGGCATGCCCGGCGCCCCGCT
>Ga0187863_10002500_pt1 | contig 14014 bp, 8 predicted proteins | sample June2016WEW_11_1_FD_132975 | JGI IMG/M metagenome (GOLD analysis project Ga0187863, IMG submission 132975) | Peatland microbial communities from SPRUCE experiment site at the Marcell Experimental Forest, Minnesota, USA - June2016WEW_11_10 | ecosystem: Environmental > Terrestrial > Soil >... | reverse complement strand
CGGGTGCGGTCCCGGTGGCGAGAACACCTATGACACACGGGGGCCTTTGGGTCCCCATTTTGGTGACGTGAGCTATCAGACCACCATCGGCAATTCCAGCTACAACTCGCTCGAGGCCAGCGTCCGCCATACCAGCGGGCGAGTACAATTGTTTGCGAGCTACACCTATAGCAAATCCCTCGACCAAGGTTCGAATTTCGGTGACCAGGTGGACCCATTCGATCCGAATCTGCTCCGGGGGCTTTCCTCCTTCGACATGCGGCAAAACTTTGTCGCAAGCTACACCCTGAGCGTCCCCTTCGAACGCCTCTTTCGCGCCAACAACCGCTGGACGGAAGGTTGGTCGGTCTCTGGAATTACCCGTTACAGCACAGGCTTCCCCGTGACGCTCATCAATCCCATTGATACCTCCTTAATTGGATCGGAGGGGAACGGCATCAACGTCACGGGCCTCGATGAACTTGATTACACTCCTGGTCCGCTCGCTCTCCATCACAACCCGCGCAATGGAAGCTCATACTTCAACACGTCGCTCTTCAGCTTGCCGGCCGACGACCCGACGGTAGGAAACACCATCGCTAACACGATCGGTAACAGCGGGCGCCGGTTCTTCTCCGGGCCTGGGATCGACAATTATGATTTGACGTTGCAGAAGAATTTGAAGCTCACCGAGTCTAAATCCTTCGAATTGCGCCTGGAGGCGTTTAACGCATTCAACCACGCACAGTTCTACGGTCCTCTGGTCGTGCAAGGTAACATAGGCAGCGCAGCCTTTGGCCAGATCGTCAGCGCCGCTCCGCCGCGCCTATTCCAACTCGCGGCCAAAGTAGCCTTCTGATCTCTCTGCGGCTTCGGGGCATGGCCGCCGGGTGGGCGAATCCGGGATGGGTTGCCGCTGGGTGGGACGGGTGCGATAATGAACGCGCTTGAGGGAACGTAGTTCCGATTGGGGACGGGGGTACTTATGGGCTTGCGGGATGCGTGGATTGAAAAGCGAACGGCGGCAATCAACGGCGGCGTGCGGAATTTTTCGCAGATGCATTATGCGCGCAAAGGCGTCATCACCGAAGAGATGGAATATGTGGCGAAGCGCGAGAAGATTTCGCCGGAGCTTGTGCGCGACGAAGTGGCGCGCGGACGCGCCATCGTTCCCGCCAACATTCATCACAAGAGCCTTGAGCCGATGGGCATCGGCGTCGCGTTCTGCTGCAAGATCAACGCGAACATCGGAAATTCCGCGACCACCTCAAATGTCGACGAGGAGCTCGAAAAGCTGCACCGCGCCGTCCATTACGGTTCCGACACGGTGATGGACCTCTCGACCGGCGGCGATATTCCGATGATCCGCAAGGCGATTATCGGCGCGTCTCCTGTGCCCATCGGCACGGTCCCGATTTACGAAGCCATCTCCCGCGTGCGCCGCGCCGAAGACTTGGACATCAACGTGATGCTCGAAGTCATCGAGGAGCAGGCCGAGCAGGGCGTCGATTACATGACCATTCACGCCGGCGTGCTGCGCGAGTTTCTGCCGCTCGTGCGCAACCGCATCACCGGAATCGTCAGCCGAGGCGGTGCCATCCTGGCGCAGTGGATGAGCTTCCACAAGCAACAGAATTTCCTTTACGAGAATTTCGACGCCATCTGCAAGATTTTCCAGAAGCACGACGTGAGCTTTTCGCTGGGAGACGGCCTGCGTCCCGGCTGCCTTGCCGATGCCAGCGACGCAGCGCAATTCGCGGAGCTGAAGGTCCTTGGCGAACTCACCAAGAAAGCCTGGGAATATGACGTGCAGGTGATGATCGAGGGTCCCGGGCACATCCCGCTCGATCAGATCGAATTGCAGGTGAAAAAGGAAAACGAGCTGTGTTATGAAGCCCCTTTCTACACGCTGGGCCCGCTCGTCACCGACATCGCGCCCGGCTATGACCACATCACCAGCGCCATCGGCGCGGCGATGATCGGCTGGCATGGAGCTTCGATGCTCTGCTATGTCACCCCCAAGGAGCATCTGGGGCTGCCCAATGCCGATGATGTCCGCCAGGGTGTGATCGCCTATAAGATCGCAGCCCACGCGGCCGATGTGGCCCGACACCGCCCCGGGGCCCGCGACCGGGACGACGCTCTGAGCTATGCCCGGTTCCTGTTTGACTGGAAGAAGCAATTCGCGCTTTCCCTCGATCCGGAAACCGCTCAAGCCATGCACGATGAAACCCTGCCGGACGATTTCTACAAGGAAGCCAAGTTTTGCTCCATGTGCGGGCCTAAGTTCTGCTCTATGAATGCGACCCAGATCGCCGAGATCTACCAAGGCCTCAACCAGAAGGACCGCGAGCAAAAATTCGCCGAATTGCTCGCCAAGGTCGAGAAGTAGAGCCTGTTCTACTACAGTTATCGAGGGAATATTCGGCCTGGCGCACCCTGCCCTGGCTTTGCCATTTCTATCTCTTTAAGTTATGCATTCTAATTAACATAGTGTTTGTGTATCCCTGTATGAAAAACGTGTAACAAATTTTGCCACTTTCCGTGTATAGTTCGCGGGATACATTTCGACGGATGACGACCCAACCGCCTCTCCTCAAACCAAGACGCTGGCTATTAGCCGTTGATCCGCGGGTCTACCACTGGGACACCCTGTTCGTGAAGGGCAAGGAGATGTGGCGGCACGCCGGTGCCAAGCCTGACGCCCTCCGCCAGCTAAAGCAGGTTCGCAAAGGCGACCGCGCCTTGTGTTACCACGGGAAGGCCGAACACGCCCTCTATGCTCTGGCCGAGGTGAGCCGGGACCCCTACCCGGATCCGCACGAGAGCGACTCGAAGACTCTTGTGATGGACTTGCGAGCCATCGAGCGGCTGCCGCGGCAGGTAACGCTGGCCGAGTTGCGCCAGAACAAGCTGCTGAAGAAGATCAAATTCGTAAAAAATACGCGCCTGACGATTTGTCCGCTGACGGACGAAGAGTATTCCGAGATTTTGCGCATGGCGGGAATCGTAGCCTCGCCCGGCATCCCGCTCCCCTAATCCATTCCGCTTCGCTCCATTCTTCTTCGAGCGGAAGATATGTCCTGACCCGGGTTGATGGCGACAAGAGCCAAAAATAAAGTGCGGCCTTCCCTGCTCGACACCCTCGCAGAAAGCTTCGGTATCGAGGATGCATATCGCGACGCCCAGAAGAAAATTCAGAGGACCGAACCAGAAACCAAGCGCTTGCTGCTTGCCGCGATGGGCATAGACGCAAGCGATGACGCTCGCATCGCCGCCATTCTGAACAAACTTGAAAGAGCCGGCTGGGAACTCGCGCTGCAACCTGTTTACGTCGTGAACGCCGAAGCCGGGCCCATTGCGATTGATTTGACTCTGCCGTCCAAGGCGCGTGAAGTTCAATGGACCCTGAGCCTTGAGGACGGAGGCGAGAAACGAGGCTATGCTGAAATTGCGGCTCTGGTCCTTGTCGGGAAACATGAATTTGACGGAGAGCGTCTAGAACGCCGGAAGCTGACGCTCGGGGACGACATTCCCTGGGGCTACCACCGGTTGAAAATCAACGGCGTGTCAGCCGAAACACTGCTCATTGTGGCGCCCGGGCGTTGCTGGGCGCCGACTTGCATGAGCGAAGGGAAACGTCTGTGGGGAGTGTCGGCACAGTTATATACCTTGCGATCGGAAGGGAACTGGGGAATTGGGGACTTCGGCGACCTGGTCCCATTGGTCCACGGATTGAGGGCAAGAGGCGCCGACATTGTGGGACTCAATCCGCTCCATGCGATGTTTCTCGATAATCCGGAACATGCCAGCCCGTATTCTCCGGCCAGCCGGCTGTTTCTCAACGTCCTCTACATCGACGTAAAGGCCCTGCGGGAATTTGCCGATTGCGCGGAAGCTCACGAGTTGGTTGCGTCGGTCGATTTTCAGGAAAGGCTCGACAAGTGCCGCTCGTCGGCGCTTGTGGACTATACACGCGCTGCGGAACTGAAGTTGGAAGTCCTGCGCGTGCTATTCAAGCATTGGAGCTTGCCAGCAAATCCGAACCGCGATTCCTTTGAGGCGTTTCGGCAAGAGCGCGGCGAGGCACTCGAGCGCAGTTGCGTGTTCCACTGCTTGCGGCAGGAGTTTGGGTCGCAAGACCTTGCGCTGCGGGACTGGCGCTATTGGCCGGAGGCCTATCGCCAGCCAGAGTCTGCGGCAGTTGCTGCTTTTGCGATCGAGCATCGGGAAGAAGTAACTTTCATGGCGTGGATGGAATGGCTGGCTGATTCGCAACTCAGGTCTGCCGCAGACGCTGCTAGCGGGATGGAAATCGGTTTATACCGCGACATGGCGGTGGGCGCCGATCGGATGGGCGCGGAGGCCTGGTCCAACCAGAAGGCCTTTGTTTCGGGCGTGCACATCGGGGCCCCTCCAGATCCCTACACGTCTGCGGGCCAGGACTGGGGACTGCCGCCTTTCAATCCGCGTGCCCTCAAAGAAGAAGGCTACCGGGTGTTTGTCGAGCTGATCCGCGCGAACATGCGTTATGCAGGTGCGCTGCGCATCGACCATGTGATGGCGCTGCAGCATCTCTACTGGGTTCCCGAGTCGCGGTCGCCCAAGCAAGGGGCTTATGTCCGCTACCCGCTCGATGATCTCGTGGGGATTCTCGCTCTCGAGAGCCAGCGGAATCGTTGCCTGGTCGTCGGCGAGGATTTGGGCACCGTGCCCGATGGATTCCGCGAACGCATGGCGGAGGCCAATATTCTCTCCTACCGGGTCCTGTTCTTTGAACAGAACTCGAAAACCGGGGCCTTCAGGAAGCCCGGTGTGTATCCGGAGCGGTCCATGGCGGTCGCATCAAACCATGACTTACCTACAATCCGAGCGTGGTGGGAGGGAAGCGATATTTCACTGAGAGAACAGCTGTCTCTGTTTCCTGATCCTGAAAGCGCCGCAGATCAAAGAAAGCAGCGTATCCGGGACCGCCGCCAATTGCTCCGCGCTCTAAGGCAGGAAGGACTGCTCGGTGATGCCGCCCCATGCAACGCCGGGGAGCTGATGTTGTTGGTGCATGCCTACCTTGCCAGGACCGGTTCGTTCCTGGCAATGGCACAGGTCGACGACATTGCAGGCGAGATCGATCCGGTCAACATCCCCGCTTCGCTGGACTATCCCAATTGGCGCCGGCGGCTGTCGGTTACCCTTGGGCAGCTTTTCGAGGAGACAGCGATGTACGAACTGGCTGCCATGTTCGTGCGCGAGCGGGGCGCGCCGGAAATTCGCTCCGAGAGCGCAGCCGGGTAGAGGCTCTTATTGTAGGTTGGACGCAATCGGTGGAAGGACGGCGCGGAGTAAGGAGACAAACTGAGATCTCACTCGCTCGCCGGTTTCAAGAACCTCCGCATGGTTGATCTCCTGATCGAGAATTCCCGCGGCCATATTGGTCACACAGGAAATTCCCAGCACCGCGATCTTCATGTGACGCGCCACAATCACTTCGGGAACCGTGGACATCCCGACCATATCGGCGCCAATGGTCTTCAGATAACGGATCTCCGCCGGCGTTTCGAAGCTGGGGCCTGACAAGGCCGCGTAAACTCCTTCGTGCACGGCGATGCCGAGCTTTTTCGCTTCGGCTAGGGCGATCTGGCGATACGCGTTGCAGTAAGCGTGGGTCATGTCGGGGAAGCGCGGTCCAAAGCGCTTGTCATTCGGCCCGATCAGCGGATTGCCGCCCTGCAAATTGAGGTGATCGCGAATGACGACCAGGGCACCCTGATGGAATGCGAGATTGATCGCGCCGGCTGCGTTGGTCAAGACCGCAGCAAGAACTCCCAAACGGCCCAAAACACGCATCGGGAAAACGACTTCCTTTGCCGAGTAGCCCTCGTAGGAATGCACGCGGCCCTGCATCGCAACTACCGGAATCGCGCCCACTTTGCCGATCACCAGACAACCGGCGTGGCCTGGGGTGGTGGAGCGGGGAAAGCCGGGTATCTTCTCGTACGGGATGCGCGTGGCAGCACTCAACTCGTCCGCAAAAGCGCCCAGGCCCGAGCCGAGCACGAGGGCCACTTTCGGGCGCAGCGCGGTTTTCGACAGTAGGAATTTCGCGGCGCTCTCGGCGCGGGCAAATTCATCCCTACCCCGGGCTGCCTTCCGGCTGGGGCTCATCGCATCATGACCCCCACGATCGAGGCCGACATCAGGTTGGCCATGGTGCCTGCGAGCATGGCGCGCAATCCGAGCCGCGCAAGTTCAGACTTCTTGTTGGGCGCGAGGGCCCCAATTCCTCCGATCTGAATACCAATCGAGCTGAGATTGGCAAATCCGCACAGAGCGAAGGTGGCGATGGTGAAGGAGCGCGGATCGAGAGTGGCTTCCATGGGCCCCAGACGCTGGAAGGCGACGAGCTCGTTTGTGACCATGCGAAGGCCGAGCAAATTAGCGACCAGGTGGCAATCATGCCAAGGCACGCCGATGACCCAGGCGATGGGGGAAAACAGCCAGCCAAAGATTTCTTCGATGCTCGAGGGAAACCAGGCCATTCGGTGGGGCGCCAGCCAATTGTGGAACGCGCCGAAGCAGCCGTCGACAAGGTAGATCAGGGCGATGAACGAGATGAGCATGGCAGCGACGTTGAGGGCAAGCTGCAAGCCGTCGATGGTGCCGCGCGAAATTGCGCCGAGGACGTTCACGTCGCGCTCGATTTCCGCCATTTCGACGCGCCCGGAGGTCAGCGGTTTTTCGGTTTCAGGGACAAGGATTTTTGCCAGAAGGATCGTTCCGGGCGCCGTCATGATGACGGCCGCAAGCAAATGCTTTGCTTGGATGCCATAGGCCATGTAGGCGGCCATCATGCCGCCGGAGACGTGGGCCATGCCACTGGTCATGATGGTCATCAGTTCTGAGCGCGTGACTTCCGGAAGAAACGGGCGAATGGTGAGCGGGGCTTCGGTCTGGCCCATGAAAATGCTGGCCGCGACGTTGAGCGATTCGGCGCCGCTGGCGCCCATGAGAGCCGTCATTACGCGAGCGGCGGCTTTTACGATCAACTGCATCACGCCGAGGTAGTAGAGGACCGCGAAGAACGCCGCGATAAAAACGATCGTGGGGAGTGCCTGGAAGGCAAAGTAGAAACCGCGCGGGGAATTCCTCTGGCCGAGATCGCCGAAGACGAAAGACGATCCGTAGTAGGAGAAATCCAGAAGCCATTTTGCGCCGTTACCTAATTTCTCGAACAGGAGCTGGCCAAATTCCCAGCGCATGACCAGGAACGCAAAGGCCACCTGAAGGCCGAGGCCCCAGGCAACCGTTTTATAGCGAATGGCGCGGCGATTCGTGGAGAAGGCGCATGCCAGGCCAATCATCGTTGCCATCCCCAGAATCCCCGTGAAACGGTGCATCGCACTCCCCTTAGAAACGGCTACCAAGTGAGCCTAATCTGCCGCGCCCGATCGTTCCCGCCGAGTAGAAGACCGTCCACGGAATGTATCATTTGGGTGATTAGATGCAACGGAATCTCGCGCTTTTTCGCAGCGGCGATATGGATACATAAGGCGGATGCGAACCATCTGCAATCGAAATGAACAGCGAATGAGGCCCCCCTGCCGGACCGAACCCTCAAGAAGCGGGGCCTCGCGGAAACTGCGCCGCGAACGCTGGACGCTGCGAGGCGTGCTTTTCTGGCGTGGCCCAAGCCACGACCTATGGGGACTGTTGCGATCTTTAGCCGAAGGGAAGGGCCAATAGGCAATGCTAATGGCTTGCTTCAAAGACGCGGAGGCGGCGCTCGAGTTCCCATTGTTGGCTGGCCTTTTCGCTGCTTTGAAGAAATGCCTCGCACGAAGCGGACAGCTTTTGCTCGCCGAGGCGGCCAGCCGAACAGTCGGGAACGATGCGCGCGAAAACATCCCGAGCAACCCACAGACTGGGACCCGGGAGGAAGCTGTGCTCGAGACTCGTGCGGACCATCTTTTTGAGGTCGGCATAGTGAAGATCGTAGGTCTGCACGGCGCGGACGTATTCGTGTGTGAGATCGATGCGCGAGACACCTTCGTCGTCGGTGGAAAGTGCCACCGGCACCGACCATTTGCGGTAAACCGGGAAAGGATGGTCTTTGCCGGTAACTCCAAGAATGACGTCGTTGCTGGTCAGATTGATTTCGACCATCACGTGGAGCGCCGCCATTTCCTTGAGCAAATCGTAAGGGTGATCCTCAAACATGACGTCGACGCCGTGGCCGATGCGCTCGGCGTGGGCGTACTCGACGGCCTGGTGAATGTGGCAGCAAAGACCCTCGGGAGCGACTAACCCCGCAACGAGTTCGCCGGCGTGCAGGCTGATGTGAACTTTCGGGTAGAGATTGTGCAGGAAGCCCACGACGCGCATGTGGAGCGTGTAGTCGTCTAGGGAGACGCGGCCATCCTCGGGCATTACGAAATTGATGCCGACGAAGCGCGGGTCGGCCGAAGCTGTCTCGAAGCCAAGCAGCGTCTGCGCGAAGACCTGTTCCTTGGGGAAGCCGCGAAGAACTTGGTAGAGATAGCGGATCTTGACGCGACAGGCCGGAGATTCGTCCTTCTCACCGCAGCGCTCTCGCTCCAGGCGAAGGGCTTCGGCCTGATCGAGGCTTCTGCTTGCGACGGCGACGTCGTCGCGCAGGCCGTGATCCAATAAATCCTGGCGGAGTTGAGCGAAATCGTATTTCCAGCCGATCTCTGTGGCCATCGACGCCGTATGGCTGAAATTGGGAGTGTACATCAACTCGAGATATTGTTCGTTCTGCGCAGCGGCGCGGGTGGCCACCTCATCGACCCATTCTCCCGTGTGCTGGGGGAAGGCACCCACTTGTGGCGGATCGGCGCCGCCGAAACGCCCGAAGGTATCAAAGAAATGGTCGTGTCCGGTTACGCCGGTCGAGGGAACGAAGCCGCGCATGGAAAACGCGTCGATCAGTGCGTCATAGAGTTGCTGGTCTTTGTAGGCATCCGAGGCCGGCACTTTGCCTTCGCCGCATGACACCGGCGCGGCGGCATGCGCGGGAGGTCTCGCAAACGAAAGTTTCGCCCGATCGATGCAAAGCCTGTCTTCCACCGCGGCCCGAATCCACGATTCGGCGTAGACGGCTCCACTCAAGTGATTGTGCAGGTCGCCACCTTTCGGCATAGCGACCAGGAAAGCTCGTAGTGCGAGCGGATTCGCGCGGGCGAACTCCATGGCGCGAGAGGCGCTCTGCTCGCCGTTTGACTGGCGAGACCAGACAGCGGTCTCTGTTTGCCCTGAGGCGCCGATCCAGAAAAGAAGCAGAAGGGCGAAAGAAAGCGTATGTTTGCCGCAACCCCGCATCCGCACACCGAGCATTAGGAGTTGCCTCCTGACCACAGCCAAGCTCAAACTTCACCACAGTTGGTTCGCCAGAGCAAGATGCTCCCTGCGGAAACGTCATGATCGACCGGCCGTTGTGGGCGAAGCAGGACGACGGGAAGATCGTGCGAAGCTCCCGTGGGCGAAAGGGATGAGCTCACCGCGTGGTGCGTTGGGGATTTGCTGCATGGTTTCGCACGTTATCTTATCGCCAGCTATTGCGGCTCATGAGGTCTTCCAGACCAAATCGCCTGGCGATGACGATTCCGGTTGACACGATTTCCGAGGGTGTGATAACTACTCAATTACATGTGGCACCGGCTTAAATGCCGGTTTGCTTGGGCGCCAGAAATGGGACACCAAAATCCCCCCTCGGGCGACCAGCAACAAACCCCACCCACCCCGGGAGGTGGAAGCCCTAGGTTTTCACCTCCCGTTTAACTTCGTCCTATTTGACCGAGGCGCCCGGCGATCTCCCTTGGAAATGTTCGGGGACGGTTCGGCTAAGAATTTTTCTTGAGTTCAGCGAGGACGAGTTTGGCTACTTCTTTGAGGGTGTCGAAGACCCCTTGCCCGGTGACAGCAACAGCTTCTACGGCAGGCTCACCTTTGACGCCTAACTGCTTCTGGAGCTCTTCGATAGGAAGGATGTTGGGGAGGTCGCGCTTGTTCACCTGCAAAACGTAGGGAATCGTATTGAAGTCAAGATTATGATCTTTCAGGTGCTCGCGCAGGTTCTCAAGCGTCTCCAGGTTCGCGTCTAGGCGTTCTTCCTGGGAATCGGCCACAAAGACGACGCCGTCGGCGCCTTTCAGGATCAGCCGGCGGCTGGCCTCATAGAAAACCTGGCCGGGTACCGTATAAAGATGGAATCGCGTACGGAACCCGCGGACGGTGCCAAGATCGAGAGGCAGAAAATCGAAAAAAAGCGTCCGATCGGTTTCCGTGGCGAGCGAAACCATCTTGCCCTTCTGGCTCGTGCCTGTATGTCCGTATATCCACTGCAGATTGGCGGTCTTGCCGCCCAAGCCAGGGCCATAATAGACAAGCTTGCAGTTGATTTCCCGTGCGGGAAAATTTATAAATGGCACAATTTCCTCAGAAGCTAGGGCAGCCTCTTACTTATAGCATAGGGCGATTCCGGAGACCAACCGAGGCATAATCGGAGGTTCGCATCTGACAACCGCAGAACCCGCGCGTTCCCGGCGACTCCAGCCCGGCAGCCAGGGCCTCCGATGAGGCGAAGATAACACTGGGGTTAACTGGTCAGTGGTAGCGATACCGGGACTCATCTGAGAGCTTCCGCTAGCCGTCTGCGTCGAATTCCCCTGGCGGCGGCTTGGCTCACACTCTTCATCGCAACAAGAACGCGCTGCGCCACCGGAACGGTGCGGATGGCGTTTAATGCGATGGAGTTGTGCATCGTCGGAGGCGAAATGCTCGACAACCGAGCCGCCTCGGGGAGGGAAACAGGCTGACGGGGCGTCTCGGAGTTAACCCTCCCCCGAGAATCAGAATCCTGTTGTTGATGCTGGGGCAGTGTCCAACCGATGGGCTCCCGAACCGAAGCGCGCTCTCCTAGCATGCCCTCAAGAAGAGAACCAACTGACACTTTCTTTCCTTGCATCACAAAATCTGATCCAACACGGGTGTTGACGACTCCTCGGCAAGAACGGCGCTCCACGCCGACAAGAGACGGTATTGCGCGGTATTCCGCTTGTTTCCTTGACGCACATGAACACCCGTGAGAGTGTCATGTGCAGGTCCGGAGCCGGGTGATTGCTCTTTTATGCGTCCTTCACAAATTCGCAATCTGGTCGTGCTGGCGGTGTCGTTGCTCGTGCTGGGATGGACGGTTACGACAGCGGCTGATTTCATCATCGAGTACAAATGGTGGAAGGAAATAGGACAAGCTAGCACGTGGATCAGCATGCTTTGGTACAGCATCGCCCCGGTTGCCGCCGGTGCCCTTGTCGCCTTCATCGCGCTATGGGTCGCTCACGCGCGGGGATTGCGCTTTGCCGGTTCCCGCCCGCGAGATTCCCGCATCTACTCCCCACTGGTTACGGTCGGGCTGGCGATCGTGGCAATCGTGTTTGCCTCGGCCTCGATTGACTATTGGACGGTCATGGGCTTCTTCGGGTCGCGGGGAATTGCACTTGGCCCCGACGCTTGGAGGGACCAAGTCTTTTCGCGCACCCTGCCGTTTTACCTCTTCGGTCTGCCTTTCTATTCGGACCTGCTCGGTTTCGTGTTCGTTTTGGCGATTCTTTGCGCCCTGGTTTTCTGGGCCACGGCCCGAGGATGGCAGTTGGCTGAACGCTTCCAACTCGATCGGCTGAGTCGCAGGTCAACTCTTGATGTTGGGCCCCGCGTACTGTTGCTGCCGGGTGCCAGCCGCGCCGGATTCGTCCGCGTGGTCGCCGCAATACTGCTGCTTGGTTTTGCCGCTTGGATTTTTCTTGGCAACTACGAGCTTCTATTTAACTCCCATGCGTTTATGACGGGAGCAGACTACGTGGATGAAAAAGTCACACTGCCTTTGCGCTGGCTCCTCATTCTCGCCACGTTCGCGGCGCTTCCTTTGGTTTGGACGCTGAGATACAAGAAAGCGATCGCCGTTGTAGTGGCTTTTTTCTTTCTCCAAATCGCCTTACCGAGCATCGTCCGCGCCGTCTACGTGCGACCCAATGAGATCTCGATCGAACGCCCGTACATCGAACGACATATTCAGGACACTGCGATTGCCTTCGGCTTGAATCGCAGCGCCACTGAACGCCCCTTCACTGCTTCGGGAAGAGAGAAGGTCGATGCTGTGCAGGATGCAACGCTTCTCGATAATATTCGTCTTTGGGATCTACGCGCCTATAACGAAACGATTACTCAGATCCAGGCCCTGCGCCCGTACTACACTTTTCCTAACACCGACGTCGATCGCTATTTCATCCATGGCCGTATCAAGCAGGTACTTCTATCCCCGCGCGAAATCGACGTCAACCAATTATCTGCCGAGGCTAGTCAGAGCTGGATCAATCCGCGGTTCATTTATACACACGGCTTTGGTGTAGTTGTATCCGAGGTCAACAAGATTACGCCCGACGGTCTGCCCAACCTCCTGATTGAGAACGCCCCGCCAGAAGTGAAGTCTGCTGGATTTCAGCTCACGCGACCAGAGATCTATTACGGCGAAAGCACTCAAGATCCGGTGTTTGTTCATACCGCCCGCGAGGAGTTTGACTATCCCTCCGGCGATCAGAACAAATACTCGACATACGGCGGGACAGGGGGATTTCCTGTTGGCTCTTTTGTTATGAGAACCGCCGCTGCCATATCCCAGGGCGAGCCGAATATCATCTTCACGGGCTACCTGACCGGGCGGAGTCGGATGATGATTCACCGCAATGTGAAGGAAAGATTGGCGCACTTGGCCGGTTTTCTGCACTGGGACCCGGATCCTTACCTGGTGATATCGGACAACGGCAGGTTAGTGTGGATGGCAGACGGCTATACGACTTCTCTGTCTCATCCGTATTCGGCGACGCTCCCTGTGACTGGACTAGACGACGGCGCGAACTACATCCGCAATGCGGTAAAGGCCACGGTGGATGCCTACACCGGAGAAGTTTCCTTATATGTGTTCGATTCAACCGACCCCATTATCCTGACTTTCCAAAACTTGTTTCCGAAGCTCTTCCGACCCGCTTCCGAAATGCCTCCAGACCTGCGTCGGCATGCACGCTATCCGGAAGTTCTCTTTCGAGCCCAGGCGGACGCTTACCGCATTTTTCATATGCGGGATCCGCAGGTGTTCTACAACAAGGAAGATATATGGGAGATCGCGCATACCCTCTCGAGCCAGTCTGGACAACCTACGCCCATGCAGCCGACCTATGTCGTGGCAACCCTACCTGGGGAAAAAGAGCCCGAATTCTTGCTGATCCTTCCGTTCACACCACGCGGCAAGGACAATTTGATTGGATGGATGGCTGCCCGCTGTGACGGGGACCAACTAGGGAACATGGTTTATTTTCAGCTCTCGAAACAGCAGCTGATGTACGGCCCCATGCAGATTGAGTCGCGCATTGACCAGGACCAGAACATTTCCAAGGATCTGACCCTGTGGAACCAACAGGGCTCACGTGTTCTGCGCGGAAACGTGATTGCTTTGCCGGTGACCGATGGCTTCCTCTACGTCGAGTCCATCTACATTCAGGCGAACGAGGCCCGTATGCCACAGGTCAAGAAGGTCGTATTGGCAATGGGTGACCGGCTCATTTATCGGGATACTTTTGGAGAAGCATTGGCCGAGCTAACGGGCAGTCCCCCCGTGGCCCAGCCCGCTACCTCCGCAGTTACAGCCAGTTCCTCCGCGGGTCCTCCGGCTACAGTGCAAAACTCCGCCGCGCTTGCAGAACGCCTTAGCCGCCTTCGGGAACAAGCCGAACAAATGGTTCGGGAGCTAGAGACGCTGGAAAAGGAAACAGGCAAGAAATAGCTTTTGATTCGAAGTGCCGCCCTTGTGGCAAGACCGTCGACTGAAACTCCTTCAAGGTCACTCCACGGTCCGTCTTGCCCTGGGCAAACGCACACAACTCCCCGGCAGGATCGATTTGAATTGCTGTAGGGAGGTTGTGAATTCCCGGCCAACACGAGCCTCTCCAGTAAAGAATCGATCTGTGGT
>Ga0187863_10002495_pt1 | contig 14025 bp, 17 predicted proteins | sample June2016WEW_11_1_FD_132975 | JGI IMG/M metagenome (GOLD analysis project Ga0187863, IMG submission 132975) | Peatland microbial communities from SPRUCE experiment site at the Marcell Experimental Forest, Minnesota, USA - June2016WEW_11_10 | ecosystem: Environmental > Terrestrial > Soil >... | reverse complement strand
GATATTTTCCCTTATCCAGGATGAAACCCGCCAAGAGGTCCATCTCCTCGTCCTCGTTGCGCTCGATGCGGCGCACGTTGTTCGCCAAACGGCGTTTCGCCTGGCGCGCAAAGGTGTGCGCGATCGCGACCGCCTGCCGGCCCTCGTCCCCGGGCTCCGCCGCGAGCGCCGTCGCGCGCGACAATACGCAGAGACCCACGAACAAATCAATGGTCATGTCCGCGACGCGCTTGAGCATGTGTTGCCGCCCGGCGATGCTCTTGCCGTATTTTCTCAGCAAGAAATCGCCCGCTTTGGCGAGTTCGACCGTATATTTCTCGAAAGTGGTCGTCGCCTCGCGCAGCGGCGCGGGTATCTTGCCGAGGAGCTTGTCGCGCCCCACCCCGGTCGCGTGCGTGAGACGCTTCTCGGCATAGTCGGCGAGCACGCCGAAGCCCTTGATCGGATTGTTGAAGATGTCATCCACGGCCGCCTTCAGCTCGCCGAGTGATTTGCCGAGGTCCTTGAGTCCCGAGAGGGCGATATAGAGCCTGAGGACTTCGTTGGTACCCTCGAAGATGGACAAGATCCGGCAGTCGCGCGCGATCTGTTCATAGGGCGCATCCCGCATGAAACCCGTGCCCGCGGCGATCTGCAGCGCCTCGTAGGCCGCTCGCTGAATGGCCTCGCTCGCGTAGACCTTGCTGATCGCCGCCTCGACCGAGTAGTCATCCATCCCGGAGTCGATGAAATGCGCGACCATCCACACCACGCTCTCGGCCGCGAAGCATTCGACGGTCATCTGGGCGATCTTTTCCCGGATCAGCTGATAATTGGCGATGGGCTCGCCGAATTGCTTGCGCGCCTGGGATTGCTGAATCGCGAGGCCGATCAGCGTCTTCATGCCGCCCACGGCGCCGCCGCCCAAGCCGGTACGCCCGTTGTTCAAGATGGCCATCGCGACCTTGAACCCCTTGCCTTCGGAGTCCAACACGTTCCCGGGCGGCACCTTCACGTCGGTGAAGCTCACCGTGGTCGTGGAGGAGGCGCGGATGCCCATTTTATCTTCGTGCTTGCCGTGGCTCACCCCCGGCCACGCCGCTTCCACGATGAAGGCGCTGATCTTGCCGCCGCCCTCGGCCGTGCGGGCGAACACCGTATACAGATCGGCGATCCCGCCGTTGGTGATCCAGATCTTCTCGCCGTTCAGCGTCCAGACGCCGTCCGCGCCCCTCTCGGCTTTGGTGCGGATCGATGCCGCGTCCGACCCGGCGCCCGCCTCCGTCAGACAGAAGGCGGCGATCATTTCGCCGCTCGCGAGCTTGGGCAGATAGCGTGCCCGCTGCTCGGCGGTGCCGAACAGGAGAATGCCCTTCATGCCGATGGAGCTGTGCGCACCGATGGTGAGCGACACCGAGCTGTCATGCGTACTGCTCTGGCTCAAGACCCGCGCATAACCCGCATTGGAGAGACCGAGACCGCCGTGCTCCTCGGGGATGATCAGGCCGAAGAGGCCCAAGTCGCGCAGCCCTTGGATGAAGTCCTGGGGCTGGGCCGCCTCTCGATCCCAGCGCTTGAATTCCTCGTGCCGCGGCGCGAGGAATTGATCGATGGCATCGAGCATCAGCCCCAATACCTCGCGGTCCTTCTCGCGCAGCCGTGGATACGGAAAGAGGCTGTCTTCGACGATTCGACCCGCCAGCAAACTCTTTGCGACGCTCATGGGGAAGACCCTATTGTGCGACCTGGTCGATAACGAGATTCCGCACGCCGTCGTGGCCGACATCATAGATAAGTTCGCCGTACAGATCGCCCGCCGCCGGCAACGGCTGGCCGCTGAAGGACACCCGCGCCGTAATCGATACCTTCTGGCCTGCAATGAGAACGCGGCCGGGAATCATGGAGTCCGCCGACGTGAGACGAATCTGCGTACCAATGGCGGCGCTGGTGAGGCGCTTGGCGGCGAGCGGCGGGCCCTGCGCACCGGGCTCCCGGGCGAATACGAAGAGCGGCGTGTCGCCGGTCAGGCGCGCCTTGAGGGCGGGTGAAATGGTGAGATTGAGGGTCGCTTCCGCCCCCGCTTCAGCGCCCGCTTGCGCTGTGCCGGATGGCGCGCCGCCCGGTTGCCCGGCCGCAGCGCCGGCCGCGCCGGCCGCCCCGCCCGCCGCGGCGAGATCGGCGGTGCCGAGCTCTGCGATTCGCTCATCCAGCATGGCATCGATTTCCGCGGGCGGATGCATGGCCTTCAGCGCCAACCAGCGTTTTCGCGCGGCCGCGCGATCGCCCCGGACAGCGGCGCCGAATCCGCTGTAGAGCAAAGCCTGCGGATCGTCCGGCTCCAGGCTCACCGCGCGCTCGAACAACTCGCCGGCCTCGGGGGTGATGTTGCCCCCCGCGCGCATGCTCAGCGCCTCCCCCAATCCCAACATCGCCTCGACGTTGTCCGCATCGAGCCGGTGCGCGTGCTCATAGGCGGTAACCGCATCGTCCGCGCGCTCCAGAGTGACATAGGAACGCCCGAGGAGAAGCCAGCCTTTGATGTCGTTCGGAGCCGCCTGCATCTTTCGCTCGAGCGAGGCCACCATGGCGAGCACTTGGGGATTGGCCGCCGCCGCCGCCGGCGGCGGCTGATGCCAATTCCAGTTCGACCAAAGCGGATATAGTCCCGCGGCCACGGCCATGACCAGGAGGCCGGCCGCGGCGCCTGCCAGGCGGCTGCGGCGGTTGCGGAGCAGCGGCCAGGCGACCGCCATCGCGGCGATCGCAGCCATGAATGCCGCGATGACGAGGAATGTTGTCATGTTTTACTGGATTTCCGACGTAGGTTCATCGTCCAACGGCAGGCGCGCGCGCCGACGCGCGATTCGAACGATGACGATCGCTCCCACGGCGACCATGATGAAGGGAGCGCCCCAGATCAGCCACGTCTTGGGCTTCAAGGGCGGATTGAAACGGACGAAATCGCCATAACGATCCGTCATGAACTTGAAGATCGCATCGTCGCTTTTGCCGGCGACCAGCATCTCGCGCACCTGACGGCGAAGATCCGACGCGAGCTCCACGTTGGAATCGGCAATCGATTCGTTTTGACACACCAGACAGCGAAGATCATGGGTGATGTGCTCGTAGCGCGATTGCAGCGCCGGATTCGCGAGCTCCCCGTACACATCGACGGAATCGGCCGCTCCTGCCGCCAAGCCCACGCCCACCGGCAACAGCAGCACCGCGAGCCACAGCGCCGCCGCAAATGCGCGCATCACGCCCCGCTCCGGCGCGCCGCGGCGATCCGCGGCAGGAATTCGTGTTCCCAGACCTCCGCCGTGATCGGCGATATGAACTTGTAGAGAACTCGCCCTTGGCCGTCGACCAAAAAGGTCTCCGGCGCGCCGTACACGCCCCAATCGATCGCGGTACGCCCATCCGTGTCGAAGCCGACGGACTCGTACGGGTTGCCGAGTTGCGTCAGCCATTGCTTCGCCTTGTCACGCTGGTCCATGTAATCGAGGCCGATGAGAGGCACTACATGTTGTTGCGCGATGGCGAGAAGCTCCTCGTGCTCGACCCGGCACTCCACGCACCAAGTCCCCCAGACGTTGAGCACGTACACTTGGCCTTTAAGGGCCGCGTTATCGACGTGCCGGGACGGGTCCATCACATCCATCAGGTCGAGCTTCGGAGCCTGCTTGCCGATCAGCGGCGAGGGCAACGCGTGTATGTCCCGATGGGGATTGAGCCCGAACGCGAACAGCACGACGAGCGCGAGGAATGCCATCACCGGAATGACGAACTTCAACATCAGGCCGACCCGAGGCTCGGCTCCGGCGCCGGCGGAGCCGACACCGCCTCCGCCGCCCGTTTGTCGGCGCGCACGCGATAGCGCCGATCGGTGGCGGCGACCACCCCACCGATCGCCATGATCACCGCCCCCAACCAGATGTAGCGCACCAGGGGCTTATATTGGATGCGCATGCTCCAAGCGTCGGCGCCCAGGGGATTGCCCATGGCGACGAACAGATCGCGCGACCAGTTCACCGAAATCGCCGCCTGACTATTGTCGCTCTGCTGCACCCAGAAATGCCGCTTCTCCGGCTTGAGGACCGTCACGAGTTTGCCGCCTCGGGTGACCTCGATCACCGCCTGCACGGCATCGTAGTTGGGTCCGGCCACCTCGGCCGAGCTCACGAAGCGGAAGACGTAACCCGCGATCGAGTAGGTCATGCCCGGTTTCAACGCCACGTCCTTTTCGATCTTGTAGCTTTCCACGCCGCTCGCACCGATCGCGAATACGCCGACGCCGACGTGTGCGATCACCATGCCGAGCAGGCCCGCCGTGAGCTTCTGGCCGCGGCGCAAGCGCTGCACCGGCTCGATCAACGCCGAGAAAATGATCCAGAAACCGAACAGCAGGCCGACCAAGCCGACCCAGTGGAAGGCGCCGAATCCCACTCGCTGGACGAGGATGGACAGCGCCGCGGCCGCGCCGAGCAGCCACCAAATCGGCTTTGCCGATGCGGTGAGTTTGCCGCGGCGCCAGGCCGAATGCATGCCGATGGCGAGAAACACCATGAGTGGCAGCATCGGCACCAGGAACATGACCGCGAACACGGGCGGGCCCACGGAGATCTTGCCGAGGTTCAACAGCTCATAGACCAGCGGGGACAATGTGCCCCAGAGCACGAGCCCGGCGACACTCACCAGGATCACGTTGTTGACCAGCAGGAAGAACTCCCGGGAGAACGGCTCGAATCCCCCGGGCACATACAGCTTCGGCGCACGCCACGCATAAAGCGTCAGCGAGCCGCCGATGGTCACGAGCAGGAACGCGAGGATGTAAAGGCCGCGTTGCGGGTCGGTCGCGAACGAGTGCACGGAGACGAGCACGCCCGAGCGCACCAGGAAGGTGCCGACGAGACTCAGAGAGAACGCGAAGATCGCGAGCAGCAAGGTCCAGCTCTTGAAGATTCCGCGCTTCTCCGTGACGCTCAACGAATGAATGAGCGCCGTACCCACGAGCCACGGCATGAACGACGCGTTCTCCACCGGATCCCAGAACCACCAGCCGCCCCAGCCGAGCTCGTAATACGCCCACCAGCTGCCGAGCGCGATGCCGATGGTCTGGAACGTCCACGCAAAAATGGTCCAGGGACGGGTCCATTTGGCCCAGGCTTGATCGAGCCGGCCCTCGAGCATGGCCGCGCACGCGAACGCGAACGCCACCGAGAATCCCACATAGCCCGTGTAGAGCATGGGCGGATGAATCGCGAGCGCAAAGTCCTGCAGGACCGGATTGAGATCGGCGCCGTCGCTCACGGCCGGTATCAGCCGCAAGAAGGGATTCGACGTCCAGAGGGTGAACAGCATGAACCCCGCGCTGATGAGTCCCATGATCCCGAGCACCCGGCTCGAGAAGCTGATCGGCAACTGCCGGCTGAATGCCGCGACCGCCACGCTCCAGATGGCGAGAATCGAGATCCACAGCAGGAGCGATCCTTCGTGCGCCCCCCAAAGCGCCGCCACACGATAAAAGAGCGGCAAATGGGTATTGGAGTTGCGCGCCACGTACACCACGGAAAAGTCGTTGGTCACGAAGCAGTACACGAGACAGGCGAAAGCCACGGCCACGAAAACGAATTGCCCGGTAACCGCGGGGCGCGCAACGGCCATCCAATCGGGGTTGCCGCGATAGGCGCCGGCCAACCCGAAGAAAGCCTGGGCGAGGCTCAGGACGAAGGCGAGTATGAGGGCGAATACGCCGAGTTCCGCTGCCATGATGGTCTCCTTGGATTATCCGGTCGGCCCGGAGTTGGGCATCGCAGCAGCGGCCGCCGGGCCCGATCCGGCTTTGCCGGCGGCCTCGGCTTCGGCCTTGCGCTTCAACGAGGCGGCGACTTCCGGAGGCATGTATTTCTCATCGTGCTTGGCAAGGACCTCATCCGCGACGAAGGATCCATCCGCTCCCAAGGTACCGTGGGCGATGATCCCTTGGCCCTCGCGAAACAAATCGGGAAGAACGCCGGTGTACTCGACCGGAATCTGATGCGCGAAATCGGTCAATACGAATCGCACCTCCAGATCGCCCGGCTTGCGCGCGACGCTGCCCTTCACGACCATGCCGCCGACGCGAAAGCGCTTGTGGGCGGGCGCCTGGCCGGCCGCGATTTGGCTCGGGTCGTAATAGAACATGATGTTCTGGCGCGAGGCCATGACGGCGAGCGACACCGAGGCGGCGACTCCGCCCAGGATCGCCAACACGACGAAAAGGCGCTTACGCCGGGGCGTCATCGATCTTCACCCATCATGGCGAGCGCGCGCACGGCGCGCTTGCGCGCTTCGGCCTGGTAGCGGGCCGCCGCCCAGAGATTCCAGGCGAGGACGCCGGAGACCAAAGCAAAGCACGGCCACACGAAGCGCGCGTAACCACCCATGGCCCAAAATCCGCCTGCACTCACGATTTCATCGCCTCCCGCACCCACGCCGCCTGGCGCTCTCGATTGAGCACTTCGCCGCGTAGCCGCATGCACAGCACCGCCCCGTAGAAACACATGAAACCCAACAACATGGCCAGCAGCGGCCAGAGCATGCTGCCCGGCATGGCCGGTATGCCGATTTTAGCAACCGTCGCGCCTTGATGCAGTGAGTTCCACCAAACCACCGAGTAGTGAATGATGGGTATGTTGACCACGCCGACGATGGCCAGCAGCGCTGCAGCGCGGTCGCCGCGTCCGGGGTCCTCGAACGCGGAGCGCAGGGACATCACCCCGACGTACAGAAACAACAGAATGAGCTCGGAGGTAAGCCGCGGGTCCCAAGCCCAGTACGTCCCCCACATCGGACGCCCCCAGAGCGACCCGGTAACCAGCGCCGACAGCGTGAACGAGGCGCCGATGGGCGCACTGACGGCGGCTACCGCATAGCCCATTTTGATGCGCCAGATCAGCCCGATCGCGCCAGCCACCGCCAAGGTGGTATAGGCAAACATCGACAGCCAGGCGCTCGGCGCATGCACATAGATGATCCGAAACGCGTCACCCTGCTGATAATCGGGAGGGGCGAACACCAAGCCCGCGACCGCTCCATAGCCGATGGCCGCCGCCGCCGCGCTCAGGAACCAGGGCGTGAGCGCGCCTGCCGTCCGATACACGTAAGGCGGAGAGGCCAAACGATAGAACCATGTCCACATCCTACTGGTATTCCTGCCTCATTCGAGCGTGATGCGCAGCGCTGCGGCGGCCGCGAAGGGAGCAAGAGTACAGGTGAATACACATAGCGATCCAAGAAAATACAACGCCCCCGCCGGGCTCGTTCCGGAGATGGCACGGTCCGTGGCTCCTGCGCCGAAGATCAACAACGGCATTGCCAGCGGCAGCACGATCAGCGACAGGAGCACGTTGCCGCGCTTCAGCCCCACCGTGAGCGCCGCACCGATCGAGCCGAGCCAACTCAACGTGATCGTGCCGAGCACGAGGCTCGCGAGCATCGTGCCGAAAGCAGCGCTCGGGATGCCGAGCGCGATGCCGACCAGCGGTGACGCCAGCACCAAGGCGGCCCCGCTCAAGAGCCAATGCGCCGCCGTCTTGGCGATCACGATTACGGTCACGCTCTGGCCGGACAACGCCAATTGCTCCAGGGTTCCATCTTCCGCGTCGCTCTTGAACAAGGACTCGAGCGACAGCAGCGACGATAGCAGCGCGGCCGTCCAAAGCACACCCGGAGCCATGTCTTTTAGCAGGGACAACTGCAGGTTTAAACCGAGCGGAAACAAGGTGGTTACGATGAGAAAGAACACCAGCGGCTGCAATAGTTGTTCCGGCCGCCGGAAACTGAGACGCAGTTCACGGCCGACGATGAGCAGGATGGCGGCGGCAGCACTCATCCCGGCAGTTCCAGTCGGCGCGCGGCAGTCGGCAGCACCAGCTCGTGATGCGCAACCACCACCGCCATGCCTCCGCTCCCCACGTGCTCCGCGATCAGACCCGCAAAAATCTCCGAGCCGCCGGCGTCGAGATTCGTGAACGGCTCATCCAACAGCCAGAGCGGCGCGCGCATGCCGAGCACCCGGGCCATGGCGACGCGGCGGCGCTGCCCCGCCGACAGCACGCGCACCGGCAGGTCCGCGCAGCCCGCGACCCCGGTGCGCTCCAGACAGCTCGTGAGCTCGATCGCGCTCGCACGGCGCTTCAGCCCGACCATGAAACGCAGGTTCTCGAGTGCGGTCAAATCAGCTTTGAGCGCCGGCTCATGCGAGGCATATGCCAGCGCCTGCTGATAGTCGGACCGCACCTCCGAGATCGATCGCCCGTGCCAGGTGACGCGCCCCTGCTCCGGCCGGAGTAATCCGCACGCCACCCGAAGCAGCGTCGTCTTGCCGCTGCCGTTTCTTCCGGAAATATGCAAAGCCTCGCGCGGATTGATCTGGAGGCTCACACCCCTCAGCACATGACGATCGCCGCGCCATACGTGGACTGCTTCAACGCCAAGACCCTCAGCCGCGGTATTCATGAGGCGGCGATCTTAGCCAAATCAACGACTTGAAGCTACCAATTCATGTGTGACTGAATTCATGCGGCTGCATTCGCCCGGACGCGGGCTCGATCAGGCGACTTTCGAGCCCGCGCCGCGCGTTGCAGGGAGCTTTAGCGCTCCCAGTGGCCTCGCGAGTGATGCCAATGATTACCATGCTGGTCCCAGCGATCCGGTACCCAGTGGTAACCCCGGCGCTCGCCCATCCAACGGCCGGGAATCCAGACGTGGGCGCCGCCTCGCCACTCCCAGTATCCGGGTGCCCAGACAAAACCAGGCCGCGGAGGCGGAACGACTTCCACCCGCGGCGCGGGCGGCGCCACCGTGATATCGATCCCGATGCCGGCCGAGGCGATCACAGGTGCGACGACGGCGCTTCCCGCGATGCTCAAACCGATGATCAATGCCTTACCAAAGCTCTTCATTTCTTGATTCTCCTGCATGACAACTAACGGCTACAACGCGCGCGCGGGATGCTCGGTTGACGCCTATGCTATGTCCGTCGGACCGCGCCGCATCTTAACGCCGGCCCGGGCTATTAGACACCCGCGACGGACGGGGTTGCGCACGGGTAATGACAGAAAATTAATGGTGCGGAAAGATGCCTTCGCGGGCAGTGCCGGAGTCGCCTTCGTCGCGTCGCTCAAATGAGCGCCGGCCGCTTGGGAGCGGCATGCTCGTCCGCGAGGCTTCCGGGGAATCGAAGCGCGCGGGTGGTCACATCGCACATCCACCCCTGAGCCGCGGGCAAGGGGCGATCGTCGAGGAATGCAGTCAAGGCCGCGTTCGTCGCCCCCACCGCATCGAAGGGCGTGCCATGCCGCGATCCACGCACGACGATGAGCTCCGCGCCCAGAGAGGCTGCGAGGGCGCGCTTCTCCTCGAGCGGGGTGAAATCATTCTCGGCCGCGATCATCAACGTCTTGCACCTGACGAAGTGCAACCGGTCCACCGCCGACCACGCGAGCAGCGCCCGGCCGGTGAGGAGATAATTGATCGGCGGCACCGCACTCACGACTTCCGCCGCGCGTTCTCGCAACGAGCGCTGCCAGGGCATGGGGAATAGGCGCCTGGCGGCAAGGCGCGCCGCGCGCTGCATACCGAGCAACGAAATCAAAACCAGCGACAATCCCACCTCGAGCCACTTGCTCCAGTGATCGAGCTTATAGGTCGCGAGACTGTTGATGAGTCCCAAACGCCGCACCCTCTCGGGCTGTTGCAGCGCCATTTCCAGGCTGACCGCACCGCCAAGCGAGAAACCGATGAGGGTGATGTGGTCCGCGCCCACATGATCGCAGAGGGCCCAGAGCGTGCGCGCGAAACCCCCGATGCTGCAGGGGCCGCTCGGTAGCGCGCTATGCCCGCTGCCTGGCAAATCAGGCACGATCAGTCGGAAGTTCTTCTCCAGCGCCCTCACCTGCCAGGCCCAATCGGCACCGCTCAAGCCCAGGCCATGAATCAACAGCAGCGGCTCGCCTCGTCCGCGCTCGAGATAGTGGAGCGGGCGGCCCTCATGCAGGAACCACGACATTTCTTCTTGCCTCGACAACGCAATCGCTGGTGTCTGGCACTATAACGCCGACCGCGGTGCGTTGACGACGAGCGTCCATATGGGTGATGCGTCGGATTATTCCGATTCGCGTGTAGGTCCGGACTTCTCGCGGTGCGCGCCGCCGGGAGCGCGGGCGCACGCGGAGAGCCACGAGGCGGTTTCCGACTCGCTAGGCGAACACCCCGTACTCGACTTGCAGGATTTCGCCGCTGTTCGTATCGACCAACAGCGCATCGTTCCCGTCCCGTACCCACTCGTATCCGGCGGGCGGCACTTCGAGCGCGAACAGCCAATAATCGCCGATCAGATACGGGGCGGCCCAATAGGCGCGAGGCAGTATTTCTCCGTAACCCCAGCGGTGCGCCGTCCAGCCCGGGGGCCGATGGTAAGGCCCGATCCGGAAGCTTCGCGCCGCCTGGAAGTTGTGCTGATAGGCAACCCGATCCACGCTGGCCGGGCGCGCATTCCATCCACGGGGCTCGGCCACGCGCGCGTATCCCTGCGGTCCCTGGTGGGGCTCGCCGCGAGCGGGAGCGCCATGCGCCGCCCCGCCGTGCGCCGCCCCGCCGTGCGGCTCGCCGCCTTCATGCGGAGGCTCCGCGAGCGCGGCCCCCATGCCTCCGAGCAACAGCGCGGCCAAACTCAACGAGGTACCCAGCCTATTAGCATTATTCATGGCATGCACTCCGTAAGGTAAAAACACGGCAAATCGTAGCATCGCCGTGTGACGAAAAAAACCGTGGAAATCTCATGTAAGATCTACAACCAAAGCGACGCGCACGACGCAAGCGCGCCACCACCGGGGTGAACAGAATGGGTGAGCGAGCCAGTTCGATGACGCGGCGTGAGCTGCTCTCCATGATAGGCATGTCGGCGGGAAGCGCCGCGATGTATCAGGCGATGACCAGTCTCGGTTTCGCCGCGGACTCCGGATACAAGGGACCGATGCAATTGAGCGGCGCGCCTGCGGGAGCATCGGTGCTCGTGCTCGGCGCGGGCATCGCGGGCCTCGTAGCCGCCTACGAACTTCGCAAGGCCGGCTACCGAGTTCAGGTTCTCGAGTACAACTCGCGGGCGGGCGGACGAAACTGGACGTTGCGGGGCGGCGACCGCTATACCGAGCTCGGCGGTTTCACCCAGGAGTGCCGATTCGATCCGGGCCTCTATATCAATCCCGGGCCGTGGCGCCTGCCCTACCATCACCGCGGCATGCTGAGCTATTGCAAGCTCTTGGGCGTCCAGCTCGAGCCGTTCGTCCAATGCAACTACAATGCCTTCCTCCACCGCACCAAGGCCTTCGGCGGCAAACCGCAGCGGTTTCGCACCGTCAAGGCGGACTACCACGGACACGTCGCCGAGCTTCTCGCGAAGACCGTGCAGAGTAAGAACCTCGATGCCGCGGTCACCGCGGAGGATCAGGAGCGGCTGCTGGCCTCGCTGCGCGAGTGGGGCGCGCTCGACGAGAACTATCGTTACGCGGCGGGCCCGCTGAGCAGCGACCGGCGCGGCTTCGAGAAAGATCCGGGGGGCGGACTGGGCGGACGACCCGTGTTCTCCGAGCCGCTGCAGCTTCGAGAGGTTCTCGGCTCGGGTCTGTGGGAAGCGTTGACCCTGTGCGACGTATAAGACATGCAGCAGAGTATTTTCCAGCCGGTTGGCGGCATGGGCATGGTCGGTCAAGCGTTCGGGCGGGAGTTGGCGCCGCTGATCCGCTACAACGCCAAGGTCATCGACATTCAGCAGGATGAGCGCGGCGTCAGCGCAACCTTCGTGGACACCGCGGCGCCGTCGATGAGCCGTCACACCGTGCACGCGGACTGGTGCGTATGCACGATTCCGCTCTCGGTTCTCGGACAGATTCCGATGAAGGTCGGCGCTCCGATGGCGAAAGCCATCGCGGCGGTCCCGTACGCTGCGGCCGTGAAGGTGGGACTGCAATTCAAGCGCCGCTTCTGGGAACAGGATGAGCAAATCTACGGCGGCATCACCTACACCGACCTGCCGATCAGCAATATCGGCTATCCGAACAGCGGTTTCTTCAGCGACGGCAAAGGCGTGCTGCTCGGCGGCTATCTCTGGGGACTCGACGCCGCGAAGTTCACGGCGATGTCGCCCGAGGAGCGCGTCGCGAAGGCCGTGGAATACGGCAGCCAGATTCATCCGCAGTACCCGAAGGAGTTCGATACGGGAATCGCCGTCGCCTGGCACCGATCTCCTTTCACGATGGGATGCTTCGGCATATGGACCGAGGAAGCCCGCGCAACCCATTACAATGCGCTTTGCGCCATCGATGGGCGCATCGTACTCGCCGGCGAGCACGCTTCGTACCTGCCCGCGTGGCAGGAAGGCGCGCTGATGTCGGCGCTCGATGCGATCGATCGACTGCACCGGCGCGCGCTGGCCGGAGGAGCGCCGGCGTGAGCAAATCGCCCATGGCTTTGATCGCCCAGACCGTCCTCGGGATGACCTTGGCGCTTGCCGCCGGCAGGAGCCAGCCGGCGTGGGCGCAAGAGGAAGGCGTCGGCATGTTCAGCGCCGGCAAGCTCAAGACCGCCTCGGGGCCCGAGGTCTTCAGACAAATCTGCCAGGGCTGCCACATGCCCGACGGCAAGGGCGCCGTCGGCGCGGGCCGATACCCGGCGCTCGCGGGCGACGCCTCGCTCGCGTCCACGGATTTCATGGCGATGACGCTGCTCGAGGGCCGGCGCAATATGCCCGCTTTCGGCGGCAACGGCGACGTGGGGCTCTTCTTCTCCGTGCCGACACTGAACGACGATCAGATCGCCGCCGTGATCAACTATGTGCGATCGAGCTTCGGCAATCACTTCAAGGGCACGATCACCGCGGCGGAGGTCAAGGCGATGCGGCGCCCGAACAACGACAAGCCCGAGCCCGCGCACTAGCACGCCCCTTCACTTTCGCTCTATTTGGAGGACGCCTCATGATCAAGACAGCCGGTTCCCTGCTTCTTTTGGCACTGCCCGCCCTCGCGCTCTCGCAGGACGTGATCCGGCACAAATTGCCGAACGGCAGCACCTTCCCCATCTCCGCCGCGGTGGAAGTGCCCGCCGGCAAGACGCTGGTGTTCTTGAGCGGCATGGTGCCTCCGGTCAGCGATCCCAAGGCGCCGAAGGACACCCCGGCCGCCTACGGCGATACCAAAACCCAGACCATCGGTGCATTGAACGCCATCAAGAGTTCGCTCGAGAGCATGCATCTGACGCTCGGCGATGTGATCAAGATGCAGGCGTTCCTGGTCGGCGACCCGAGCAAGGGCGGCAAGTTGGACTTCGAGGGTTTCATGCAGGGCTACACCCAGTTCTTCGGCACGCCCGCGCAGCCGAATCTGCCGGTACGCTCGGCGCTGCAGGTGGCGGCGCTGGCGAATCCGGGATTTCTGGTGGAGATCGAGGTGACCGCGGTTCGGCCGTGAGCGGCTCGTGATGCCTCTACTTGTCAGGACCCGGCCAGGCGCAGACATACGCCAGCGCGGCATCCGTGTCTGTCCGCAGCCAGATGTCCTCGGGGTTGGATCGCTCCCATTTTGTAACGGTGCCATCCGCCAGATGATTTTCCCCGGATTCCATTCGGGATGCGCGCTTGCCGCAGTCGAAGACCATCACGGATATATCAAATAGCAGCCGTTTGGCGGGTTCATTCCGTGCGGGTGGCGCCAAGCTCATATCGAGCTTAACTCGTGCGCGCCGCAGTCCCAAGGGCAGTATCTCGATGCTTGCAGCGTCAACCGATACCGACACCGGAGCCTGCACCATGAACCATTGTTCGGCGCCTGCAGTGCCGGCCATCAACCCTACTAGGCAGAGCACGATGCTGCGTTTCATGGAACTCCCGGGCTCATAGTTCGTATCTACCCGCGCATATCGCAGGACTTTCCAGCGATCTTTGGTAACAGGCACCTGGTGCCCCCGCCCGGACTCGAACCGGGATGGCTGTGAACCGACGGATTTTAAGTC
>Ga0187863_10002488_pt1 | contig 14039 bp, 10 predicted proteins | sample June2016WEW_11_1_FD_132975 | JGI IMG/M metagenome (GOLD analysis project Ga0187863, IMG submission 132975) | Peatland microbial communities from SPRUCE experiment site at the Marcell Experimental Forest, Minnesota, USA - June2016WEW_11_10 | ecosystem: Environmental > Terrestrial > Soil >... | reverse complement strand
CCGTTTTTTACCACCAAGACCATGCCCAAGCCAGGGGAACGGCGCGGGACAGGACTTGGTCTCTCAGTTTCTTACGGCATCATTCAGGAGCACGCCGGAAAAATTCATGTAGAGAGCGCGGTAGGCGCCGGAACAACTTTTCATCTTGAATTCCCCCTGTTAAGGAAGACCGTAAATGTCTGAGGTCGATCAGCCGTTGAGTTTTTCTGTGTCAGCTCCTGCGCTGTCCGCACTCGCGAACAGCGCGAGCATCCTCGTGATCGACGATGAAGCCGGTATCCGCGAATCTCTCGAGGTGCTGCTCACACTGGAGGGATACGGGGTGCGCACGGCAATGGACGGCGAGCAGGGATTGCGCATCCTGGAGGTCGAGAACTTCGATCTCGTTCTGCTCGACCTTGCGCTGCCTGGCCAGAGCGGTCTGGAACTGCTGCCGCAGATCAAAGAACGCCAGCCGGAAACGCCGGTCATCATGATTACCGCCTATGGCACGGTGGACAACGTTGTCGAGGCTGTTCGTGCCGGCGCAGAAAACTTCGTCCAGAAGCCCTGGGATAACGAGAAACTCATGGCCGACATTCGCTCGGCCGTTGCGCGTCATCGCGCCGAAGAAGAAAACCTGCAACTGAAGCGCACCCTCAAACAGCGCTACAGTTTCTCGAACATCGTGGGCAAGAGCGAAACGATGCTGCGGGTGTTCGACCTGATTGCACAGGTTGCGCCCAGTCGATCCACGGTTCTGATTCAAGGCGAGAGTGGTACAGGCAAGGAAATCATCGCGAAGGCAATTCATGCCAACTCACCGCGACGCGACAAGCCATTTGTGCCCATCAACACCGGGGCAATGCCATCGGAGCTTCTGGAATCGACGCTCTTCGGCCACGTGAAGGGCGCCTTCACTTCGGCAGTCGCTTCAAAGAAGGGTCTGTTTGAAGTCGCGAATGGCGGCACACTTTTTCTGGATGAAATCGCGACCATGGGAATGGACACGCAGGCCAAAATTCTGCGCGTCCTGCAGGACAAGCGGTTCATGCACCTGGGCGGTATTCAGGAGATCCAGGTGGATGTGCGCATTCTTGCGGCCACCAACATCGATCTGCGCCAGGCCGTGCGCGATGGCCGCTTCCGCGAAGATCTCTTTTATCGGCTGAATGTGATCACGGTCGATCTGCCCCCACTTCGCGCCCGGCGTGAGGACATTCCGCTGCTCGTGCAGCACTTTTTGGATTTCTATGCCAACGAGAACGGGCTTTCGCCGCGCAGGCTGTCTTCCGACGCCATGCGCGCGCTGGTGGATTACGAATGGCCCGGCAATGTACGCGAACTGGAAAATTCAATTGAGCGCGGCGTGGTGCTTTCTTCGGGACCGGTGATCGGTTCGGACCTTTTGCCGGGACACATTACGGGCCGCAGCTTTCAGGACGCGCTGCTCGAGCACAATCCCAACGCTTCGCTCTTCGATATTCTTGAAGACATTGAGCGCCGCATCATTATTGAAAAGCTGGAGCGCTGTAACGGCAACCAGACCGACGCTGCAGAGCAGTTCCGCATTCCGCTCTCCACGCTTAACCAAAAGATCAAACGGCTGAATATCGAGATCCGCAAGCGGGGACGCGATTAGGAATCGACTTCCGGCAGTCATACTCCCGCGTCAAGCCACATCCCCAGAAACTCTCGCAGCTCTTTCGGAGGCTTGAGCCACACGTCGGCTTCTGTCTTGCGTGGAGCACGGCGTATCAACACGCTGAGGTGCGACGCTTGCGCTTCGTCGACCGCTTGAAATGCAGATTCGTCGGTGAGGTCGTCGCCGAGATAGGTAATAGGCGCATCCGTTCCGGCCTCGCGGATTATTTCACGCACTGCGCCGCCTTTGTCGCGTCCAGCACGCAACTCGAGACCGGCTGAAAACTCAAGCAGCCGGAGACCATCCAGCTTGGCAAGCGGCTCGAAAATCTCTCGGGTTCTCTTTTCAATCCCCTTCGCCTCGTCGGGTGAGCGGCCGCGCCAATGCATCACCGCGGCGTTGGGTTTGTCTTCAAACAGACCGCCAAGCGGATCGCGCTTCAAGCGCGTGCGAAGATCCTGGAGAGCCTGCCGCACTGCAGGAGCCTGCACCTCGAGTTCGCGGCGCCCGTCAGAGTAAAGCCGCTCCGCACCATGTAATCCCCACACTTCCACCGGAGTTTCAAGCGCAAGCATGGGTGGAATCTCGGTCGCGGGCCGCCCGGTGACGACAGCAATGCGCGTTTTTTTCTGCTTTTGGATTGCGTCCAACAGTTCCCTCACCCCAGCCCACGGCCGCGCTTTAAAGCGATCGATGCGAAAATCCGCCAGCGTGCCATCGTAATCCAGCAGCAGAAGTGCGGTCGATGTGCCGGGAAATGAAGAAAAGAATTCTCGAAGTTTTCTTGCCGCTTTACGGTTCAATGCTCGGTCTCGTTTGTTCTGATTTATGCCAGTCTACGTTGCGCAGGTTCCGAGGGGACAATCGCAATCGAATTGGATGCGGCCGACTCCCCGCTGGTGTTATCTTCCAGACGTATTTCGCGTAAAGCACCAAGCACGTTGGCTGCCCAGCGATAGATATTGTTCTCCATCACTTGGCGCCGCATCCGTTGCATACGGTCGCGACGTTCTGCGCGGTCCATTTCCAGGCCCCGATGCATGGCTTCCGCCACGCCGGCAATGTCGTACGGATTCACTACGAGCGCATCGCGAAGCTCGACGGCGGCGCCGGTGAATTTGCTGAGAATCAGCACCCCATCCTCATCGTCGCGCGCTGCCACAAACTCCTTGGCCACAAGATTCATGCCGTCATGCAGCGAGGTAATCAGACAAAGATTCGCCGCACGATACCAGCGTTCGATCTCCTGATGGTCTGCTTGTCTCTCAATCAGGACAATTGGCTTCCACCGCGCCGTTTGGAATCGTTGATTGATGCGCGCCACTTCTTCGTTCACACGGCGATGCAGTTCCTCATAGGCTGGGATCCGCGTACGGCTTGGCGAGGCAACCTGCACCAATGTGAGTCGCTCCCAATGCCACGGGTGCATTTCAAGCAGGTATTCCAGGGCAAGTAGCCGTTGCACGATGCCCTTGGTGTAGTCCAGCCGGTCGACTCCAACGGCAAGACTCTCCGCGCGAATGCCAAATTCGTGAAGCAAGTTATTGCGTGCCGCAGCGCGCACGGACTCTTCCTCGCCGGGATTGTCGATGCTCACGGGACCGGACGGCATCGCAGACCCCGTGAATGCAACACTGATCGGATAGGGTCTGACGCTGGTGGTGTGGCCGTGCCGGATCACTGTGGCATGCTCTCGATCCGTGCGCGCTTCGAAGACCCGGTCCACGGCAGAAAGGAAATTATTGCAGTGGAGAGGAATATGAAATCCGATTAGATCCGCGCCAAGTAAACCATCCAGAATCTCCGCTTGCCAGGGACAAATCACAAATGCTTCGGGGTTCGGCCACGGGATATGCCAGAAAATCGCGACGCGGGCATCGGGCCGCGCGGCTTTGACCAGGCGAGGCAAGAGCGCAAAGTGATAATCCTGGACGAACACGATGGGCTCGGCGCTGCCTTCCATTTCGTCAAGCAGTGCCGCGGCGAATCGCTCGTTGACGCGTTGATAGCACTCCCAATCGGCAGGCCGGAAGATGGGACTGGTGTGCGCGTTGTGGCACAGCGGCCATAGCCCTTCGTTGGCAAAGCCATCGTAGTAGCGCGACTCCTCTTCTGGCGAAAGCCAGACGCGGCGCAAGGTGTAACGCGGATCGTCGGGTGGCACGCGCAGGCGATCGAAATCATCCACCGTTTCCCTGTCCGCGTTCCCGCTGCCGCTTGCCACCCACACCCCGTCACAAGCGCGCAACACCGGCTCAATCGCGGTGACCAGGCCGCTTGGAGGCACCTCGCAAACGATCTCGCGCCCCTTGCGCACGTGCATATACGGTTCGCGATTCGAGACTACAAAAATACGGCCCGAACCGGCATTCTCGCGCATGTACACCGCGAGTCTTTCCGCCGTCCACATGTTCTCTCCGGCGTGACGCATGCGAGCTTCGGCTTCGGCGGCAGCACGCGCGGCCACGAGGCTTTCCGCTAGCGTCTCCACTTCACGCGCCAAAGGCGTGAACATGCTGAATTCTCTTGCGCGCGGATCCTCCGGTTCATCCCCGTGCCCGCTGCGCAACCGGCGCAGCCGCTCGGCGACTCGCATCATCGGCCGCATCAGGAACCAGCGCACCATGACAAATGTGACGGCGGCTATGAGGAGGACCATCTCCGCGATCCGCCAGAAGCTCCTGCGCCAACTGTCATACCCTTCGCTGCGGATGTAGCCTGCATCCGCAAGCACAATCAGCGCTCCTTCCAATTGATTCCCGTTGTGCAGAGGGAAGGACTCCTCGAGCCATTGCATGTCGCTCGAATGCCCGAACGCGGACTCGTCCGATCCCTTCCGCAATGACTTTTCGACCAGTGGGTGAGGCAAAGCCGGGAGAAGATCTGAAGGGCCGATCCAGGCTAGGTATTGCCCCTGGGCATTGACGACGGCCAGTCCCAGAACCCCAGTCCGCGCCTTCGAGGATGCAAGAAGCGAAGGCAGCGCGGCGGTATCGCCGGTGGCGAGCGTCTGCTCCAGGTACGGTTGCAAGCCGACGCCCATCCATTTGGTTCGGCGCTCCAAATCCTCCCGCAGAAAGTGCTTATGCGCCAACACCTCGAAATACGTAGAGGCGACAGAAACTGCAGTCACGCATGCGACAAGCACGAGAATCAGGCGCAGGCGAAATGAATGCATAATGGCCCTCTCTCAAGACTTAGATGCAACAAGAACAGTGCCATTTCTAAGTCCCAACTCTAACTCTCTTCCATTCTTCGGTATACGGCGATCCAATCGATCTGAGTCCGGTCGCCGCGCCTATTGTCTTCCTCGATTGCAGCCTGTTCACCCAATCGGCCGGGAGATTGACGCACCATGCGCTATTCTGTGGAAAGAGAAGCGGTTTCCTTCCATCTCGCATCTCATTGTCCGGTAAACGAATGGCGTTCGAGACGATCGACAACACTGTCAAGCAAATCGTGCTGACCGTACAGGATTACTCCCTGTTCGCGTATCGGGCGCTTATGAATATCTTCCGCCCGCCTGTCTACTGGACTGATTTTCTCATTCAATCCGACATTGTCGGGGTGGGTTCGTTGTCGATTGTCGTCCTCTCCGGGCTTTCGACGGGGGGAGTTTTGGCTTTGCAATCTGCAGCAACGCTTTCCGCGTTCGGTGCGACGGCGGTTACAGGGCAGTTCGTGAGCCTGACCATGATCCGCGAACTCGGACCGGTGCTCACGGGGGTCATGGTTTCTGGCCGAAATGCCTCCTCGATGGCCAGCGAACTCGGCTCAATGGTCGTAACTGAGCAAATCGACGCAATGCGTGCGCTTGGTGTTGATCCTATCCGAAAGTTGGTGACTCCGCGCATCTACTCGACCATTGCGATGCTGTTTTTTCTCACGATCGTAGCGGATGCCTTTGGCATTCTTGGCGGCGGCCTGGTCACCGTTTTCATGAATAACCAGAATGGAACCCAGTACTTCGCCATGGCCTGGGAGCATCTTCGCCTCCCCGATATCGTCCAGGGATTGATGAAACCCCTTTTCTTCGGCTACATCCTTTCCTCTATCGGCTGCTTCTATGGCATGAGGACTACTGGTGGTACGGAAGGGGTAGGCCGTTCTACGATCCAGGCGGTCGTCACTGCATCCGTTCTCATTATTTTTGTGGATTTCTTCATTACTCGATTCCTGCTGAATGTCTTTGCCTCATGGAACTGAGTTTCCCATCGACTCATTTCTCGCATGACCCCGCTCCCAAGGCGGACACAGGACCTGTGTTGACTTTTTCCCGCGTCGAGCTGTCCTTTGACGGCCCCCCGGTTCTGGAAGACATCACCTTTTCTGTTGCACCGAGCGAAACCCGGATATTGCTTGGGCCCACTGGGGTCGGCAAGAGCGTGTTGTTGAAACTGGCTAATGGTTTGCTCACTCCGGACGCAGGCAACATCTTTCTCTTTGGAGAAGACATCTCACGAATGAAGGAGGAAATGCTCTTTCCTCTCAGAACGCGCACCGGAATGGTCTTTCAAGAGGGTGCTCTATTCGATTCGCTGACGGTACGCGATAACGTTGCCTACCAGTTGATTCAGGAGCTCATACCTGACAACGAAATTGACGTTCGCGTGCGCGAAGCTCTCCGCTTTGTCGAGCTGGAACAAACATTCGATTTGTTTCCTTCGAGCCTTTCGGGGGGCATGCGCCGTCGAGTCGCCATTGCCCGAGCGCTCATCCATAAACCGGATTTGTTGCTTTACGATTCGCCGACTGGGGGGCTCGATCCGGTGACCTCGACCACGATCATTGAACTGATTGTCAAGCAACGCGACGTCTATCGCACTCCGTCGCTCCTGGTGACGCATCGTCTTCAAGATGCGTTTACCATGTGTACCCATCGATTCGACCCAAACTCCGGCCGCATGGTTCCCTTGCCCAACGGACAGACCGATCCCAACACAACGTTCCTCATGCTCTCGGAAGGTCATCTGGTCTTTGACGGCTCGCTCGCTGATCTGGTCGGCAGTCAGGATCCGTTTGTCCGGGAATTCCTGGCGTAACACTTTCGCCTTGCAGCTTGACAACAACAAATCCAATGGACGAGTGGGCTATGAGCTTGAAGCGATTGTCAAAAATCCTACTCCTTTCGCTGCTCATGGTGATCGCCTGGCAGCGGCAGGCCGCGGGGTATTCGGTGCTCACGCACGAACAACTCATTGACCTCGCGTGGAAGAATTCGATCGTCCAGCTTCTGCTGAGTCATTATCCGAATCTGACGCCGGCGCAGCTTGACGAGGCCCGAGCCTACGCATATGGCGGATGCGTGATTCAGGACATCGGCTACTATCCCTTCGGCGACGCGTCTTTCTCTGACTTGACTCATTACGTGCGCAGCGGCGATTTTGTCGTCAATCTCTTTCGCAACGCGCAGAATGCGGACGAACTGGCCTTTGCAGTGGGAGCGCTGTCTCACTATATAGGCGACTCGGTCGGTCATTCCTTGGCGACGAATCGCGCGGTGGCAATCGAATTTCCGAAACTTGGCGCAAAGTATGGGCCGGTGGTGAACTATGCCGAGGGCGAGCACCAGCATGTACAGACAGAGTTCGCTTTCGATATCGATGAAATTGCTCATCACCGGTTTGCACCCCTGCGTTTTCTACGCCACATCGGCCTCCAGGTTCCGACCAAACAGCTCGCCCTTGCCTATTACCAGACCTACGGCCTGAGTGAAGATTTCTCATCGAGACGTGGACGCCGCTTCAACGTCCGTGACTACCGCTTTGCCGTGCGGACTTTCATTCCGCGCATCGCCTACGCGATCGCGCTCCTGCATCGCCGAAAGGAGCCACCGGAGCCAGATACTCCAGCATTCGCGGAGATGGTGACCCAAGTTGCGGCAGTGAGCCAGGAGAACAACTGGGACGCGTACCGCCGCAAAGCCGGGCTGGAAACGTATGCGCTGGCGGGTCTATTATTCGTGCTGCCGAAGATCGGTCCTCTCAAGATGGTTGCAGTGAAGGGCCCAACGACAGCGACAGAAGGGGACTACATGCAAAGCATCGTAGTTTCTCACGCAATTCTGCGAAGAGTCCTTGGACGATTCACACCGCGTGGTGAGAATGCGGCCAGTGGCCACGCCCCCCCCACGCCGGCTGCACTTCTTCCGATTCTTGCCGCGACCAGTCCGGACACGTTGCTGCGGTCGAACGATCCAAGGCACCCCTTGCCGAATCGTGATCTAGACACGGGTCGCGTGGTCCAGCCCGGCGGGTATCGATTGACGGATTCTACTTTTGCTCAGTTGCTGCATCGACTCGTTCAGCAGCCAACGCAGCCAATTCCGCCTGGGATCAAGACAGAGATTCAGGCATATTACGCCAACCCCAACGCGCCGATTGCCACCAAGAAGGACCCTGCCAAATGGGCGCAAGTCCAAGCTGATTTGAAGACGCTCGCAGACATGCCAACGAGCACCGAGCCCGAACCCTATCCAACCTACGGGGATGACGCCGCCAACAGTCAGTAGTAGAAAGGAAGAGAAAAACTTTCCTTTCACAATCCTAACTGTGATGGCTGTCACCCGCGTTCAGTGGCAGCTTCATTCGCGTTGAATCGCCTCTATTCCCACGCTCCTTGCCCGTCTGCTACCCTTCAGTTTCAAATCTGCGCAAGAGTGGCGGGTGCACGTATGGGCTTCAAGTTCCAAGGCTTCGATTTTCTTCATCTTGATAAATCCTTGAGCGAAGATGAACTCCTCGTGCGGCGAACGGCGCGCGACTTCGTCGAAGACAATCTCATCCCGATCATCGAAGAATGCTTTCGCACGGAGCGCTTTCCGCGCGAACTCGTTCCCGCCATGGGCGAACTTGGCTTCTTCGGTGCAAATCTCGAGGGCTACGGATGCGCCGGCATGTCCAACGTCGAATATGGACTGGTGATGCAGGAGCTGGAGCGCGGTGATTCGGGGTTTCGAAGCTTCGTCAGCGTCCAATCCGCGCTGGTCATGTATCCCATCTACACCTTCGGATCGGACGAGCAAAAGAACGCGTGGCTACCCGTCCTGGCCACCGGAGAAAAGCTTGGCTGCTTCGGACTCACCGAACCGGGTTTTGGCTCCAACCCGGGCGGATTGACCACCACGGCACGCAAGGCTGGTGATGACTACATTCTCACCGGCGAGAAGATGTGGATCACGTCAGGCAACATCGCGGACGTGGCTGTGGTCTGGGCCAAGGTCGAAAACGAGGACAATAAGGTCCGCGGATTCCTTGTCGAGACAGACCGTCCCGGTTTCAAAGCGCACGAAGTTCATGGCAAATGGTCACTGCGCGCTTCGGTCACCAGCGGTCTCTCTCTGCAGGACGTCCATGTGCCCGCCGCCAATCTGCTGCCGGGTTCTGGCGGGCTCAAGAGTCCGCTGATGTGCCTGAACCAGGCGCGCTATGGAATCAGCTGGGGGGCGATCGGCGCAGCCATGGCTTGTTACGATACGGCTCTGCAATATGCAAAGGCTCGAAAACAATTTCATGGGCAGCCAATCGCCAGTCACCAGTTGATTCAGGAAAAACTGGTTTGGATGGCAAGCGAGATCTCGAAAGCACAGCTGCTGTCACTGCATGTCGGGCGGATGAAGGATGCGGGTACCGCGGGCCACGAGCACATCTCGATGGCTAAGCGTAACAATGTATGGATGGCTCTCGAAACGGCGCGCATGTCGCGCGACATCCTGGGTGCCAACGGCATCACTGAGGACTACCCGATTATGCGCCACATGATGAATCTGGAATCCGTAAAGACATACGAGGGAACGCATGACATTCACGCTCTGATTCTCGGCCAGCACCTCACCGGAATCGCAGCGTATTGAAAAACCTTCGAGGGGGGACCTCGATGGAAATGCAAATCCAATGCACGGCGTTCCTAACGCCGACGTATTTCTCTCGCGCGCGGCTCACCACAAACCAGCGACGTTGATACCTGGCGGTCTCGCGTCGCTCATGCGATCCGGATCGCGAACTCCGTCCTCGCTACCCTTCGTGATGGACTGGCGTCTCGTGAGACTGGTGTTCTTCCGAGTGATGTTCGTGGCCTTCGTGAACCGTTTCCGATTCGCCGACTGGCTTTGGACTTGAGACAAATGGCGCTAGACATTCCAGAAGCTTGTCGAGCATTTCGCCGCGGGTCAGAAGCTTCTCGATGGCGACGCGGACTTCAACACGATCATTGCTGGCCTGTTCAAAGGCACTATCGTAGCTGTTAGTTGGCATTTGTTTTAACCTCGGTGCGATAGTACCACGGGGCTGACTTCATTCAGAGAGCGAGTTATCTAAAGAGTTGTGAAAAAGTGGGTTGATTCACAGAAAGTATCTATGTGCAAACCCTTCGATTCACAAGAACTGCGCGCCGGAACAAACAGATCAAGAAGAAGTGGATAGGTCACCCAATAAAGTAACTTGCTAACTGCAGTCGCAGGTAACAGGCACTGTACGTATCCGTAACTCACTTACAAGAACGGAAGAGTCATAGGCACCCGGCATAGGAAGATTCTCTTCCGTCTTGTCGCAACCGGCGCGCCGCTTCTCAAAAGCCCGTTTCCAGCACGGATCGAATCGAGTGATCCGTGAGGGCCGCCATCAGGGCTGCCACGTCGCCTATCTGTTTTCCCAGCGCGGATGGCACCAATTGGCATGCGGCAGCAGCCTGGGGGAGCGCCTCTTCGGCGATCACTCTACGCGCGGGTCCCAGCACACGCTCACCCAGAGCCACGCCGAGCGAGCCAAAGACGATCACTTGCGGGTTCAACGCATCGATCAATAACGCTAAACCTCGCCCCATCCACTTGCCTGCCACTTCGGCGACCTGCAATGCCTCAGCATCGTTCGCGAGCATGTTCTCCACAAGGTTGCGAATCGGTGTCGCCGACGTCCACCGGCGAGGAAACATCTGGGCGGCAAGTTCGATCAACCCCGCCCCCGATGCAAACGACTCCCACGAACCCCTCTTTCCGAACCCGAGCGGTCCATCTTCAGCCAGGCGCCAATGACCTACTTCCCCCGCAGTGTCGCTTGCTCCGCGAAGAATTTCTCCGTTGAGGATGAACCCGGCGCCTACCCCTGTGCCGAAGGTCAGGAAGACAAGATGCTTCAGATCGCGCCGCCCCTTCCCCACGCCGAAATGAAATTCCGCCAGAGCCCCGGCATTGCCATCGTGCTCGATCACAACTGGAATCTTTGGGAATTCCTGCAGCAAACACTTCTTCAGTTCGACATGATGCCAGCCGGGTAGGTGCGGGGGATTGATCAAAACTCCTTCATCTATCTTGAGTGGACCTCCCACGGAAACACTGATCGCGGCGATCGTTCGATTGCTGTTCTTTGCAGTGCGGATGACTTCACGGACATGCCGCACAATCACAGGAAACGTGATCGCAAAAGGTGCAGACGCGTGCGAGGGAATCTCGACCCGCTGGAGAACCTCGCCTCTGACCGAACCCTCGACGCATGCCGTCTTTGTGCCGCCAATGTCGAGACCAAGCACTGTGTGCAATCCGGATTGTGTTCCTTTGACCAGACCCTTCTCCAGCCTGCGCAAGACAACGCGCAAGCGATCGCCGGAATTCTAACATTGCCGAGGATGGTTCGAAGTCTCACGACAAAGGTGGCATCCTCTCGTGGTCGCCCGTTCGCCGGTAACACATAGCGGATAAGACGTCTTGACCTGACTGCAGCCGCAAAGTACGATGAGCGAACACGTAGCTTTCTTCGGCGGCCGATGCCCTGCGTTCGATGGTTGTGGTGCTGTTTTCTCCTCTGTTAGGTGTGCCAAATTCAGGCAAAGATCGACGCAGCATCCTCTTGAAACAACGATCCTGCTCGAGCTAATCGCATCCGGCATTTATCCGCGGCCGAAAAGTACTGCGCGCTGCTAAATGTGGACAAGGAGTCCCATCATGAACCCAGCGCCGCCCACTTGCTCGCGGGATTCTTTGAACGCTGGTCTCAAATGAACCGTCCCCAAAATCGAACCTTCATTTTATGAATGCATTTATCCAAAGATTCAGCGTCGTCACGGGCTTCTCGCTATTAGTTCTTCTTCTCATTGGGAACGCTGTAGTAACCAGGCGCCGAATCGGTGTACTGGTCGAAAACCAAGGGTGGGTAGCTCACACACAACAGGTACGATACCTATTGGCGCAAACAGAATTACTTGTCACAGATGCTGAAACCGGCCAGCGAGGATATCTCTTCACCGGCGAGGCAAAATACCTCAAGCCCTATCAAGATGCAATTACAGCATTAAGTTCCAACATTGAGGATCTGGCTCGTCTGACCGCTGACAACCCTCGTCAGCAAGAGCACGTGGGCCCTCTGCGCAATTTGGCTCATCAGAAGCTTGACGAACTGGCTGAAACCATCTCGCTCTATCGAACGGGAAACCCGTCTGCGGCCCGGGCAATCGTGTTTTCTGATCGCGGTCTGATCCTCATGAACCAGATCCGTCAACAGATTGGGCAAATGCAGCAAGAGGAAGCATCGCTTGGAGCAGTTCGCAATTCTGCTTACAAACGAAGCATTCAGATCGCCGTTGCCGCCATTTATTCGGCCACGCTCATCGCCATTCTGGGCATGGTTGTGCTCGCAAACTTCATCCTGCGCGAAAGAAGAATGCGAGAACTGCATGCAGAGGAACTGCGCGCGCGTGAAGAATGGTTCCGCGTTGCATTGACAAGTATCGGCGACGGAGTCATCGCGACGGACCCTCAGGGAGTCGTCACCTTTTTGAATCCAATCGCGGAATCTCTCACCGGAATTAGCCTCGCAAACGCATGCGGAAAGGACGTCCAGGAGGTCTTCCCCATCTTCAACGAATTCTCCGGAAAGAGAACAGAGAATCCTGTGAAGAAGGTGATGAGTCTCGGCATTGTCGTGGGGCTCGCGAATCACACGGTCTTACAGCATCGCGACGGACGTCTCCTCCCTATCGAAGACAGCGCAGCCCCCATTTGCGATGACGCCGGCCGAATAATCGGTGTTGTGCTTGTATTTCGCGATTCTACGGCCAAGCGCGATTCACAAGAGATTCTTCGCAAGACCGAAAAACTTGCGGCTGCAGCCCGCTTGTCAGCCACCGTTGCGCATGAAATCAACAATCCGCTGGAAGCCGTCGTCAATCTTCTTTTCATTGCCAAGAGCTCACCGGGGGCGACCGCGGAGGTTGTCGAGCACCTCACTCTGGCGGAACAGGAATTGGAACGGGTGGCGCATATTACCCGCCAGACGCTCGGGTTTTATCGCGAGTCAAACACGCCCTCAGAGATCGAGATTCCAAGCATCATCGAGCCCATCCTCCGGCTTTATTCAAACAAAGTGAAATCGAAGGAAATCAGCCTTGACTTCTCTGCAGACAACTGTCCCCCGATCTGGGGGGTGGCCGGCGAGCTGAAGCAGGTGATTGCTAACCTCCTCGCCAATGCGATTGATGCTGTGCCAAACAAGGGCAAGATCGCGATTCGATGCCGCGGTTCAGAAACGAGCACTGGCAGGGTTGCAGAAGTGCTGATCGAAGACGATGGCCCCGGCGTCGCTCCTGAGCTGTTGGATCGTATATTTGATCCATTCTTCACCACGAAGCAGGATGTTGGCACGGGTTTGGGCTTGTGGGTCGCGAAGGAGATCGTGGGCAGGCATGGAGGCAGCATCCAGGTACGTCCCGCGGGCGCAAGCAATGGGCTCAAGGGCGCCGCGTTTGTCATCCATCTACCTTGTTCGGGTTCCGACCAAATGCAGCCCTCGCCTTCGATCCACAAAGAGCTCCTCGGACCTCAATTCCCTAAATTTGAGTGAGGGGTGAAATTGTTCATCGACAAGTATTGGGGGACGGCGGCATAGTCATACTCATGCGACGACCTCCTTTTTTTACCCTTCCTGGAATCCTTACGTTCACTCTGATTTCGTATCTGTCGGTTGGATTTGTTGCGGCTCAGCCAGCGGAGTCCGCGCCGATTGTGCTACACGCCGCGCGACTACTCCAGGTGGACACAGGCACCCTTCTCCATCCGGGCGAAATTCTGGTTGAAGGAAATCGCATTCGGGCTGTCGGGGTGACGGTAGAGCATCCGCAGGGTGCACGCGTCATCGATCTGGGTGACACGACGCTGCTGCCCGGACTTATCGACGCGCATGTGCATCTCTTCCTGCATCCAGGAGCCGAGGATTTGCAGACCGTGGAGGAATCCGTTCCCTGGCGCGTGATCCTCGCCGAGCAGGCAGCCAAAGCAGATCTTCTTGCCGGATTCACCGCCGAGCGCGACATGGGCACGGAGGGCGCGGGCTCCGCCGACACAGCGCTCCGCACTGCGATCGATACAGGGCTCATCCTCGGGCCGCGCATGCGCATCAGCGGCAATGCCATTGACATTCTTGGCGGTCAT
>Ga0187863_10002485_pt1 | contig 14051 bp, 15 predicted proteins | sample June2016WEW_11_1_FD_132975 | JGI IMG/M metagenome (GOLD analysis project Ga0187863, IMG submission 132975) | Peatland microbial communities from SPRUCE experiment site at the Marcell Experimental Forest, Minnesota, USA - June2016WEW_11_10 | ecosystem: Environmental > Terrestrial > Soil >... | reverse complement strand
TGGCGAAGGGAATTGAACCCCCGACCCTCTGATTACAAATCAGATGCTCTACCGACTGAGCTACGCCAGCAGGTGGAAGCAAGTTCCTACGGACACAATACTTCCCTGATCCCTTCCTGAAGTCCGGGACAATTATTTAAGTTATCACAAGGGCATTTCAGGTGCAACCGCTTCTCGGGTAGACGCACGTTACTTCATAACCCCAGTCTCGCGACCGCTCAGGGCGGGCGGAGGAATGCGTCCGCCGCTACGCGAGCGGGCTGAGCTAACTGTCACGGCCATCGAGTGCTATCATTATCAGGCTCTCGCTCGAAATTCGATGCGCATTCGACGCCGTCTCACTATCCCCCTGATCGTTTTGCTGATTGTTGCGGCCATCGCACTGATCGTGGTCCTGCGCAAGCACGCTCCTCCCGAGGCGGCGCGTCTGCTCCCTGGCGCCGATGGCTTCTTCTACATCAATCTGAAGTGGATTCGTACCTTCAGCGCGAACCAACTTCCGCCAGTTTCCCGCGAACCCGAATATCAGAAGTTCGTCGAGGAAACGGGCTTTCAGTTCGAGCGCGATCTGGACCAAGCCGCCTTCGCTATTCACTATCCGCAGGCCTGGGGAAACGGAAGCGCCGGAACGGCAACCGAGCCGCGCTTCTCTGAGGTATTCGTCGGCAAGATCGATTCCGGCCGCCTAACAGCCTACCTCAAGAAGCTGTCCTCTTCGATCGACGACTATCGCGGATTCGACATCTATAACATCCCCTTCGAAGGGCGCACGGTTCGGGTGGTCATTCTTTCCTACGACAGCGTTGCCATTTCGAACCATCCCAATCCCGACGTGATTCGCGGGATCCTCGACCGCTCCCGCAAACTGGCCTCGCCGTTCGGTGGCCCCTGGTTGCTGCGCAAGTTCTATCGTCAGGTGCCGCTGGCGAGTTTGTCTTTTGCGATTCTGCGCGTGCGACCAGAGATCAGTTCCTTCGGCGGACTGGGCAGTTGGAGCCTCCTGTTCCCGCACCCCGCCGTCGCTGTAATTTCCGCGCGCTATCTTCCCACTTTCCAGACCAGCGCTCTCCACCTGCGAGCGGAAGCGTTCACCGACAGTGACGCCGACGCGCAGGCCGTCACCGAAAAAACTTCCGCCTTTCTGAGCCTTTTTCATGCCGCCGAAGGCAGTGTTGGCTCCCACGGTACGGATCCAGATGTCAAGGCGTTCTTCGACAGCCTGAAAGTCGAACAGGCTGGAAGCCGCGCCATCCTCTCCGCCATCGTGCCACCCGGATTCATCAGTAAGGCCTTAGCCGAAGCGCCACCCGAAACTGGAGTGCCGGCCGCCATTGGGGCGCCGCCCGGGCAACCGTCGGTCCCGAATCCTCCGCAAAAGACCAAACCGCGATAGGCAACGCGATAACGACCGTCGGGTGACTGCGTCCAAATGATGAGAAGCAGAATGCTGTAACAATTCCAGCTTTCGGAGCATCTGGTAAAGAGTCGGCGAAGTAAAAAGTCGGTGAAGCTCTGGTTCGTATCAGGGCATGCTTTAGCGATGCCGCACTTCATCGCGATGAGACGCCCCTTTAGGGCTGGAATCGCAACGGCTTTAACCCGAGTCGCTACAATAGAAACTTATGCAGAGTTTGCCCCTACCGCTCGCCGCCTTCGTCGCAGGATTGATCTCGTTCCTGTCACCCTGCGTGCTCCCACTCGTCCCCGGATATGTTTCGCTGATCTCCGGCGTAGGCGTCGAGCAACTGAAATTGCAGGAAGGGCAGCTTTTCCGCAAGGTGATGCTCAATTCCGCCGCGTTCATCATCGGCTTCAGCATCGTCTTCATCACGCTGGGAGCGATCTCAACCGAAGTCGGCCAGGTTCTCGCGCAATACAAAACGCTGCTCGCCCGTATCGCCGGAGCGGTCATCATCCTCTTCGGTCTGCACTTGACCGGTATCCTGCAGATTAAAGCTCTGCTGGCGGACACAAGGCTGCATAGCCTCAAAGGCAACTCTTCCGCTTGGGGAGCATTCGTCATCGGCTTCGCCTTCGCCTTCGGATGGACACCGTGCGTCGGCCCCATTCTCGCCGTAGTGCTCGGGTTCGCGGCCGCGCAGGACACCGTGTGGAAAGGCATCTTTCTTCTAGCAATCTACTCGGCCGGATTGGCGGTTCCATTCCTGCTGACCTCGCTCGGCATCGAACGCTTTCTAAAGTTCTACAATCGCTTTAAATTCCACATGCACGCCGTGGAAGTGGCCAGCGGAGGTTTGCTGATCGCATTAGGCATCCTGCTGGTGATGGGCAAATTTGCGCTCATCTCCGGCTATTTCTCTTTTTTGAATCGCTTTGCGCTCTAGCACGCAGCGACGATTAGATTGACGATTAAAGATCGCCGACTGAAGATTTTTAGAGATTCGTATCAGGAAATCGCTTTGGCGATGCCGGAAGTTCTTAATAATGAACCGCCCCTTGAGGGGCTGCGCCGCGCGCTCGCGGTCCGAGGTTGGAATTGAAAAGAAATCCCGTAGTTCTGTTCTTTATCGCCGCCCTCGTAGCGGCCATGTTATTCGCGGGCATTCGCCTGACTCGCAACCAACGCGCCAACGCTCCTGCCAAGGGACAACTCATCGGCAATCTGGCCCCTGACTTCGAACTACCCACGCTCGACGGCAATAACCTTAAACTTTCCGACCTGCGCGGCAAAGCCGTGCTGCTCAATTTCTGGGCGACATACTGCGGTCCCTGCAAGGTCGAGATGCCCTGGTTTGTCGAACTGCAAAAGGAATACGGCTCCCAGGGATTCCAGATCGTCGGCGTGGCCATGGATGACGCCAGCACCGAAGACATCGCCAAATTCGCCAAGGAGTTGGGAGTCAACTATCCCATCCTGATCGGCAAAGAATCGGTCGCCGACGCCTACGGCGGCGTTAGCGTGCTGCCGACTACGTTTTTTCTGGACCGCGACGGCAAGCTCATCGCCCGGGAATTCGGGCTGCAGAGCCGCAGCGTTTTCGTCGACCACATCAAGAAGGCCATGAGCCAGGGCCAGGCAGTACAGGCTCAGAAGTAACTACGGGAAGCACCTGCACCTGGGTTACTCTGCAAGTGGGTTCGTAGCTGTGGGCGGTCGGTGCGTAACTCTGGAAGCAGGTTCGTATCAGGGCGTCGCTTTTAGCGAGCTTCGAATTCAAACGCCCCTTTTAGGAGCTGGATGTCGGCATCCGCAATGAGAATTCTTCTCGCAAGCACGTTGCTCCTGTTCTCTGCATGGGCCGGGGCACAAGACGACGCTGGCCCGCAAGGCCCAGCCGTAAAGATGGCCCCCGCCCCGGTCGTAACCGCGGTCCAGGGTAAGGCAGCTACGGTCTCTCTCCTGTTCCGCGTGGCCAACGGATACCACATCAACTCCAATCAGCCCAAGGCCGAATTCCTCATCCCGACCGTGCTCAAGGTCGAAGCCACCACCGACATTGTCATCGGCAAAACAACCTACCCCGAAGGCCAGGACATGAGTTTTGCCTTCGCTCCTGACGAAAAGCTCAATGTCTACACCGGGGATTTCAAAGTGGATGTGCTGGTGCGTCCGCTGCACTCCGTACAACCGGGCAAATATATCGTCCGCGGAACTCTGAAATACCAAGCCTGCGATAACGCAGCCTGCTATCCGCCAAAGCAATTACCGGTGAGCTTCGATGTAAAGATCGCAAAAGCTCCGCCCGCGCCAAGCAAGAATCCCGCCCAAAGTCCACACGCACACTAGCAAGACACACGTAGAGGCGGACGCCCTCGTCCGCCCAGCGGAGCCAAGCTCCACTGTGCGCGCGCCATTCTTACTTCCCCAACTGGATTTGACGTGCACCAATCGGCGGGCGCCCGCCTGAAGTCGTCAGGCAGTGGGCGCAGCCCGGTGCGGAATGCGAAGAATAAATCCGACAGGATCGACAACCGGACGGCCCGCGCTGCCATCGCCGAACACCAGCGATGCCCCTGCGGTTTCGAATACCCGGCTGGCGATGGCAAGCTTCACCCGCCGCAACGTGGATGTAGTCGCCCCGGATGAAGGACGATTCGTCAGCGGCTTAGTCGGGTTCAGTCTCCAGTCGCGACCATCGGTCTCGCGGAACTCGTGTTCGTCAGCAGCTCGCAGGACCGTACCCGCCGGCCCCTCCCCCATAAGAAGCATCACCTTACCGCCCGCCGGCTGTGCGTCGATCAATGCCCAAATCAAATACTGCAAAGCCAGCTGCAGCCGCGCTTTCGGCACCGGCAGCGTGGCCGTACATGAGCCCGCCAGTCGCAACTGGATGTGGCGCACCGCCGCGATTGATGACAGTTCTCCGATGACACTGCGCAAAACCGGCGCCACCGCGACCCGACAGGTTTCCGGGCCGGGCTGCTCGGCGTCCAGATACTCCCGCATTAACTGAATCATGCCAATGACTTTTTCCGTCTGTTGCAGAGCTACCGAGACACTCTCCTGCTGCTGTTCGGCGACCTCGTCGATGGAAAGTTCGAGCGAACAGCGCAAACTGGTGAGCGGCTGGCTTAACGAGTGCAGCAATTCGCCAAGCACATCGGGACCTCGCGGCAGCTTTGGAAAAGAATGCGAACTCGCGCTCATACCGATATCCCTTCCGGACTCATCTGGTATCCCACCCCGCGCACGGTGTGAATCAAAGATGGAGAGAAGCCATCGTCCACCTTGCGGCGCAGGTAGTTGATATAAACATCCACCACGTTGGTAGTGGAATCAAAAGTGAGATTCCACACGTGTTCGATGATCATTGCCCGCGTCAGCCGCCGCCCGGCATTGCGCATCAGGTACTCGAGGAGGACGAATTCCTTCGTCGTTAGTTCGATAGGACGCCCGGCGCGCTCCACTCTACGTTGCACGCGATCCAGGCAGAGATCGCGGACGGTGAGCACCGATTCCGACGGCAAATGGCTGCGCCGCAATAGCGCCCGCGCCCGCGCCGAGAGTTCGAGATAGGAAAAAGGTTTTACCAGGTAGTCATCCGCCCCTGCATCCAGACACTGCACACGGTCTTCGACCCGGCTGCGCGCGGTAAGAATCATTACCGGCAGGTTCGCCTTGCGCTGCCGCAAACTTTTCAGAACCGTCAACCCGTCCATTCCGGGCAGGTTCAGGTCCAGCACCACCAGATCGTAATCGAACTCCATCGCCATGGAGCGCCCCTGGTTCCCATCGCCGGCGACGTCGACCGCATGATATTCCGCTTCCAGCCCCTTTCGGATAAAGCTGGCCAGCGCCGCATCGTCTTCCACAATAAGAATTCTCATGAGTGTCTTCTAAATCGTTTAACTCTGAACCGATTCTTATTCTCGACTCACAAGGCGCAGCCGACAAGATAACCGGTCCGTACGAATGGACGTAGCTGCAAAGTGAATGGAAAGTTGCAAAATAGAGGGGGACGCCGACGTGGGAGGATGGGTGTCGGGAGCTAAGGCTTTGTATCAGGGCATCGCTTTAGCGATGCCGAAAGTTCGCGAAATCAAACGCCCCTTCAGGGACTGGGTGACTACGCGCCGAGAGACGCCCGAATGGCCTCGACGATCGCCTCCGCCAGTCGATCCATCTGCTCCTTCGACTCGGCTTCGATCATCACTCTCGCCAGCGCTTCGGTGCCGGAGTAACGCACCACTACGCGCCCATTGCCGTCCAGTTCACGTTCCACCGCTGCCATCGCCGCTTGCACCCTCGGAATCTGCGCAAGGGGAGTTTTGTTCCGCACCCGCACGTTCCGTATGGTCTGCGGAAGCACCTTCAGATCGCCTACCAGATCGGCCAGCGATTTACCCGTGCGCACCATGATCTCCATCACCCGGAGCGCGGTCAACAACCCGTCTCCCGTGGTTGCATCCCCATCGCGAAACAGGATGTGGCCCGACTGTTCACCACCCAGCGTCGCTCCCACGCGTTGCATCTCTTCGAGCACATACTTGTCGCCGACATTGGCACGCAACATACGAATGCCCGATCGTTTGAGCGCCAACTCCAATCCCATATTCGACATCGTCGTCGCCACTACCGTGTCATTCGCGAGCGCGCCGCGTGAGTGCATATCGCGCGCCGCCAGCAGTAGCACCGCATCGCCATTGACCACGCGCCCGTCGGCATCGCAAAAGAGTGCGCGGTCGGCGTCGCCGTCGAAAGTAATGCCGATGTCGAAGCGTCCCTGATTCTCGAGAGAATTCTCGTAGACGTAGCGCGCCACCGTTTCTGGATGCAGCGCGCCGCAATTCTCGTTGATGTTTTGGCCGTCGGGCGAAGAATGCAAAAAGGTCGCGCTGACCTTGAGACCGCGGAACAATTCCGGACCCTCCGCCGCTGCCGCACCATTCGCGCAATCTACCACCACCCGCAATCGGCTCAAGTCCGATGCCGGCGAAACGCTGCCCGCCAGCCAGTGAACGTAAGCCTGGCGCAGACTTTCTTCACCGGGAAGGCTGGAAATCTCTGGCGTGGAATCCGCCGCCGGCGCTGCTTCCGCCTGCAGCAAAGCGAAAATCTCTTTTTCAATCGCCAGTTCGCGCGCGTCCGGCAGCTTATAACCATCACCGGAAAAAATCTTGATCCCATTGTCCGTCCAGGGATTGTGCGAAGCCGAAATCACCACCCCCGCGTCGAACCCTTGCGAGCGCGCCAGGAATGCTACGCCCGGCGTGGTAATCACGCCCGCGCTGCGCGCTTCCACGCCCACGGATGCCAGCCCGCGCAGAAATCGATCGGCAATCCAGCCGCTGGAAACGCGGGTGTCCTGTCCAATCACCACCCGCGCCCTGGCATTCCCGCGCACCAGATCGTGACCCAGCGCGCGTCCAATCCAATAAACGCTGTCGCTCGTGAGCGGGAATTCGCCCGCCACGCCACGAATTCCGTCGGTTCCAAAAAGTTGCCTGGTGTGCGTCATGAATCGGTCGTTGGTCGTCGTCGGCCGCTGGTCGTTGGTCGCTGGTCGTTAGTCGTTGGCGAGCGCACGGCATCGTCCATTAGGAATTCGCGAACGACTATCGACGATCGACCGACGACTTGGTCTCACTTTTTCTCGCCTCCCGAGCCTTCCATAATAACCGTCACGCGAATCGGGGCAGGCTGTACAACCTGGATCAGTGGGTCTGGAACATAGGCTTGGGTCACAAAAGAAGTTCGCGATATGGCTCCGCTGACATCTACCGGATCGGTCGTGGCAGCCTCCACAGCTTCGACGCGGCGTTGCGGCCCCGTAATCATGACACTCGACGGGTCGGCGACCACCTGCGCCACACGCATTCCGCTGGCAAAATTTCCGGTTACGCGCGGTCGCACCTCCACCACCCGGGTCGCTCGTTTGTCGAACGAGAGGTGGAACTGACCGGGTATGATCTGCACCACTTCGAGATCCTGCGGCACATGCACATGGCGGGCGGTCAAATCGAAAGTCTGCTGCCCCGTTCGGACGTTGGCCAGATCGATGTCGGCTCTCACATCGCCGGTCTGCAAGCGATGAATCACGCGCTCCGGTCCGCGCACCCGGACTTGCGCCTCGGTGTAGTTGGCGGAATCGATCTCCAGAGTGTCGGGCAGATTATGGAACTCAATCGGAATATTCATTTCGACTTCGGCGATGGGATCGCGCGCCACGACCAGCCACAAGCCGATCGCCAGCAGCAGAGAAATTATCTTGAGTGCAATGTTCTGCACGAAAACACGCTGGAAAAAACTGCGTTGCCCATAACCGGCCATGCGCTAGTCGTCCCTTCCAGCGTCCGGCCTGCGGGAGACTTGCGAACTGGGCGGTTCCTCTTCGATGAAGCTTTCTTCCACCCCGCTCGGCAAACTGGGCGCGGGAGCATAGCGGCGCAACAGATTGCTCAGCCGTTCCCGCAGACGCTCCACCGTCAACTCGCGCTCAATGTTTCCCGCTACCGCGACGCTGATCGTGCCTGTCTCTTCTGAGACGATGACCGCGACCGCGTCGGTTTCTTCCGTGATCCCAATCGCTGCCCGATGACGCGTTCCCAGTTGGATCGAGAGCACAGGATTCATCGAAAGGGGCAGAAAGCAAGCCGCGGCCGCGATGCGGTCGCGCTGCACAATCACGGCGCCATCGTGCAACGGCGCGCTCGGACGGAATATTGTTGCCAACAGGTCGTAGGATAGCCTGGCATCGAGCGCGACTCCGCTTTCGATGTAGGTGCGCAGTCCGATCTCGCGTTCGATCACGATCAGCGCTCCTGTCTGATTTTGCGAAAAGAGATTGGCCGCCAAAACAATGTCGTCGTATACATCGGCCACGGAACTCGAAGAGCGCATCAGCGAGATACGGCTCCCGAGATTGGCCAGCGCGTGCCGGATCTCCGACTGGAAAACCACGATCAGCGCGAACACAACGTAGGGCAACAGCGTGCTGAGCAGCCAGTTCAGCGTCCGCAATTCGCCCAGGTGCGCGAAATAGAAGGCCAATCCTAGCGTCGCCACTCCGACCAGCATCGGCGCCGCTCGCGTGCCCCGTACCAGCGTCAGAAGCTGATAGATCAGGAATGCGACCAGAACGATATCGATGATGGAAATGACCGAGATGTGCGACCAGATCGTCGACAGCGTCACGCCCGCCTCACGCCAGGAATTGAATTGCCCTCATTCTAATGCAGCGCGCCGAATCCAGTTCGTGGAATTCAGTTTGTTGATTGAAGTTGAGGGATTTTGCTTTCCCGGATCAGGTCTCGCTGGGCTCGGTTCCGGTTACGCGGGCTCGAACCTTTCCCCGAGCGAGGCGCGCCGACAACTCTTCCCCGACCTCTAGTCGCGTCGCATCTTTCACCAGTTGACCTTTTGCATCGAACACGAGGGCATATCCACGATTCAGAATCGCCAGCGGCGAAAGCGCTTCCAGGCTTGCGGTTCGCCGATCCAGCGCGCCACGGATCTCCAGCAAACGCGTGTGCGCGGCTGCGCTTAGATTCGCGACCTGAGCGTCAAGTCCCTGGCGCACTGCGGCCAGACGGCGTCTCGCGTCGTAATGCCGAACTGCGGCCGAAGCATTTTCCAGGCGGCGATGACAGCGCTCCAAGAGTTGCCGTTCCGCTCTTTCCAGCCGGAAGCCCTGCTCATCAAGCTTCTGCTGCCTCCGGTGGATTCCGTCCATCATGCGGGCGAATGCGGCCTGCTGCGAGCGCTGGTTCAATTCCTGACGCGACATGAGCAGGCGATAACGCACGGCGCGCTCCAGTCGACGGTACAAATCCTCGGCTTGGGCTTCGATCTCCTGTCTTGACCGGATCACCAGTTCCGCGGCGGCTGAAGGCGTTGGCGCGCGCAGATCGGCGACAAAATCGACGATGGTGAAATCCGTCTCATGCCCAATCGCCGAAATTACCGGGATCTTCGAATCTGCAACGGCACGCGCGAGGCCTTCATGATTGAAGCAAGCCAGATCCTCGGCCGAACCTCCACCGCGAGCAATGATGATGACCTCAACTGCACTCGCGCGACGCAGGTCCTGATGAAAGTGCCGAAGTCCCGCCATCACCTCGCCGGGCGCAGAATCTCCCTGGACTTGCGCGGGATAGATCAGCACGTTCGCGGAATGATGGCGTCGCGCGAGAATGTTCAGAATGTCGCGCAGAGCTGCTCCCTGCGGTGAAGTGATGATGCCAATTCGCTGCGGCAATGGCGGAATTGACTTCTTTCGCGCGGCCTCGAACAATCCTTCCGCTTGCAATCGCGCCTTGAGCTGTTCGAATGCCACCTGCAACGCGCCCGCGCCTTTCGGCTCCATGAACTCAGCGGAGATCTGCAATTCGCCGCGATCTTCATACACGGTGATGCGTCCACGAACCGTGACCTGCAGACCGTTCTCTGGACGAAACCGCAGCAGCTTGGCCGACGAGCGGAACATGACCACTCGAATCTGAGCGGATTCTTCCTTCAGAGTGAAATACAAATGGCCGGAATCGGGAATGCGCAGATTGGAGATTTCGCCTTCTACCCAGCAATCGGAGAACTGTCGTTCGACGAGCGATCGCACGGCAGAAACCAAAGCTTGGACAGACCAAACATGTCGCTCTGGCGCGCGAAACTGGAAGCCGAGTTGGTCGGACATTTCCATGAAAGTCAGGCGCGAATCATACGGTGAAGATCAGTTTACCTTGCGGTGGAAGGAATGCTTCAGGAAGTGCATTGCGTGAGGCCCCTGAGTGGCGGTCTTTTGAAGTCAAAGACTTAGGGGTCTTTTTTGCCAGGTCTTTGAAGAATAAGGACTTGCTTGTGGCTTATTTGTCAAAGACTTAGGCGACTTGGGCATTTGATCGATAAGTAACTGACAATTGGTAGAATTAGTGAGAGAGTCAATTCATGAGTGGGATACGGGCGGTTCGGCGAAACTTCTCTGGGTCCCGCGATTAGATACTGATCTTTGTGCGATACGCGGAGTCTTGCCAGCGTGTCCGTAAGGTCGAGTTCGAGCTATTACAACTTAGGCCCGGACTGCTTCGGGGAGTTTGAGGGGGACGATGCGGGCGACGCGAGCCATGACCTTCTTGTTTTGCTCGGACTTTTTCAGATCGTAGGTGGCCTGTAATCGCATCCACACATCGGGCGAGCCGCCAAACAGCCGCGCTACCTTCAGGCACATCACGGCAGAGAGGGGTTTTCGCCCCGCCAGAATCCCATGCAGCATCTGTCTAGATACGCCCAGGGCCTTGGCCGCAGCCGTCACCGACAGCCCCACCGACGGCAGAATGTCTTCCTTGATAATCTCGCCCGGGTGGACCGGCGGCAACCCGTTCTTTCGATCCATAACTTCCTCCCTAGTGGTAATCCTCAAAATCGATATCCGAAGCGTTTTCGCCCGACCAGCCGAACGGGATCCTGTAGTTTGCACTGACGCGCACCGACCAGCGTTTCGGATCGCTGTGAAGCGCGTGGAAGCGAAAACCGGAGATGTTCAGGTCCTCGGGACGGTCCGCGACTTCCAGCAATTGCAGGATACGCACGCACTTCCGGATATACTCGGCCCCGATCCGGCGCGTCTTTCCTGTGCGATAGATCTCTTCCAGCCCTTGATGTCGGAAGCTGCCGAGCATCGTTTTTAGTGTAAATTAAATAGTTGACGATTGTCAACTGAATAGTTGTCGTGCACTGAATCTGTCCACGCAAGCTTTTCCGCGGTGGAGGATTAGCGCCTCAGTCGTGCCAGCAGGAAAAGGACAATTGAAATCACCACGCTAATCAAGACCGAACTAGCCAGTGGAAAATAGAACGTCGTATTCTTCCCGCGATACAAAATGTCTCCCGGCAAGCGCCCCAGTGGCAGGCCCGTCCGACCCAGCAGCATGACGATGCCACCAATTACCACCAGGGCAATGCCAAGAATCACGAGCATCCGTCCCATCTCTGCCATGCTTCGAGTTTAACTCCAGCGATTGCAAGTAGCGCACCCCCGGCGCTAAAGCGCAGACACACTTTCCACGACTTAACGGCACGAGTGAACTCGTGCCCTTCCCGTCGGTTGAGAACTTTGAGTTTTTCAGCAAACTGTAAAGCCGCAATCGAAAAATGCAGTTGATCGCGGCGCTGAAACGCGGCGTCACCTAAAGGCAAAATCAAATACAAGAGCCTAGGTGTACGCTTCCGTGGAATCCCACCCTTGCGCAAAAAACGCGCAAGGATGGGGCACCCGCCGCCCCACATAAGGGCACCGAAGACCCGAGTTTTTCAGCGGTCAAATCTTCATTTTACGGCGGCTTGGCCGGGTGTGTTGCTGCCTGCTAATCTCTTGTTCCCGGGGGCACACATACCATGGCTAAAAAATCTGTCGCGCCATTCGTTCTCGCCGACGCTTTGCTATCGGCCTTCGATACCAACGACCGCATCAACCAATACCTTCTCGAGAATCTGCCCGCCGAAGCCTGGCGCGCGGAGCCTCCGGGAAAAAAGGGACGCGACGTGGCCGGGGTGGTTGCGCACATGCATAACGTTCGCGTGATGTGGTTGAAGGCGACGAAAGGAAAAATCCCCGAGCGACTCGACAAGGTCACAGTGACGCCCGCGCAGGCAAAAAGAGCATTCGACGCCAGCCGCGCGGCGCTCCGGGATGTTCTTCAGTCGGCCCTTGAAAGCGATGGCCGCATCAAAGGCTTTCGCCCCGACGTAGCGGCTTTCTTCGCTTATCTCATCGCGCACGATGCTCACCATCGCGGACAGATCGCCATGCTGGCTCGCCAGGCGGGGCACCCGATTCCGCAGAAGGCGATGTTTGGGATGTGGGAGTGGGGCGTACGTTAGACTGGAGAAGCGAAACTGAAATGCGAAACTGAAAGCGAAACCCAGGGTCGAACCCAGAACAGAGCCAGCCGACGCATGAACAAAGCCACGATACTGTTCAATCCCAACTCTGGGCGACGCGGAAAAAAGCGCGACGCGGAATTGAACCATGCGATTGGCATCATCCAGTCGGCCGGCGTGCGCACCGAGCTAACCGTTTGCCGGTCCAGCCAGGAAGCGACGGACAACGCGCGCTGCGCAGTAGCGGCCGGCAGTGACACCGTGTTTGCCTGCGGGGGCGATGGGACGATCCACGACGTAATTCAGGCGTTAGCTGGAACGCCGGTGGCGCTGGCCATTCTGCCCTTCGGGACGGCCAATGCTCTGGCCCACGATCTGGGAATCCCGGGGCGCCCGAGCGCAGCGGCCCGGATCGCGGTGAGCGGCAGGATTCGACGCATTCCGCTCGGTCGAGTGGAGTATGAGAATTTCTCCGGTCAATCGGCCGCGCGCTACTTCACGGTCGCGGCTGGAGTCGGCGTCGACGCCCACCTGTTTTACAAACTGACGGCCGAACTCAAGCAGCAGTCGGGGATGGCGGGCTATTACCTGAAGGCTTGGCAGTTGTGGGCGACTCATCGCATGAGAAAGTTTAAGGTTGAGTATGCCAACGGGAACGGCGAGCGCGAGCGCGCGGTTCTGACTGAACTGATGGCGGTACGAATTCGCTATTTTGGAAACGTGCTGCGCGAATTCGTGCCCGGAGCGTCCCTGGACTGCCAAGAGCTGCGAACGGTGATGTGCCGCACGGCCAGCCGTAATGCCTACATCCAGTATGTGGCCGGCGTGTTGCTGGGCCGCCACTGGAGAATCAAGGGCATCGATGTGGTCAGTTGCTCGGAGGTCTTCTGTCAGCTGCCGGAGAAAGGCGAGGTTCATGATGCCGACCAGGTCGACCGCGTCTACGTCGAGGCCGACGGTGAACTGCTAGGGCGGTTGCCCGTCCGCATGACGATGCAGGCCGATGCCCTGTCGCTGGTGGTACCCGCGTAAATGCTCAGCTTGGGTGGGGACGGGCGAGACGCCCGTCGCTGCATCGACGGCCATCTGGGACTAATCTCAAGCAGGAGAGCCTGTGGAGCCGGTAACGCACTTTCTATTCGGCGCCGCGATGGGCCGCGCCGGGCTCAATCGCAAGACGGCGCTCGCCACGGCGACGTTGACGCTGGCCGCCGAGGCTCCCGACCTTGATGTGCTGAGCCGCTTCGGAGGCTCCGCGTTCGGCTTGAACCATCATCGCGGGTTTACTCATTCTTTTTTGGGCGTGCCGCTTGTGGCGGCGGCGGTGGTCGCGTTTATTTATCTTGTCTGGCGACTGCGCGGCCGTAAGACTCGCAATCCAAATCTGCCCGCGCGTTGGGGATTGCTTTTCGCGTACGCCTGCCTCGCCGGTCTCAGTCACATTCTCCTCGACTACACGACTGCTTATGGAGTGCGTCCGTTCTGGCCATTTTCGGAACGCTGGATTTCGTGGGATATCGTTTTCATTGTGGAGCCGGTGCTGCTGGTTGTTCTAACTCTGGGATTGATCACTCCTGGATTGTTTTCGCTGATCAACGAAGAGATTGGCGCTCGCGGCAAAGGCAAGCCAGCGGGACGACTGGCGGCGACTCTCGCTCTCGTAGCCGTCGTTGCCTGTTGGGGAGTTCGCGACTACGAGCATCGGCGCGCGCTGGCCGCGCTGCAGGCTCGCAATTATCAGGGAGCCGATGCCCTTCGCGTTTCCGCCTATCCGTAT
>Ga0187863_10002479_pt1 | contig 14059 bp, 13 predicted proteins | sample June2016WEW_11_1_FD_132975 | JGI IMG/M metagenome (GOLD analysis project Ga0187863, IMG submission 132975) | Peatland microbial communities from SPRUCE experiment site at the Marcell Experimental Forest, Minnesota, USA - June2016WEW_11_10 | ecosystem: Environmental > Terrestrial > Soil >... | reverse complement strand
TCCGGGGGCTGGACGTCGGCCAGGCCGCCTACATCTACCGCGGCGGGGTGACCTACGTGCAGGTGAAACGGCTGGTAGCCGGGCCAGCCGAGCTTGCCGGGCCAGCCGGGCTGGCCAGCCCGGTCCCCGGCGCCGCGGCCGGCGCCCCTGCCACAGCCAGCGCCGCGGCCGGCCCGGCGGCGGTTGCGGCGGGCGACCCAGGCGCGGCCCGGCCGGCCGACGTCAGCGCGCTCCTGGACGAGGCGTTCGGCGAGGAGCAGTGATGGGCCTGCCCAGGGGCGCCGACCCGTTCTCCGTCCTCGGCCTGCCGGCCCGGGCGGACCTGACCGACGACGACGTCCGGTCGGCCTGGCGCCGGATCGCGGCCGCTACCCACCCGGACCGCGCCGATGGCGGCGACCCCGGCCGCTTCGCGGCGGCCGCCGCCGCGTACACGACGCTGCGGACCAGGTCCGGGCGGGGTGAGGCCGTGGCCGACCTGACGTCCCCTTCTGCCGGGCCCCGGTCGGCCCGCGCCCGCCCGCCCCGTCCCGGCCCGCCCCGTCCCGGCCAGGCCCGCAGCCCCGCCGCCCCGCCGTCGCCGGGCGCAGCGCGGCTCCTGTCACGGATCCGGTGCGGCCGCCCGGCCCGCCTGGCCCTCCGGGTGCTGATCGCCGCCGCGGTGGGCACCGTCGCGGCGGCCGTCGCCGGGTTCCAGCCCGCCACGCCCGCGCTGATCACGGGGGCCGTCACCTGGCTCCTCCTCACCGCACGCCACGACCTGGCCCCGCCCCCCTGAACCCGCCAGCCCCTCGCATCCACAAGTCACGAGACTGGCTCCTGGTCATGAGAGCCCCAGGGGATCGGTGCCGGGATGCAGGGGTCACAGCAGTTCTTCCAGGTGATCAGCCGCGGCCGCGGCGCCACCGGCCGCCGCGAACGAGTCCCGCACGCGGCACGCCGCATGCCGGTAGCCGGGATCGCCGAGCACCGCACGGACGGCGTCGCGCAGTTCGGCGGCGCGCAGCCGGGCAAAGTGCAGCCGTACCCCGGCACCAGCGTCGGCAACCTGCCGCGCGATGATCGGCTGATCGTCCCGGATCGGCGTGATCACGAGTGGCAGCCCGTGCGCGAACGCCTCGCACACGGTGTTGTGCCCGCCGTGGCACACCACGGCGGACATGTGCGGGAGCAGGGCCAGCTGGGGCACATGCTCGGCGAACAGGATGTGCGGAGGTGCCCCCTCGACGGGCGGGGCGATCAGCACGGCCTGCAGCTCCCCGCCCAGGCCGGCCAGCGCCTCGATCACCGTCTCGAAGAACCGCGTCCCGTCCGGGCCGTTGAGAGTCCCCAGCGACACCATCAGGTGCGGCCGCGCGGGGTCCAGCCACTCCCACGGGAACGATCCGCGGTCGGGACGCTTCGCCAGCGCCGGGCCGGTGAAGACGTACTGGCTGCCGAAACGGCTGGTATCCCCGATCAGCGCGGCCGTCGTGAACACCAGCACCAGCCGGTCAGAAAACCGCAGGTCGGCCGCGCCGCTGACGCCGCACGCTTCCTGGAAAGCGCTCATCTGGCGGCGGAGCCCGTCCTCCACCTCCGGCAGGCCCGCTAGCGGCCCCAGCAACTCCCCGGGCGTACTGGCCGAGGTCGCCCACACCGCCCCCGCCCGCCGCGCCTCGATGGCCCCGGCGACCGCCTGCTGGTCGGCCACCACCACATCGGGCCCGAAGGACGAGACCGCGTCCGCCACGCCCGGCAGCATCGCACGGGCCAGCGGGAAGACGAAGCTCTCCCAGAAGAACTGCAGCGCCGGGGGGCCGCGCACCGGGCGCGGATGTTCCCGCTCCGCGCGCATCCGCGCGTCGAACGCCTCGTGGATCACCGGGAAAACCCGGGCGCCGGAAGGAAGTAACGGCCCTAGCGTGGCCGGGTGCCCCGCCCAGGCGACCTGGTGACCACGGGCGGCAAGCTCGGCGCCGACCGCGACGGTTGGGTTGACGTGCCCGGTCAGGGGCGGGACGACGAACAGGAACCGGCGGGCCGCGATCACACGCCGACTCCTCTCCAGCCATCGAACGAGTAGCGGAAGAACCCGCCGATCTGACCCCGGACGGATGAACCAGGAGGCAGGGGAGACGGTCCCGGGGCAGGAGGCTGCTCGGGGAACGGGTTCGGCGCGGGAGGCTGCACCGGGAACGGGTTCGGCGCGGGAGGCCGCACCGGGAACATGGTCGGCGCAGCAGGCTGCATGACCAGTGGCCGAGGCGGAGGAGGAGGGGGAGCCTTGACCGGGCAGAGGAGATAGTGCTTCATCACGGCCGGAAACCGGTCGAGGATCAGGTTCCGGGGACGCGCCCAGGCGATGCCGACCTGCGCGCACACCTCTGCGACCGCATCTTCACAGGCGAGGTTGGCGAAACCGGATCCCTGGTAGGGCAAGACATGGTGGACGCGGTGGGGGCTCAGCCCGGCACTGAGGAAAAGATCGATCCAGCGGTTGCCGGCCACACTGAGGTCGTAGCTCAGGCAGATCTGCCGGGCCGCCCAGTCGTCCCGCAGCGGCTCGGGGATCGCGGCGAGCTCCGCCTCGGTGCTCGACTCCTCGAAGTCATGGCTCGCGACGACGAGGAAGGTGTTGAACCACAAGGTCAGGACGAACTGCACCAGCCAGGCCACGATATGACCGGTCGCCAGGCAGGCCGCGAACTCGACCACGATCCACGCACGGATGAGCCAGAAGTCGGCGCGGACAGGCGCCTGGCGCCCGGGAGCCTCGAACCTGGCAACCTCGCGCGCCCGCAGCGACAGCCCGCTCAGGCATATGCCAAGCTTGTGCACCGTGTAGCCGGGGATACGCAGTAGCGGATGCAGGCCGAGCATGCCGTCGAAGAACGTCTTCTTCACATCGGCGCCTGAGCCCAGGTAAGGGTGGTGCAGTAATACGTGCCCGTCCGTCCCGATCAGGCTCGTGCCGACGTAGTTGATGTCGAAGAGCGCTTTTCCAAGCGGCAGGATGAAGCGGCGCTTGTCCCGCCACTTCCGGTGCAGGTGGTAATGCCCTGCGCCTGCCAGGGCTGTCCGCGTCACCACCATGATGGCGACGAACGCCCAGGCAGGGATGAGCTTCGCGATCAGGAGGGCCAGCGCGGCGACGTGCGCCGCGGCGATAGCCCACGTCACCGCGTCAAAGGCGCGGTCGTACCTTTTCAGGGCCCGCTTGGAGAACCTGGCGTTCACCGTGCGGCGGATCTCCGCGAGCAAGCTTCCTTCGTCGCTGTAATCTAGCCTCGGCAGATCTGTTGTCGCGTCGAAGTCCGGATCCAGCAGGAAGGGCGGCACCCCCAGCTTGGGGAGGATGTCCTTCTCGGTGAACCCTTCGATCTCATACCTGGCGAGAATCTTCTGCAGCCGGGCCGGGTCCCGGTGATATGTATGGAGCAGGGCGCTGATGTCGCGGCCCTGGCTCGGCCCGAACCACGTCGCACCCCCGGGATGAAGCTTCATCCACTCGGTGAGGTCGTAGGCGCGCCCGTCGACGATCCAGAACGGCTGGCCCTGCGGAAGTACGGTGCCCGTGCGGGGTGAACTGCGAGGTGAACCGTCGCTGAGGGTCTCGGTCATTGACTACTCCTTCTCGCACCATGCTCGCCACGGCGTTCAGTCGTCATGACTCGGCAATCCCACCTTGTATCGAGCCGCCTTGGCCAGCTCGGCCGCCGCCGCGGGCTCCAGCACATAGCAGTCGTCGAGAATCCGGCGGGTGAAGCACGCCGCCTCCGGCGTTACCGGGCGCATGGCCTTGATCGTGGCATCGACCGCTGCTTCCACGGTGTCCTCAACCGCGTCCACAAGGCCCAGCTGGCACGCGCTGGAGGCCGTCAGATCCTCGCCGAGCAGGAAAATTCTCCGCGCGTGACCGAGACCTACGAACTTCGGCAGCCAGTACGCGCCCATGCCCGGGAAGCGCCCCTCCGGAAGGCTCCCCAGCGAGAGCCTCGCTTGCGCCGAGGAAAGCCGCAGGTCCATGACCAAGCCGGCATGGACGGCCGCCGCGCCGACCCTTCCGTCGTAGGCCGCTAACGTCTTGGCCTTGAGCCGGGAAATCCGGGAGAGCATCTCATCCCAGCGGGCGAAATACCGCATGTCGCCCCGGGCCGGACCGGGCCGCCACGACGGGAACTCCCCGGTGACCGAGTCCGCGTCACCACTGAACGCAAGCACGAAGTTCTCGATCGCGCCGTGTTCGACATCGTCCAGCACGGACTGGAGCACGCTGATGAGCTCGGCGTCGATCGTCGTCTCATGGAACCGGACCGTCAGCACCCGCTCGCCGTCCCGCTCATCGATCACGGTCAGCATGTCCTGGCCTGCCCGAACCGGAGCAGCGCCGCCTCGATCTGGGCCCCCGGGCCCATCGTCACCATGACGCCTCGATCGCCATCCGATACACAGCCCTCGGCCAGCAGGCGTTCCAGGCTGACCAGGAAGCTTCCGCTGGAAATGTTTCCGTAGTCGCGCAGCACGGACCGCGTGTGACGGACATCGTGCTCCGCGAGCCCCAGGCTGAGCTTGACGGAGTCGATCACCGCACCACCGCCCGTGTGCAATACCCAGTGCTTGATGGCGGAGAAATCCAAGCCATTTCGCTGCAAGAGCCTTTCCACGGGCTCACGGACATTGAATCCAATGACATAGGGGATATCCCGATCGAGGTAAAAGCTCCATTTACCGGCATCATCGTTCCAGTCGAACCGCATGGCCGCCCACTGCTCGGGGATGGAGAAGCTCTCGAAATCGACCACGCACGGCGCCGGCCCGGACGGCAATGTTCCCGACGCCAGTGGCTGGGATGCCAGTGGCTGGGATGCCAGTGGCTGGGATGGCATCGATCCGGTGCCGTTCCCGGCATAGCCGGTCAGCACGGCCGCGGCCGCACCGTCACCGAAAAGACTGTTGACAATGCCTGTGCGCGGCGTCTCATCAAGGACGTACATCGCGGAGTTGATCTCACAGCAGACCAGGAGCGCTACCCGGCCTGGATGGTTCCTTACCCACTGCACCAGGGGGTTCAGCCCATTCAGTCCGGCGTTGCATCCCATTCCCACGACGTCCGCCCGGAGGAGCTTGTGATCAAATCCGAGCTCCCGCGAGAAGAGCGAGCTGAGACCCGGAACCATGAAGCCGCTGGACGTGACGCACAGCATGTAGTCGACGTCCGCCGGAGACAAGGACGCGGCGTCCAGCGCGTTCCTGATCGCCCGCGATCCGATGTCGAGTGCTCCATTCCGGAACTTGGCGTGGAGGTCGGCTGCGGACTCGGGAACCATGCGCCCCGTGCTCGTGTCCCTCGCCGGAAGATAGAGATGTCTCTTCCGGATGTGGGGCGCTCCGAGAAGCTTCTTCACGACCCTGTTATCCAGGCCCAGGAGCGCCCCGATCTCTTCCTGCGAATAGGCTGTTTCCGGAAATGCACTTGCGACCGAGGTGATGGCCGCTGTTCTTTCTTCCGAGGGTGCTGGGCGGTGGATAGCACGAACCTCGAGGCTCTCAAGTTCGCGGATACCCTCGTTTCCAATCACCTGTGTGTCTTCCCCACCGATAGGCAAGTCCCAGACCCCACGTTCGAGAATAGGCTACAGGGCTGCCGCTCACATTGGCACACCGGAGTGGCAGGTGAGAGTCATGTTACCAATTGAGGATGAAGTTGGTATAGGTGGTGACGAGCCGTTCCCGGCTGGCCGCCCGGGACATGCAGGCAATGGCGAGCCTGGACGCGGCGGCCCTTCTGGGGCAACGGCGCTGGCCGGCCTGCATGCTACGCTCGCGGCGTGGTCAGTGCCCCGCTCCACTACCAGTCGCATGACGAGGACAGCGGCCGGTGGCTCGGCTTCCGCTACCGCCCCGGTGACATCGTGATCAGTACCCGGCGCCGGACCGGGACGACCTGGCTGCAGATGATCTGCGCCACGCTGATCTTCTGCAGACCCGACCTCCCGGCCCCACTCTGGCGCCTCTCGCCGTGGCTGGATCACACGATCGTGCCGCTTGATGACGTGTACACCCAGCTGGCCGAGCAGCAGCACCGGCGGTTCATCAAAACGCACACGCCACTCGACGGGATTCCTCTCCACCCGCAAGTCACCTACATAGTGACCGCCCGGCATCCGCTCGACATGTACGTGTCGCTGTGCCACCAGCTCGACAACATCGATCATTCGCGGCTATGGCAGCTGACCGGCCGGGCCGCGCCGCCCGGGCCCAGCGAATCGCTGCACGACAGCCTGCTGCGATGGATCGAGGATGAGGGTGATCCTCACGCGTTCCCGGAGTCGCTGCCCGGCGTCTTGTGGCATCTGTCCGATGCCTGGGCCCGGCGCGGCGAGCCGAATGTCCTGCTGGTGCACTACGAGGACCTGTCCGCGGACCTTGAAGGCCAGATGCGCGGCATCGCCTGGCGGCTCGGGCTAGACGTTCCGGAGCAAGCGTGGCCCGCGCTCGCCCAGGCGGCCACGTTCGAGCGCATGCGCGATCGCGCGGACAGGCTCGTTCCGGGCGCGCCGGGAATCGTCAAGGACACTGCCTCCTTCTTCCACCGGGGCACCTCGGGGGCCGGGCGCGAGGTTCTCAGCGACGAGGAGATGGCTGGCTACTACGCGCGTGCCGCCCGGCTGGCTCCACCCGACATGCTCGAGTGGCTGCACTCGCCCTCCAGCCTGAGTGGCTGAGCTTGCTCACCGGCTGCCCCGCTGTCCGGGTCCGGATGGCCCGGGCCAGGGCCGCCAGGGCAGAGCCGGGCCATGAACTCCCGGAGGGGGATGCGGCGGGGGAGGACCTCCCGGCGGGCCTGGCCGCAGGCCAGCGCCGGCGGGCTCCTGGCGGGCGAACTGGGTCCGGTACAGGTCGGCGTACAGTCCGCCGGACGCGAGCAGCTCGTCGTGCTGGCCGCGCTCGGTGACCCGGCCGTCGTCGATGACCAGGATCTGGTCGGCCTCGCGGATGGTGGACAGCCGGTGGGCAATGACCAGCGAGGTGCGGCCGGCCAGGGCCACGGCGAGCGCTCGCTGGACCGCGGCCTCCGACTCGGAATCCAGATGCGCGGTGGCCTCGTCCAGCACCACGACGGCCGGTGCCTTCAGCAGCAGCCGGGCCAGGGCGACCCGCTGTTTCTCGCCGCCCGACAGCCGGTAGCCACGGTCGCCCACGACGGTGTCCAGGCCGTCGGGCAGCACCGAGATCAGGTCCCAGATCTGCGCCGCCCGGCACGCCTCGATCAGTTCGTCCTCGGTCGCCCCGGGGCGGGCATACGCGAGATTGGTCCGGATTGTGTCGTGGAACAGGTACGCGTCCTGGGTCACCACGCCGACCGAGTCGTGCAGCGACTCCTGGGTCACCTCGCTGATGTCGAGCCCGCCGATGCGCACCGTGCCCTCGTCAGGCTCATACAGCCGGGACACCAGGTGAGTGATCGTCGTCTTGCCCGCGCCCGAGGGCCCGACCAGGGCGGTCAGCTGCCTGGCCGGTGCGGTGAAACTCACGTCGTGCAGAACGCCCAGCCTCGCATCCGTGCGCTCGGGCGCGGGCAGGGCGATGGACTCCAGCGACGCGAGCGAGACCTCGGACGCGGCCGGGTAGCGGAACGAGACACGATCGAAGATGATGTCCGCTGCTGGCGCCCCGGTGGAGGCTGATCCGTTGCCCCGCGCCGCAAGCACGAGCGGTACCGCGCCCGGCCGGTCCGCGATCAGCGGCTTCAGGTCGAGCACCTCGAACACCCGGTCGAAACTGACCAGCGCGGTCATCACGTTGACCTGGACGTTGGACAGCGCAGTGATCGGCCCGTAAAGCCTGTTCAGCAGCAAGGCCAGGGAAACCAGGGTGCCGACCTGGAAGGCGCCGCGGACGACGAGGTCGCCGCCCACCCCGTAGACCACCGCGGTGGACATCGACGCGAGCAGCGTCAGCACGATGAACAGCGAGCTGCCATACATAGCCTGCACCACACCGATGTCCCTGACCTTGGCCGCCCGCTCGGCGAACAGGCCCGACTCCTCCCGCGGCCGGCCGAACAGCTTCGCCAGCATCGCGCCGGCGACGTTGAACCGCTCGGTCATCGTCGAGCCCATCGCGGCATCGAGCTGCATCGACTCCCTGGTCAGCCGTTGCAGCCTGCGCCCGACCAGGCGGGCCGGGATGATGAACATCGGTATCAGCAGCAGCGCGATGACAGTGACCAGCCAGGAGAAGTAGAGCATCGTGACCAGCACCAGGATCAGCTGCAGGGTGCTGGACACCGTAGACACTAACGTCGAGGTCAGCGCCTGCTGCGCGCCGATCACGTCACTGTTCAGCCTGCTGACCAGCGAGCCGGTCTGCGCCCTGGTGAAGAACGCGATCGGCTGCCGCTGGACGTGGCCGAACACCTGCGTGCGCAGGTCATAGATCAGGCCCTCGCCGACCCGCGCGGTGTACCAGCGCTGGGCGAGGTTGAGTAACGCGTCGAGAACGGCCAGCCCGGCGATAGCCGCGGCGACAGCCAGCACGACACCGGCCCGCTTCGGCAGGACGCCGCGGTCGATGACCACCCCGAGCAGCACCGGGATCGTCACCGTGATCACCGCGTCCAGCGCGGCGGCCAGCAGGAAGATCGTGAGTTCCCGTCGGTAGGGCCGCGCATATCCCGCGATCCTGCGGACGGTCCCCCGCTTGAGCTGCTGCTGGGTCACTGACGAATCGGAAGTGAATCCGCGCATCATGTGGAGCTGGCCGGGGCCGGGGTGCATAGCGGCGGGAACCTCCTGGCGGCGGGCGTTCTTTCCCGCGTCAGCTCGCAATCGACCGGCGCGGCGCGGCACGAGCCGGCGAACCTGGCCTGCGGCAAGGCCACCTGCTCCTGGAGTTCCGCCGCCGCCTGTTGTTCAAGAGTATTCGCGGCGGCCTGGCCCAGCAATCATTCGCTGTCCCCAGGCACCAATGACGACTCACCCGTGGCCTGGTACGCGTTGCGAGGAGGCGTCGCGATGCACTACGGCCGGGCAAAGTGCATATCCCGCCTCCGGCACGACGTTAGTCGCATGCCTGAAGCCGCAAATCCCCGGATCGGCTTACCGGTAAGAGATTTCTTACCTATTGTCGTCGGCATGAGCATCCGCCAAGTTCAGCTTTTCTCGCTGCCCGTCTCCGACCAGGACCGGGCCCGGGACTTCTACACCGGCGCCCTCGGCTTCGAGCTCGTCGCGGACACGGCGATGGGCCCGGACCAGCGCTGGGTGCAGGTCAGGGCGCCCGGCGCGGCGACGTCGATCACGCTGGTGACCTGGTTCCCGACCATGCCGGCCGGGGCGGTCAAGGGCACCGTCCTGGAGACCGACGACCTCGACGGTGACGTGACGGCGCTGCGCTCCCGCGGCGTGATCATCGACGCCGGCATCCAGGAGGCACCCTGGGGACGGTTCGTGACCTTCGACGACCCGGACGGCAACGGCCTCGTCCTGCAGGCCACGGCGGCCGCGCCGTCCGGCGGCTGAGGGCGCCCGTGCCCGGCCCGGACGTCTTCGAGGCCATCGCCAGCCCGGTCCGCCGCGCGCTCCTGGACGTGCTCGCCGGCGGCGCGCGGTCCGTGCACGACCTGGCGGCACCGTTCGAGATGACCCGTCCGGCCGTGTCCCAGCACCTGCGGGTGCTGCGCGAGGCGGGCCTGGTCACCGAGGAACGGGTGGGGCGCGAACGGCACTACGGGCTGGACGCCCGGCCGCTGCGGACCGTGGCGGACTGGGCTGGCCACTACGAGCCGGTGGTCGGCCTGCGGTGGGTCAGGCGGGTGGCCACGGCGCAGGGTGCGGCTCCCGGAACGGAGGCTGGCAATCAGGCGGGGCCGGTGGCGACCGGACGGGCGGGGTCGGTGACCCAGTCCGACCAGGAGCCGACGTAGAGCGCCGCCGGTATGCCCGCGATGGTCAGCGCGAGCACCTCGTGGGCGGCGGTCACCCCGGAGCCGCAGTACGCCCCGGTCGTCACGGCTCCTTCCGGGCCGCTCCGGGCCGGAGCACTCCCGTCCAGACCACGCCCGTCCGGATCACGCCCGTCCGGATCACGCCCGTCTGGATCACGGGGTGCGCCGGCCCCCGCCCCAAGCCCGGTGAACCGCGCCCGCAACGATCCGGGGTCCAGGAACCGCCCGTCCGGGCCGACGTTCTCGCTGGTGGGCGCGCTCACCGCGGCCGGGATGTGCCCGGCGACGGGGTCGACCGATTCCACCTCGCCCCGGTAGCGCTCCCCCGCCCTGGCGTCCAGCAGGACGCCCTCGCGGGCCATCCGGGCCGCCCCGTCCGCGTCGAGAAGCGGCAGGTGACCGGGCCGGGCGGTGAACGTGCCGGCCGCCGGGGCCAGGGCGGGCCCGGTCTCGATCGGCTGGTCCGCGGCCAGCCAGGCCAGGTAGCCGCCGTCCAGGACCTGCACCCGCGGGTGCCCGAAATAGCGCAGCAACCACCAGGCGCGGGCGGCCGCCGTCGAGTCGTTCTCGTCGTAGGCCACTACGGGCCGGTCGTCGCTCACCCCGGCCCGGCGCATGGCCTCCCCGAACGCGCCCGCGTCCGGCAGCGGGTGCCGTCCGCCGGCCCCGGGCGGGGCCGCCAGGTCGCGGTCCAGGTCCACGAACTGCGCGCCGGGCAGGTGGCCTTCGCGGAAGCGGTCGATCCCCGGGGGGCCGCCGAGCCGCCACCGCACATCCAGCAGGACCGGCGCCGGGCTGGCGGCCAGCGCGGCAGCGAGTGCGGCGGCGTCGACGGTTGAATCCACCATTACATCCCTTCCGTCCGTACAGGGCGTTAACGCCCTGATCCTGCCCTGATCAGCCTCCAGGCCGGGCTCGTTCTGTGGATAACGGGCCCCGGATCTGTGGATGAACTCTCGTCGGCTCGGGGATATCACGGTGCGTTACTGTGGATAAACCTGGCCTTGCTCACCGCGCGGGCCGGGCCGGCACCACTCTGGCCCACGCCCATTCTGGCCGGCCACGGCAGCCGGCGCGGTCAGATGCTGGTGACGGTCAGAAGCGGAACGAACTGGTCGCCGGGGGTCAGCGAGCCGTGCATCCCCTCGAGCGAGGACTCCAGCGGCTCGGCCTTGGTCGCGACGAGCGCCCAGGAGCCGGCCGGTGCGGCCACGACGTCCCCGATCCGCAGGAGGAACCGCTGATCAACCGGGCCGAACCAGCCCGCCTCGATGGCCTCGTCACGCGAGGCGACCCAGGCCCGCCCGCCGAGCACGCCCTGCCAGGTTGCCAGCACGTCGGCCGCGGCGCCGGGCACGGCGTACACGTGCCGGGCGCGTGGCTCGCCGCCGAGCAGGGCAACCCCGTCCCGCAGCCCCGGGACCAGGTCCACGTCGATCTTGTCGTCGGGTCCCGCATCCACCATCCCGTGATCGGCGGTGACGTACAGCGCCGTGCCCCCGGGGAGCGAGCTGGCCAGCTGCTCGGCCAGCTTGTCCACGTGTGCAAGCTGGTATGACCAGGCCTCGGACTGGGATCCGAACACGTGGCCCGTGCCGTCGAGTTCCGCGTGGTAAACGGTGACCAGGGCCCGGTCCGAGCCGGCCAGCGCCCAGGACGCCTGCGCCACGAGCGCGCCGAGACTGTCCGCGGAGCGGTAGGCGGCCCCGCGCATGGACGCCAGCGAGAAGCCGGTCTTCTCCAGCCCGCGCGCGGCCACCCGGTAGGCATCGACGCCGGCGGCCGCCGCGCGCTGGTAGATCGTGGGGGCAGGCTGCCAGGTCAGCGGGTCCACTTGCTTGTCCCAGCGCAGCCCGTTGAGCAGCCGGTCCTGGCCCGGCACTGCGACCTGGTAGCCGAGCATCCCGTGTTGTCCCGGCGGCAGGCCGGTGCCCAGGGAGCTGAGGCTGGTCACCGTGGTGGCCGGGAATCCCGCGCTGAGCGCCCGCCCGGTGGTGGTGAGCTCGGACAGGAACGGGGCCGCTGCCTGATGGGCGCGGAGCAGCTCCCAGCCCAGCCCGTCCACGATCAGCAGGCAGGCCCGGCGGGTCTGGGCCAGTCCCAGCGGGTTCGGCGCGTGGTCCACGCCCACCGAGGCAAGCAGCGAGGTCGCCAGGTCGGGCAGGGTTCCCTCGCCGTAATCGGGCACAGTGGCCGAGGTCGTCGGCTCAGCGGTCATGCTGTCGCCCGTCAGTGGCCGGGGTGAGTGGTCGCCTCGGTCAGCGCGACCGCGAAGGCAAGCACCTGGCGGACGGCCTCCTCACCGTCGGCGGCCTCGCTGACCCGCATGGTCAGGTCGTCTGCGGTGATGGTGCCGGTGTAGCCGTGATCGGCCTCGCAGTTCTCGTCACCGCAGTGGGCCGGCTCCAGCTCGACGTGCGACAGGACGTTCCAGCCGATGGTGAGGACGACCTCGGTCGGCATCGTCACGCCCGGCACGTACGCGGCCGGGTCGGGCACGACCCGGGTCACGGCGACCGAGGAGATACGCGAGAACCTCACCGCCTCGGTGCTGGTCTCCGCCTGCGGACGGGCGCCTGGCTCGTCGTCCGCGGGGTTCTCGTCAGTATGGGAATAGACCAGCCGGGACGGGGTCAGCACCAGCACGGTCATGTGGCGGCGGACCTCCATGGCCGGATCGAACAGCGCATCCGACTGCACCACATACGACACCACGGCTTCCGCGCCCAGGGCGGAGAACACGGCGTCCGCTACCAACCCGGGGTAGTAACCACTTCGCTCGATCGCTGACCGCAGCCCGACGGCTGTGGTTCGGGTATCCCTCATGAGTCCATCCTGCACTGCTCGCGGACCAGAGCTCACAGAACGGGCCATCAAACGTCGTAGGGACGCTTTGCGGGCCCCGTGCACGGCGCTCACCCTGCGACGATGCCGGCCGGGCAGACCAGCCACTCGGTCATGACCGTGACAATATGTCCCCAAAGCCGCAAATGGCACCCCCGCCGCATCCGTGCGCCGCCCCAGGCTATCTGTTCGGTGCCAATTCCGACACACAGTCCGGAACCGGGGCACAGACTCCTCCAGACTCGGCATGATGTCACCCGGGCCTGAGGGGACCCGGGGAGGCAATGATGGTTCCGCAGCCGGCCTTAGCGCCGCTGCGCCGGTGGGATCCGGAACGAATCGGGCCGTTCGCGCTGCTGGGACGTCTCGGCGCCGGGGCGATGGGGCAGGTGTACCTGGGCCGGTCCACCGCGGGCCGCCTGGTCGCGGTCAAGACCATCAAGATCGAGTTCGCCGAGGAAGCCGGCTTCCGGTCCCGGTTCGCCCACGAGGTGGCCGCCGCGCGGCGGGTCAGCGGGGTGTTCACCGCGGCGGTCGTGGCGGCGGACGCCGACGCGGACATGCCCTGGCTGGCCACCGCCTATATCGCGGCCCCGTCCCTGAACCGGCTGGTGCGCGCCGGCGGGCCGCTGCCCGTGCCCGCGGTGCGCTGGCTCGCCGCCGGATGCGCGGAGGCACTGGAGTCGATCCACAACGCGGGCCTGGTGCACCGGGACCTGAAGCCCTCCAACGTGCTGGTCTCCCCCGACGGCCCGCGCGTGATCGATTTCGGGGTGGCCCGGGCCGCGGAGCGGATCCAGCTCACGGTGACCCGGGGGGCGCTGGGCACGCCCGCGTACATGGCCCCGGAGCAGGCCCGGGACACCCGGCAGGCGTCCGCCGCCAGCGACGTGTTCTCCCTGGGCGCGACGCTGCTGTTCGCGGCGACCGGGCACCCGCCGTACCAGGGCGACACCGTAATGGACATCCTGGTCCGGCTGGCCACTGAGCCTCCCGACCTCAGCGGCCTGCCGCCGGACCTGACCCGTGTCGTCACCGCCTGCCTGGAGCGCAGCCCGCGGAACCGGCCGACTTCCGCAGCCATCCTGGCGGAGCTGGCCCCGTTCGTGGGGGGCACGCCCAGCAGCCCGGGATCCGGGCACTCCTACCTGCCTCCTGATGCGCTCACCCTGATCGGGGCGTATCAGCGCAGCCCCAGGCCGCCGGAACCGGGAAACGGTCACGATCACGACCAGCCCCCGCTGACCGACGATGTGAGCGAGGACGCCACGTTCGGCTCGTACG
>Ga0187863_10002476_pt1 | contig 14065 bp, 16 predicted proteins | sample June2016WEW_11_1_FD_132975 | JGI IMG/M metagenome (GOLD analysis project Ga0187863, IMG submission 132975) | Peatland microbial communities from SPRUCE experiment site at the Marcell Experimental Forest, Minnesota, USA - June2016WEW_11_10 | ecosystem: Environmental > Terrestrial > Soil >... | reverse complement strand
GCCGATCACGGCTTGCGCCTGACCGCGCATGCCGGGGAGACCGGCCCGCCCGAGTCCATATGGGGCGCGCTTAATCTCCGCGCCGAGCGCATCGGCCACGGGCTTTCCGCATTTCACGATCCTGATCTGGTCGAGGAACTGGCGCAGCGGCAGGTTCCGGTCGAGATCTGCCTCACCAGCAACCTGCGCACCGGCCTCTGCCCCAACGTGAACGAGCATCCTGCGAAGAATTATTTCGACCGCGGCGTGATGATCACGCTTAACACGGATGACCCGGCCATGTTCGATACCACCCTCGCACGCGAATACCAGCTCGCGCAGCAGGTTTTCGCCTTTACCGACGAACACTTGCGGGAGCTGGCCAGGAACTCTTTCGAAGCGTCGTTCTTGCCAGCGGAAAAGAAATTGGAATTCCTGAATCTCTTCGACGCGGCGGCTGCGCGGTGACCGGCAAAAATCTAAAGCGAAAATCTTGAACAGAGAACACAGGGGAGCACAGAGGCAATTCGGTTCAAATTCGAAATGACGCTTGCAGACGATTCCGCGCTCGCGTAGCCTCTTCTGAGAACTGAGAACCGACTCTTGTCCCAACACATCGGCATCGTCGCTTGCAGCACCGAGGGAGCAGCGCTCTGCTACCGCACCATTTCGATCGAAGGCACGCACCTGCTGGGATCGCACGATCATCCGGAAGTCTCGCTGCACTCACACTCGCTGGCGAAATACATGGAGCATGTGTATGCCAACGACTGGGCGGCTGTGTCCGAGCTGATGCTCTCGTCCGCGGATAAACTGGCGCGCGCCGGCGCCGACTTTCTCATTTGCCCCGACAACACCATGCACCAGGCCTTCGATTTGGTCGAAAAGCGCTCGCCCCGGCCCTGGCTGCACATTGCGAGAGAGGTTGCGAAAGAGGCCCACCGCCGCCACTTCACGCGACTCGGGGTTCTGGGCACGCGCTACCTGATGGAAGGCCCGGTTTACCGCGAAGCCTTGAAAGCCGAGGGTATCGACCACCACGTTCCCGGCGCGGAGCAGCGCATCCACATGGACAAGATCATCATGGACGAACTGGTGAACGCGCAGTTCCTGCCGCGATCGCTGGCCTACTATACGGAAGTCATCCGGTCGTTTCGTGATGAAGGCTGCGACGCGGTGGTGCTCGGTTGCACCGAGGTCCCGCTGCTGGTTACACCGGAATCTTCGCCGCTGCCCACTCTCGATTCCACGCGTCTGCTGGCCAGGGCCGCGGTGCGAAAAGCGGTAGAAGCCTAAAAGTTCGGCGGGGATGGCACTGCACGTGTGGGAACAATGAACATGTGGGAACGGGCGCATTTTGCGGACCAGGCCAACTCGCTGCCCGAACAAACGAGTTCAATCGCATGCTCAGCTTTCGCCAACTCTCCGGCTTCTTTTCCGTCGTGCGCCTTGCTTCCAAGGCTTCCATCCCCGACTGGGCCACGAACGGCGAGTTTACCTCGATTACCCGCACCGCCGACGAACTCTCCATCGTCTGCCCCGCGAACAACATCCCCAAAGAGATCGACCCCGGCCCGCGCTGGATTTGTCTAAAGCTGGAAGGTCCGTTCCCGTTTTCGCAAACCGGAGTGCTGCTCTGCTTCATCGAGCCGCTCTCGAACAACGGCATCCCGATTTTCGCCATCTCGACTTATGACACCGATTTTGTGCTGTTCCAGGAGGAATTCGCCGCCGTGGCCATCGACAAGCTGCGAGCCGCCCACCATAAACTTCTGAAACGGGTAGGCGAAGCCGGAAAGGGCTCTCTTAGAAAGAAATGATTTTTGCCAGTCCCTTCTTTTTCTTCTTCTTGCTGCTGGAAACGTCCTGATCGGTGGCCAGGGCGGAGGCAGCAGTCGCGCTGGAGCTGGACGAACCAGCGGCAGCGGCCGACGAAGAAGCCGGCTGGATCTCGTTGATCTGCACCGGCGGAGGCAAGGGAGCGCCCGAGTTTTGACTCTCCGCGGTGGGCGTGAGTTCGTTGCCAGTCGGCGGCGCGGCAGGTTGCAAATCATTGGCGCTGGCGCTGGGCTGCGCGACCGGCTTCAGTTCGTTGGCATCGGGGGCGGGGGTTGTCGTCCGCGCAAAAGGCTGGGCGTTCGCCGCAGGCGCATCGGAGCGCGGCGCCGGTTCGTTCGGCGGCGGCGGAGCGTCGCCCTTTATAATTTCCGCGCCCAGACCGTGCTCTCCGCCCGCGGGCGCCCCCATGGCCGCGGTTCCGATCTCTCGCACTACGCCGCTCGCTGAAACCGGTGTAGGATCGACCAGCGTTGGATCGCCCACGTGCGCGGCTGCCGCCACATCAGGCCCTTTTTTCAGCAGGCCCATCGCCCGGTCCATGCCGCTGGCCTCGCGTCGGCTCTCTTCCTCCGCGCGATTCTGCGCCACCGCCGCGCGTGTGGGCCGCGGGACCGGCTGATGCAGCGCCGCCAGGCGCCTCTTCGCGTCGTCGCCGCGCTCCATCAAAGGATAGCGCGTGATGATTTGCGAATACGCTCCCGCCGCATATTTGGTCAGCGTCTCGATCATGTTGGCCTTGGTGGTTTCTTCGACGCAGCCGGCCCGCGGAGCGGTCTTCACGCAAGTAGGCCGCGCTCGCACCTGCGCGATCTGCCCCTCGTAATCCTGCCCGAGAAGATACAACGCGTCATCGGCGTGAGAGTAGAGGGGATATTTTTCTACCAGCGACCGCAGCCGCGCAATCGACGCCGGATATGACTGCCGCAGGTAATAAAACCGGCCTATGCCATACTCGCGTTCGGCCAGCACTTCCTGCACTTCGAGCAGCCGCTCTTTGCCTTCCTTCACCAGCTTGGGATTGTCCGGGTATTGCATGATGAGGTTGCGGTACTCATCTTCGGCGCGCTTCGCGTGGGTGTAGTCGCGGTCGGCCTTCTCCATCTGCTGGTACTGAATGTTGGCGATCTTCAACTGCGCCTCGGCGGCCTCCGGCATGTTGGGAAAGAAAGTTTCGAAGTCGCGGTATTCCTGCTCCGCCTGCGCCAGCGAAGCGGTGCCACCTTCCGCGTACCAGGAGTCGCCGACCGCCAGTTTGGCGCGCGCAATGTACTCCGAGTCCGGGTATGTATTGATCAAGGTCTGCAGCGTCATGCGCGCCACGTCAAAGCGGTTGTGCTTCATCGCGTCCATGGCCTTGTCGAACAGAACTTTGTCAGGCTGCTTGGACCCCACATTGGCCAGGGGATTGACCGACTTCTTATTAGAGCAAGCCGCCGCGACCAGCAGGAGCAGCGTCAGGGCAGTAATGAGTGAAGCTCGACGTGACATTAAGGACCTCAAATCTGTGTGTGTAGGGCCGGGTCTTCGACCCGGCCTCCGAGCGAAAGCTCGGACCTGCTCTATCCACGCGCCGCACCGATCCTACCAAGAGAGCCGGCTCAAAGACCCGGTCCTACGCTTTCACCAGCGCCGCTTCCGTAGCCGCCTTCAGCAGAGCCGCCGCATTCTTGCTTGGATCGCCATTCCCGAACACGGCGTTGCCCGCCACCAGAATTTCTCCCCCGGCCCGCACCACGTCGCCCACGGTGTCGTGCCCCACGCCGCCATCCACTTCGATGCGATAAGTGAGCCGGCGCTGGCTGCGAATCTCAGCCAGCCGCCGCATCTTGTGCAGCGTGGAGAAAATAAACTTCTGCCCGCCGAAGCCCGGATTCACCGACATCACCAGCACATAATCGGCGATATCGAGCACCTCCTCAAGCGCGTTCACCGGCGTCGCCGGATTAATGACCACGCCCGCCAGGCAATCGTGACGCTTGATCAGATGCAGCGTACGGTTCAGGTGCCGGCAAGCTTCCTGATGCACCGAGATCCAATCCGCGCCGGCTTCGGCAAACGCGGGAATAAATTCGTCCGCATGCTCGATCATCAAATGGCAATCGAGCGGCAAATCCGTGACCTTGCGCAGCGACGCCACTAGCGGCGGCCCCATCGTAAGGTTAGGCACGAAATGCCCGTCCATGATGTCCACGTGGATCAAACTCGCCCCACCCTCGCCCGCAGCGCGCACCTGCTCGCCCAACCGGGCAAAGTCCGCGGCAAGAATCGAAGGTGCAAGCTCGATCAAGTGATATCTCCCAACCCCTGGGCTAACCAGAATGGACCGGCAACCGGAAACCTTTCAGGAGTTTACCATTTCGAATGGCATGGCGGAGACAGATTGTGGGCCGCGTCGGTGGCCCAGTTTACAAAGATCCGCATCCGAGCGATCCGGCTAGAGTTTGGTGAACTCTGCTATCGCTTCTTTCAGAATCGGAATCTCCGGATCGGCGTCATTCCAGAGCGTCAGGAAATCCTGATAGGCTGCCTTAGGCTTAGTTTTCTCCCCGGTGAGCGCGTACGCACGCCCCGCTTCCAGATGGGCCAGAGCGCCGGTGACGCAGTTCCAGACGACGCCGGGGCGGTCCAGGATTTTCTGAAACTCCGCCGCGGCCCCAGCCTTCGGTCATACATCGAAGTGATGTGCTACTTCTCGCGCTCGCCGGCACGGTCACGCAAGGCAAAAGCTTTGCGCAAGTACTCGCGCGCCCGCGTGGGTTGGCCGAGGTTGCCATACATGATCCCTACACCCTCGATGGCGGTGGCGAAGTTGGGGTCCAGGTCAATGGCCCGTTGAAAAATCGGAAGCGCGGCCGCCGGACCCTTTTCATTCTGTCATCAGCCCACTACCGGAATTTTCTGCGAACCCGATGATTCCACTAAGGGAGGCGATGAGGGGATGGGGGGATACCCGATTCTCACCCGCAAGCTTCCCGCAGCGCCGCCCGAACGCAGCCCTCGCCAGAATTGATTTGCGCCGCGCATGGTACCCTCGTCGTTCATGCCGGCCCTGCCCCAATTCTCAACCGCCGCCTACGGCATGGCCGCAGTGCTGGCCTGGGGTAGCAGCGATTTTTTCGGAGGCTACGCCACCCGCCGCGCCGATGCTTTCGTATTCACCGCGGTCGTGAACCTGGGCGGATTGCTCCTAGTCGGCGCGCTGGCCGCAGCCAGCGGCGCGCCTTCGCCCGCAGGGCGCAGCCTGGCGTGGGCCTTGGCTGGCGGCATCTCCGGCGGGAGCGCTCTGGCGCTCTTCTACCGCGCCCTCTCCACGGGCCGCATGGGGCTGACCGCGCCGGTCGCCGCGGTTTTGAGCGCCGCAATTCCCGCCTTGGTTTCGATTTTCACCGAGGGCATACCCGGAAATATCCCGATCCTCGGTTTTATCTTCGCCGCCGTCGGACTCTGGCTTATTACGCGCTCAGAAGGCGGTGCCGCTCCCGAAGGCATTGGACTCGCCGTGCTCGCCGGCATTGGCTTCGCCGGATTCTACTTATGCCTGCGCCAGAGCGGAGCCGGGTCGGCTTTATGGTTTGCGACCGTAAGCCGCACCGGCGGCCTGCTGATCACCGGTTTTATCGTCCTGCTGCAGCGCAAATTCACCGAGATCACCCCTGCCGGAGTGCGCTGGGCCGTGCTCGCCGGCGCCATCGATTCTCTGGGCACCATGCTCTTCATACGCGCCAGCCAAACCGGCCGCCTCGATGAAGCGGTTGTAATCTCGTCGCTCTACCCCGCGATCACGGTGTTGTTGGCCTGCATTTTTCTGAAAGAACATTTCACGCGCTGGAAGTTCGTGGGCCTGCTGGCGGCGCTGGCGGCGGTGCCGATGATCGCGGCTCAATAAAAAATCATTCTATATTCTAGAATCTGAATACGAATCATGGCGCTGATCGAAGTCCGCAACCTGACCAAGATTTATTCCCAGGGCAGCTACGAAGTGCGCGCCGTCGACGATGTCTCCCTCGACATTCACGCCGGCGAAACGCTCGGTCTGGTCGGCGAATCCGGCTCCGGCAAGTCCACGCTGGGACGCCTCATTCTCCGCCTGATCGAGCCGACTTCGGGCAGCATCGGCATCGAAGGCCGCGATCTCTTAGCCGCCGGCCGAGGCGAAATACGCCGCCTGCGCCGCGATATGCAGATCATCTTCCAGGATCCCTTCGCTTCGCTCGACCCCCGCTTCCGAGTGGAGCAGATCGTCGCCGAGCCGCTGCTCATACACCGAGAATCATGTGGGGACAGCCGCCCCCGGCTGTCCGGTCGAGCGAAGCGCGATCTCCGCCCACGTGTAGTCGAACTGCTCCACGCCGTAGGCCTCGACGAATCCATCCTGCACCGCTTCCCCCACGAATTCAGCGGAGGTCAGCGCCAGCGCATCGGCATCGCCCGAGCCCTCGCGCTCCGTCCCAAGTTCATCGTTGCCGACGAACCAGTCTCTGCCCTCGACGTGAGCGTGGGCGCGCAGATCGTCAACCTGCTGGCCCAACTGCAGCGCGACTTCGGCTTGACCTATCTCTTCATTTCGCATTCCATGCCAGTAGTCCGCTATCTCTCGACCCGGATTGCGGTGATGTATCGCGGCAAGATTGTGGAGGTCGGCTCCTCCGAGCAGATCACCGAGCAACCCCAGCACGCCTACACCCGCAGCTTGCTGGCAGCAACTCCGAGGCTCGCGCTGTAAGGAAGCCTTGCAACAACCAATGTGGAGACAGCCGCCTCGGCTGTCCGCCGAGCGTAGCGAGGCGGCGGTTCATAGGTCCTCGCGATCTGACTGCTCCCTACACTATGCCATACTTTCTTAATGCCAAAAGCCAAGCCCAGCCGGGCCAGAGATCAGATCGAACTGATTCTCGGCTACGGCTTCATCGTCGGCATTATCTGGACCCCCGAACACCTCCAGCGCATACTCTCCCCCATTGCCCTAATAGCAACACTTGCGGTTGTCCTGGCGCGCGGCCAAAGCCGCGACGAGCTCGGAGTAGGCGGGCGCGGCCTGAGAGAGTCGCTGTGGATTCTCCCTGCGACCCTGGCACTCAGTGCTCTGAGCCTATTCGCAGCACGTAAAGCGGGCACTCTGCATCCCCTCCACAAAGGCGATTTCGCCCACATCTCCGGCTACGTGCTCTGGACCGTTTACCAGCAGTTTCTTCTGCAGGACTATTTCATGGACCGCCTGTTGCGCTTAGTCTCGAGCGAAGCAGTTGCGGTCACCATCGCCGGCACGCTCTTCGCCGCGGCGCATCTGCCCAATCTAGTCCTAACCGCGGCCACGTTGTTGTGGGGCATCGTCTCCTGCGCTCTCTTCCGCCGATATCGTAACCTGTGGGCGCTCGGCCTGGCCCAGGGGTTGCTCGGCCTCTGCTTCGCCGTCTGCATCCCGGACGCGCTGCACCATCACCTTCGCGTGGGCCTGGGATACTTGCGTTACGGCTCCCCCCCGATGCCCTAAATGGCGATCCGGCATTCGCGCATCCTTTCTTCAGCGGGCTTTCATGTAACGATCACGCGTCGAAATTCACTATGGGTACATGCGGTGCGGATTCCAGCTTTCCTGAAAAGCCCCCACAAGAGGAGTTTGAGATGTTTGCGCGCAAGGTTGCAGCTCGATTGAAACCCGATTCGCTGGCGGAATTTACCCATCTCGTGGAGTACGAAATCCTGCCCTGGCTGCGGCGGCAAGAAGGCTTTCTCGATCTGATCGTCCTCGCGGCTCCTCATGGCCGCGAAGTCGCAACCGTCAGCTTTTGGGATCGCGAGGAAAATGAGGCGGCCTTCGGTTCCGCGGGATTTCCCGAAGTGTTGCATACTCTGGGAGACCTGCTGGACGGAGCCCCTTACGTAAAGACATTTGATGTGGTCAGTTCAACACTGCAAAGCAGTAGCCTCACCATGGCGGGAACTTCTAGAACCACAGACCCCAAATCCAATCCACGCTGGCATGCGTAATCGTCGAAGCCGCGACGCGCCGCCGCTCGCGCCAGGCGCGTCCGTAGAAGATTCCGGCGATCGTAGCCAGCAACACGTAGCGCCAGTTGAAGTGGGCGGAGCGTTTGTTGAAGTGCGACAGGCCGAATAATACCGACGCAATCGCCAGCGCGGCGCGCCTGCCCACGCGCCGCTCCAGCAGGTTCTGCACCCAGGCGCGAAAGAAGAGTTCCTCCGGCACGGCGGTGAAGAAAAAGATCAACACCCAGCGCAGCAGCGCGCTGCCGACTCCGGGCACATCTTTGTGAGGATGGATGAAGCCCAGCGCGAGCCCCAGCACAAGCACCGGAGGCGTAAAGAAAATGAGCTCGCGCAGTCCGGTCTTCCAGTCAAGCCATTTCAGGTGGAAATCGAAACCGGTTCCAGTCAAGCGCCGGATCGCCAGAAACCCGTACAGGCCGGCATCGACCAGCAATAATTCATTCAAGGCGCGCAGCCCGCTGGGCCACGCGCTCTCGAACCAGCGCAAATCCACCGCCAGCCCCAGCGTCAGAAGGATGAAAGCATCGCGCCAGTCGCCGCCCTGTTCGGGATCAGCCGCGGCCGCGCGCATCAAGAGCAAGGTGATGGCCACGGGCAGCAACGCATAGAGAGCGAGCCACTCCCACTGAAAGATGTGCTGCGCAATCGCAACCATCGCGTAAGGCAGCGCCAACAGGGCCGGAACGCTGACGCGCACTGAGACAGGCCAGCGCCCGATTGCCCGGGCCACGCGCTCCGCGGCACAGCCGAACGCCACCGCCGGAGCCAGTTCCAGGGCGAGCGCCGCGACTGCCATGGGCGTCACGTTCTGCATGACCACATCTTAATGCCCTCTCAGGCAAAGAACTGTCGAGCTTCGCTCGACGGACAGCCGGGGGCGGCTGTTCCCACGTGTACCTGTACACCCTGTACACCTGTACAGACCTGTACACAACCCGACTTGTCTTGGCGCCGCGTCCCGGATAGAATTCGATCTCGGTTAGGCGAAGCCGTTCCCCAAAGCCCGATCGCCGAAGCCGAAGCCCGGCTCCACCACTGCAGGAGGAGAAATTATGGCCGCCGCTCCGCTCCCGCCGCCACCCCTATCTGCACCCCTGCCCGGGCCCGCGCCGCTCTCCGAAGGCTCGCGTCTGATTGACACTTTCATCGCGCCCTCGAAAACCTTCACCGATCTGCGCCGCAACGCCAGTTGGTGGGGACCGTGGCTGCTCATCTCCATCTTTTCGTTGCTCTTTGTGTACTCGATGGACCGGCAGATCGGCTTTGAGCAGATCAGCAAGAACGAAATCGCGCACTCCTCGCGCGCCGATCAATTCGACAAATTGCCCGCCGATCAGCAGGCCCGGCAAATCAAACTCTCCAGCACCATCGTGCGCGCGCTCTCCTATGGCAGCCCGGTGATGATCCCGCTGTATTTCCTGATTACGGCGGCGGTGCTGTTTGCGACTATCAAGTTCGCTGCGGGAGCGGATATCTCTTTCAAGCAGGCTTACGCCATCGTTTTCTATGGCAGCTTGCCCGGCGCTATCAGCGCGGTTCTAGGGACAATTTCGATGTTCGCCGGAGTGGACCCGGAAGGCTTCAACGTGAACAACCCGGTGGCCACCAATCCCGCCCACTTCATGGACCGCGCCGGAAATAAATTCGTATATGGCATGGCGTCAAGCCTGGACGTGATTGCCATCTGGTCGATTGTGCTCATGGGCATCGGCTTCGCCTGCAACAGCAAAGTGAAACGCTCGACGGCCATCGCCATCGTCGCGGCGTGGTATTTGTTCTGGAAGCTGGGCGCAGCCGCCCTCGCCGCCAGCTCGTAAGCGCAAGGAAAAACGTGGGCACGCTAGCTGTCGAACATATCAAGGAGAATTCATGCAGAGTAAGCCGGTCTTATTTCGCTGGGTTGTGATTTTTCTGTGCGTGTCGGCGGCCGCTTCTGTCAGTGCGCAGGGCGCGCCCGCGGCTTCCTCGGCGGGCGCCATGGCCGCGCCGCAAACCCCCGGGCCCACTAAGAATCCCGTGACCGCCTCGCTGCGTATGCTGCTGCCACGCTCGCGCAATAATATTCTCGCGGCCATCACCGCCATGCCCACCGACAAATTCAATTTCAAGCCCACACCCGACCAAATGACGTTCGCGCATCTCGTGGTCCACATCATTGGCTCGAACAATTCGGGATGCTCCAAGGCAGCTGATGTTGCCGCGCCCACGGTCGAGGAAGCCAAGGAGACCGACTCCAAAGAGAAGCTGCTCGCGGCGGCCACCGCTTCGTTTGATTATTGCGCTGATGTGCTCGCTAAGATGGACGACTCCAAGCTCGGCGACGACGTCGAGATGTTCGGCGGTCGCCACTTTCCCCGCGCCATGGCCGCGCTCGGCCTGGCCAGCGGCTGGGCCGACCACTACGCCGCGGCCGCGCAGTATTTGCGGCTGAATGGAATTTTGCCACCGTCGGCGCAACCGAAGAAATAGCCTTTCCCTTGGGCGCAGGCGTTTTTGCTCGTTTCAAAATCGCCGTCGCGGTATGTCCCCCTGGCTAGCCTGGTGGGTGTATTCCTGGCAACCCAGAATGCCGGGTGGCTACTCTCCGGCTTCTTCGTCGCATTCGGATCTCTTGCCGCAACGGCCGTATATTTTCTAGAACGCCGTTCGGTGCGGGAGGCGAAGACGGTTCGAACGCATCCCATCCTCGCGGGCCATACCTACACCTCGTACGTGGACGTCGTGTAGTCTTCAAATCGATCGTTGCGCTCGACCGTCAATTTGCGCACGCTTACATCCGAGGACGACATCTCCGAAACCACCGCAATCGTTCTCATATCCTTGGTTCTGGCGTAAGTGCTTCGCCATTGTTCTGTTGCGTCTGCTCCATCGCACGATCCTTTCTAAATTAATTAGGAAGTGTTGAGCCTGTTTCAGGCTTGATCGATCCCAGGAGATGAAGGCGAAAATCGACAATGAAAAAAAATAAACGAACTACCTGATTCAGGGTCAGGAGGTCTATTTATGACCCGTCTTGAAAAAGTAGTTCTCGCTTTAATGCTTTTGCAGGTTGCCTTGCAGGTTCTCTCGTTTTGCAGGTAAGTTCTGTATCCAGTGGGGAAACGTGTTCGTCCTTTCGCGGTCGCGGCCGGAGTAGCGATTCGCTTGCCACTATTCGGTTTCCACGCGCACGTCGCCAAACTTTCGAAAGTCCTGATCAAAGGTCGCGACTGGCACATTTTTTGCCACCGCAGTGGCGGCGATCAGACAGTCCACAAAGTGAGCCTTCGTTCCTTTATAGCGGTTGAGAGCGTCCAGGTGGACCGTTACCTCATCGATCTCGACGCCAGGACTGGAGATCAGGCCTCCGAGTGCGGAGGCGATAGCCGCGCGCGGGTGCCGGTAAAAAGACTCAAGCACAAACACGCACTCTGCCAGAACGACCGGCAATACCACGATAACCACATCTCCCCGGTCGCAGGCATCGAACAGCTTGCCGGCTGCTCGTGCATGTTTGTCGTGGTCCTGTACCAGATAGCGGACGATCAGATTCGTGTCGACAAGCCTTTGCTTGCTCACCGGGTACTCTCGTGACGCGCCGCTTCGGCGGCGGCTTCGCGAATTTCAGCCAAAGACATCCCCTTCCCCTTGTTGCTGGCGAGCGCGCCCTTGAGTGACCGAATGCCGGGATGCACACGAATGGTTGCTCGGTCTCCCTCCACTTCGTATTCCAACTTGTCGCCCGGTTTAATTCGCAAAGCCTTCCGAATTTTTTCGGGAATGGTCGTTTGTCCCTTACTCGTCACCGTAGAATGAAGCATCATCATGTCCTTACCTTCAAGCATCTCCTTACTTCAATAATACCCATTACTTCCTTCACTGGCAAGGCAGACCGGAATGGGAGGCTTTCCTCCTTGTCCCGCTGATTCTAAGGCTTTACCAACACGGGCGTTGGTTTCGAAGGTTCTTGGAGAGCCGGCCTCTGCTGCGAGACCATTGCCAATGCTTGGGATCAACACGTAAAGCATGAACGCTGGATCACGAGGACAGACTGACGAAACCTCCGTGATAGAAAATCGTCCCGTAGCGAAATAATCGCGCGAGCAGCGCCAGTACGTGATTGACCAATGTCGGATTGACAAACGGCTCCTGCCGGTCGAGCGCTTCCGCTGTGCTGCAGCTCGGCAGATCGTCTCCGTCCATTTCGGTTTGAATACCTTCAGGGAAAAGCTCCGACACTGTGCGTAACCGTAGCCCGCGCCGTCGGTTCCTTCGATTCAGCGGCTCTCCCAGCACGAATTGACAGCTATCGGCGTTATTGCCCAAATCCAGCCAATAATCGACTTCACTCCAATCCTCTGCGCACTTGGCGATTGCCGCGCGAGCTTTCCGCGTATCGACGCGACCGATCACGATGTCAACACAGCCTGCGTTTCGTATCAAGTTGCTCGGGAATCCCGGAGGAAGGCGCGGGGGTTCGCTCCCGCTTACCAGAAAATCCACTGCCGCGACCATCGCGATGCAACATCAAAGCGGCGGCCACCACGATGCCGTATAGCCGTACATCGCCTTCGGAAGCGCGGCTGTGGCCATGTTGATGACCGGAGCGGTGCGGTGAAACAACCACTACTGGAGTCCGCAAAAAATCTCTTTCGATGAGCAGTGCACGCACGTCGAAACGTCGGCCATGCCGGCCAGGACACCCTGAGTGAACTGCATTGGGTACCTTGAAGACGGCCGGTCACTCCTGCTCTATCGTACCCCGAAAACTTACGTCGTCTTCCCGAAGCCCATTCTGGTCGGCCGAGAGGCAGAGTTTCTTACTTGCGCCAAAAACAAAGTCGCTCCGTACACTCCTTCCGTGCCCAAAGCTCGTCTACTTAATGTGCACCAGTTCGTCCGCAGACGCCGCAGGACTTAACGCCGCAGGCCTCTGCGGCCCCCGCCAGCCGTCGAAGATGGAGACCTGATGCACGCAGGAAACCGTACAGTTGGGCGCGCAGCCTTTCTCGGTGAGGTATTCGCGGCGCATATCCTCGCGCGTGTAAGTCGCCAACGGCACTCCCGGATAACCGCGCTGCTGCGAGCAATAGTGCACCAGCCCGTCCTCGCAGATGTAGAGATAACGGGCTCCCGCGCGGCAGCGCCAATCGTTGGGCAGGCCTTGTGCGATGTTGTCCTGAAAGCCGTTGATGCGGGTGAAGCTACTCTTCTCCCACGACTTCATCTCGTCGTAGATGCGGCGCTCTTCTTCTCCGAGCGGCTGCAGCTGGCCGCTACCGTCGTGAATGATTCCGATCGTCGAACTGAAGCCGAGCGCAACGGCGCGCCTGCCGATAGTAAGCGCATCTTGCGGATTGGAAATGCCGCCGCCCACCACGGAGTTAATATTTACGTGGAATTGCGCGTGCTCGGCCAGGAATTGCAGCTTCTTGTCTAAGACCTTCAGGCTCTTCTTCGAAACCTCGTCCGGATTCACGTTGTCGATGGAAATCTGCAGCCACTCGAGGCCGGCGCGATCCAGCCGCTTGATTCGCTCCGGCACCAGAAAATATCCGTTCGTGATCAATCCAGCGATCATGCCATTCGCCCGAATCCGGCGGATCACGTCGTCAAGTTCAGGATGCAACAGCGGCTCGCCACCAGAAATCGTGACCACCGCCGTGCCCAGCGCGCCCAGCTTGTCGATGCGGCGGAACATTTCTTCGGTAGGCACGGGCTTCGAGAAATCGTCGAACTCGTTGCAGTAAGTGCAGGCCAGATTGCACCGGCGCACGGGAATAATATGCGCCAGCAAGGGGTGATCGGTCGAAGCGAGAGCGCGCGCCGCCATAGCCGCTCCGCGCAGATTGCGGTGCAGGGCCTTGAAGCGGCGACGCATCGCTGTAAAGGCTGAGGGCATGCCTATCAATTACAGCATGGATGCCGGATTAGTGCAGGCTGGGCAGCAGCGGCCGGGGAATTTCGCGGGGCGAACTGCTATATGGGCAATGAAACGCAAGGCTGCGATGTGCGCTCACGGCCTCTCGGCAGCGGGCGTCTCTCTCGCCACTGCCCCAGTCGTAACCTGGAAAGACCAATAGAGTCAAATAGATTTCGCAGAGATGAAAATCTCGGCCTTCGCAACTTTTTGCTGGACCGATGGTTTCTAATTGCCTGGGGGATCAAAATGCCAATCCGGATGAGCATGGCTGTGCGGCACCTTCTTCTATGCCATGCGATGGCGTTATTGCCGAACGTGTTTCTAAACACGTTCTTG
>Ga0187863_10002473_pt1 | contig 14076 bp, 7 predicted proteins | sample June2016WEW_11_1_FD_132975 | JGI IMG/M metagenome (GOLD analysis project Ga0187863, IMG submission 132975) | Peatland microbial communities from SPRUCE experiment site at the Marcell Experimental Forest, Minnesota, USA - June2016WEW_11_10 | ecosystem: Environmental > Terrestrial > Soil >... | reverse complement strand
CGGCGGCAGTCCCGGTGCACTTTCGGGTAAGTGGACGTTCCCAGTGGTTGGTGGCAGCAATCCCGCCAGAACGTGCAACAGCGTTGTCTTGCCGCAGCCGCTGGGTCCGATCACCGAAACGAATTCGCCATGCCGCACTTCGAAGCTGACATCCGTCAGTGCGCGTACACTTCGACCGTTGTCCGGGTAAGTCAAGCCCAGCCGGGCGCACCGCAGCACAGCGTCTTTCATTGTGACAATCAAATGATTATACACTGCAAACGGCCTGAATTTACGGGGTGCGAATGACTCGCTTTCAGACAGGTCCGATGCGGATCGAACGATCTGATCGAGACGCTTGACACAAACGTAACCGAAGGGGCATACTAGCTCCCAATACCGCTGCACTTTCAGTCTTCAAAGGGGGAAGTACCAACCAGCGCACTGTTTGAGAATCAACGTCGAGCCGCCCAGCACGCCACGTGCTTCCGCCCGGAAGAGACATGGAGTGCCGCGATGGGCGGGTTCAAGGTGCCGTGCCGAAGGCCCTTTGGCGGCTTCCCGGGTTGTCACCAGCATAAGTGGCGGTGAAGGGAGCGTGGATGCCTTTTCGAAATACGCTGGTCACGGCAGTCGCTTGTTCACTGGTCCTTCTCTCCGGTTCCTGGCTGTACGGGCAGGCCACCGGAACCATTTCCGGCACCATAACGGACAGCTCGGGCGGGGCGGTAGCAGGCGCCGCAGTTACAGTGACGGCTCCGGACGTTGGAATCACCCGCAGCGCCACCACCGACGATAACGGCCACTATCTTTTTCCTCTCCTTGGCGTCGCCACTTTCACCGTGCACGTTACGATGAATGGCTTTCAGGCCGCCGAATCCACCGGCATCCGGCTTCAGGTGGACGAACACCGCGAACTTGATTTCAAGCTGGTTCCCGCGTCGGTGAACACCAGCGTCGAAGTAAGCGCGACAGCGGTGGCTGTACAGACCAGCGATGCGACTCTTGGTCAGGTGATCAATTCACAGCAGGTGGCCGATCTGCCTTTGAACGGGCGCGATTTCGTGCAGTTGGCGACCCTGACGCCCGGCGTGTCGCAGGAGACCAACCCCAACAGCTTTTTCAATGGCGGGCCGAGCAGCGAGGTATCCGCACGCGGATCCTACTCCCTCTCGGTTGGAGGTTCGCGCGCCAACAGTACCGACTGGCTGCTGGATGGTAACGATAACAACGAGCTGACCGCTGGCGGCATCGCGGTATTGCCGTCGATCGACGCGATCCAGGAGTTCAAGGTTCTCACGTATAATTACTCGGCTGAATGGGGAACGCGCGCCGGCCCCACAGTGTTGGTGACGACAAAATCGGGCTCCAATGAAGTTCACGGCACCCTGTTCGAGTTCTTCCGCAATACCGATCTCGATGCGCGCAGCTTGTTCGCCACCTCAACCGAAAAATTCAACCTAAACCAGTTCGGTGCGTCGGTGGGCGGCCCCATCAAAAAGGACAAGACATTCTTCTTTGGCGACTATGAGGAGAAGTATCAGCGGCACGGGATTGCGTTCGTGGGTCTGGTCCCGTCCGTGGCCATGCGAAGCGGCGATTTCACCGACGATGCCTTCGGTAATCCGCGGCAGGGCTTTCTAACCAATCCGAACGTAACCGGCGCAGCGAACACCGACTTTCAGTGCGATCCGGCTGGCAACCCGCTTCCGGTTGCTCCCAATGGCAGCCAGGCCGCCGGCATCAACTGCAACAAGATTCCCCAGGGTTTGATTAACCCAATAGCGCAGCAGTTGATCAACCTGTATCCTCTGCCAAACGCGGACAACCCCGCGCTCGGCTATAACTACACAAACGAACCCGTGAGATCCCTCGACGAGGGTAAATTCGACCTCCGGCTGGACCAGAACATATCCGACAAGGATTCTCTTTTTGCCCGCTTCAGCTATGATCAGGCTACGTCGTACGTGCCTGGCGGCGCGCCGGGCTTCGCGGAGGAGGCTCCTTTTGCCAGCAACCAGGGGATCCTCAACCATGCCCGCAATGCGGCGGTCTCGGAGACGCACATCTTTTCTCCCACCACCGTGAATCAGTTCAACGCAGGCTACAACCGGATCTTCGACTACATCACGTCGCAGGGCAGCTATAGCTGCTATTCGGAGGCTCTGGGCATTCCCGGCGCGAATCTGGGAGGAGAGAGCTGCGGTCTTACCTCGACGCAACTCGACGGCGGGTACTGGTCGCTGGGCGATCGCGGCTTTACTCCGTTCCAGGGCGGTACCAACGTGTTCAGCGTTTCCGATTCTCTCGACATGATTCGTGGCAGCCACGACATCAACATCGGGTTCGGCATCCGCGCGAACCAGATGAACGTGCTCGCGGAGGGTTTCCAGGATGGATATTGGATCTTCACCGGCGCGTGGACCGGGGAGCCGGAAGCCGATCTGATTATGGGTTTTCCCAGTCTGGCCATTCACGATCAGACCTTCGACGGCGACGTTACCGGCCGGCGATGGAAGCTGTACCGTCCCTATGTGGAAGACACCTGGCGTCTCACCAAAGACCTCACGCTGAATCTCGGACTGGCCTGGGCAATGTTGACGCCGGAGACCGAGGCACACAATCGGCAGGCTGACTTCGATCCCGCGACCGCCGCGTTCCTGATCGCCGGAGAGAATGCCGGCCCCGCGGCGGGAATCAAGATGTACTGGGGAGCGCTTGAGCCGCGTATAGGCGCTGCGTGGAAGGTATTCGGCAGTCAGAACACCGTCGTCCGCGGCGGGTACGCGATTTTCCATGACTCGTCCTGGAACCAGGGAGCGCAGGGTCTGTGGGAAAATCCGCCATATTTTGCCGAATCCGACTACTTCGGTTTTGGAGGCGGGTGCACGTTCGCGACGGCCGCTTGCGCAACGCAGTATGGCGGAACGCCCGGGGCTCAGAGCGTGTCTCAGGGATTTCAAATTTTCACCACGCCCCCGAACCCCGCGGATTTCTCGGGCACGCTGCAGGCGCAGAACACCAATTTCCAGCAGGGACGGGTCCAGCAGTTTAATGTCGACGTAGAACACCAGCTTCCTGGATCCATTCTGCTGACGGTCGGATATGCCGGCTCTCGCGCGTCGCATGTTCTGATCGACGGAAATAATATCAACGTCGGCTCCCCGGGGGCTTGCGGTTCGATTTCGGGCTACACGCTGGGCTGCGGTCCAGGCGGCGCATCCTTCGGTGTTCCCTACACCGCGTTCCCGTATTCGACCATCGACAACATTTCGGATCAAGGCGTCGCGCACTACGATTCTCTCGAGGTTAAGGCGGAGACGCGGAGTTCGCATGGGCTTTACGCGCTGATCGGCTACACATACTCGCGCAATCACGACGATGGGTTCACGGACGGTCTGGGAACGCCGCTGGGGGCCACTTATTATCCGCTGCCCGGCTGGCAACAGCTCGACTGGGCTCTGTCTCAGATGAACCTCAACAACAGCTTCACGGGTAGTGTCGTCTATCAACTTCCGTTCGGGAAAGGCAAGCGCTTCGGGAGCAACATGTCTCACGCGGCCGACACGATCGTGGGCGGGTGGGAGACGACGGTGATTGAGAAGATCACTTCGGGGTTCCCGGTCTTCATAATCGACAGCGACAACGAGTCCGGCGTAAACTTCGAAAACAACGGGAACAGCCTGAACCGTCCGAATCAGATCTGCAATCCCACGCTGAGCAATCCTACAATGACCCAGTGGTTTGACACGAGCTGCTTTGCGGCCCCTATGCTTGGCGAACTTGGCACCGCATCGCGTACTCCGGTTTCCGGCCCCGGTTTCGCCAATACCGATTTCTCGTTGATCAAGCATTTCGAGCTGCCGTTCCGCGAAGGGATGAGACTGGATTTCCGGACGGAAGTCTTCAATCTCTTCAACCATCCGCAGCTCGGTTTGCCGAACTCGGACTTCAATTCGCCGGCAACGTTCGGCGTGGTAAACTCCACCGTGAATAACCCTCGCCTGTTCCAGTTCGCTCTGAAACTGGCTTTCTGACGCGCGAGGTGAATGACGCAACCACGTAGCCGTTGCCTGACATTTATTCTGTTTCTGCTGTTGGCCAGTCCGACCGCGTGGACGCAGCAGCGCCGCAAGGTGATCATAGACGAAGATTGCTCGGGCCCCGCTGGCAGCAACATGCAGACGCTGGCGGTGATGATCCAATCCCGGCAGGTCGACGTGCTGGGCATCACTGTGGTCAGCGGCGATCAGTGGCGCGATGAGGAATTGGCGCACGCGCTTCGGCTGCTCGAGATTATCGGCCGCACCGATATTCCCGTGGCCAGCGGAGCGGCCTTTCCTCTTTTGCGCACACGCGAGGAAGCCCGGCTCTGGGAGGAACGCTACGGTAAAGTCTCCTATCAGGGCGCGTGGGATGACCGGTGGTGGCATGGTCCTTATGTGGTGCCGCCTCTTCCCGAGGGCCCGCCGACCATCCATCCCACCGACGAAGACGCGGCTCACTTCCTGATTCGCATGGTGCACAAGTATCCGCATGAGGTCACCATCTACGAAGGCGCTCCGATGACCAATCTCGCGGCCGCCATCACCATCGATCCGGAATTCGCCTCATTGGCCCAGGAGTTGGTATTCATGGGCGGGAGTCTTAATCCTCAGACCAGCGATCCCGAGTTCGCCAATAATCCCCGCCACGAATTCAATTTCTGGTTTGACCCGGAAGCTGCGGAAATCGTCCTGCGCGCGCCGTGGAAAAAGATTGTCTGCACGCCCACGGACATTTCGATCAAGACTCGTCTTACCAGGGAAATGGTCAATCGTATCGAGGCCGGTGGCACGCCGTTGGGGCATTACATCGCACGCTTCTTCCAGCCAGGCATGGGCAACGATTACATGTGGGACGAACTGGCGGCGGCGGCGTGGATCGATCCTTCGCTGATCACGAAGACGGAAACCCGCTACATGAGCGTGGACACCAGCCGTGGCGCAAGCTACGGGAACACTCTTACGTGGACCGAGCAGGAGAAGCCCAAGCTGGCGGGTCCGCCCGTGGAAATTCAACTCGATCTTGATGCCGCGAGATTCTACGATATGTTCGTCGGTCTGCTAAGCGCGCCCACGCCCGCTGCTCACTGACGCAACGTGAAAATGAAATTCTGAATCTGGCTCCGCTCCCGTTCTTCGTCCGCTGCCGCGCTTTTACGCAGTTGATCGTAAAGTGCGAACTCGCTGCGCGCCTTCGCGGCGTCGCCGCTTCGCTGATACGCCTGGCCGAGACGATAGTGCGCTTCCTGATGTTGCGTCCCCGTCTCGATCGCTCTTTGATATGCGGCGATGGCATCGGGGAGATCGGACAGATTCGAATAGACGATACCGAGCTCGTACCAGGCATCGGCCAGATTTGGATCGACTCGTACCGCTTTCATTAACAGGGACTGCGCCTGCGCCGCCGTTTGCCGGTCCTGGGGACCACGCCAGCCCCTCCGGATCGCGACCGCGTAATAGTAGTTGGCCAGAGCATCTTCGGGTTGGAGATTGGCGAAACGCTTCAGCCTCTCCACAAAGCCATCCAACCGCGCGACCTCGGGCCCTTGCAGAACCCTGCCGAGGAACAGATAGGGGCCGTAATCGACGGGGTTGAGATCGGTGGCTTCGAAGAGTCGCCGGGACGCCTCCTCGTAGGAACCTCGGGCGTAGAGGGCGGCACCCAGGCCGAGCAACATTCGGCTGGATTGGGGGAACAGCCGGTTGCCTTTCGCGAAGACTTCGACGGCCTGCTCGGCTGCTCGATGGATGAGGAGTTCGGTTCCCCAGTCGAACAAATTGTTCTCGGTAGGGTTCAACTCTACCGCGCGCTGATACTCACGAGCGGCGTCGAGTGCGTTTCCTTTTTTCTCCTCGAGATCGCCGAGGGAGTGGTGCAGGCCCGCGTTCGTTGGTTCGCGCGCAATGGCTTCGCGCAACGCTCCTTCGTTCCCGCCAGCAGTCGGCTGTTCACTCAGCGAGGCGGTGGCCCGTGCCAGGCTCTCGGTGGAACGAACAACGGTATCGGAGCCGTGGCCTCCGCGCGCGTTCGTGTCGGTGATGCCCGCAACTACGAAATTGGGCTCGTCATAAAACTGCGCCGCGGGGGCTGCCGCCAGAGTGAGATCAAAGCGCTTCGTCCCGTTCTCAAGAACGAACGGACCAGAGGCCGCCGTGGCGAACCCGGCCATTTCCGCGTGCAGCGTGTAAGTGCCGTCGCGAAGCGTCGTGAATTGATACGTCCCTTCCGCGTCGGCGTGCGTGGTCAACGTCTGCCCGTGAGCGTCAGTCAATGAGACGGAGGCGGCAAGGGGATGGCCGTCTGAATCGCGCACCGATCCCATTAGGATGACGGTGTTCTGTGTTTGCGCGAAGGCGAGAGCGAGCAGAAACGCGATGACAAGCGCTGGCAGGGCGTGGCCGTTGGTCATGGCAGTTGCTCCAGCGCTTTCTCAGCCTGAACGTCACCAGGATACTGCTTTAAAAAATCGAGCAGGATCGCACGAGCCTTCTCAGGGTGGCCTTCGACACTGTACACGCGAGCCAGGTTCAGGTACGGCTGACTAAAGCCGGGCGCCACGCGGATGCATCGTTCGAATGACGCAACCGCTTCGTCGCGCCGGCTTGTCCGCAGATAGAGCACTCCCAGATTGTTCAACGCTTCCGGGTAATCGGGCCGAAGCTGCAGCGCCTGATGCAGGTATTGGTAGGCGTGATCGGTGTCGCCGGTCTGCGCGTACACCATCGCCAGGCTGTAATTCACCGCGGCATCGCGGGGCTCGACCGCTAGCGCCCGCTCTAGTGTCGTGCGCGCTTCGTCCCATCGTTTTTGCTGGCGGTACGCGTTGCCGAGGTTTTCGAGAGCGACCAGATGATCGGGGCTGGCGCGCAGCGCTTCCTGAAAATACACAATTGCTTCATCGATGCGCCCTTCGCTGGTCGCCAGCAGGCCGAGATTGTTGAAAGAGTTCGGGCGCGTTTCCGGATAACCAGGAGCCAGCTTCGCCGCGCGCTCAAAGCAATCGCGTGCTGCGCTGGTTTTGTCCTGCTTCAGATACACGCTGCCTATTCCGTATAATGCCTCCGCGCTGGATGGGTCGTCGCGGAGGGCGAGACGAAACGACTCTGCCGCCTGATCGAAGTATCCTCGCTGAAAGAATACCGTTCCGAAGGAAAGATAATTGCGGCCAAACTGATACGTCTCCGAAATGCCTGGAAACGGCAGTCCCTTTGCGAGTCGATCTGATGCAGTTCGAGGAATGTGCCGAACGTCTTGCTCCACACGTCGCGAATCCACCGATCCCCGATAGACCTTCACGATATCGCCATTTGCATCAATCAGGAACGATGTTGGCGGAGCCATGTCTCGATGCCGGTCAAAAAGGTGGCTATGAACGATGTTATAAATGCCGGCCGTGCCTTTATCCTCGTCGGCATTCACACGGAGCGTTTCGACACTGGCTGGGTTCTCTCCGGTCATTTGCTTCGCCACGAAGCTCAGTAACACCGGTTTGCCGCGCAGATTCGATAAAGCGGGAAAACTCGGTGCGGCGACAGGGGCCAGCAACCAGGTTTCTGCTGTATCAGGCAAATGTTCGCTTTCCTCGCGTGTGGCACCGGCGGCGGGCACATGCGGCCTGAACGCTTCGAGGCGATGTGATTCAAACCCTTCCTCCACCAGGATCCGATGGTTCGGCGGCACGTCATTAATCTCCTGTATGAGCCCGCTCGGCCACCGGATCGATATCTTCATCGGAGCTTTCGCGTTACCCAGGCCAAAGAAAACCTCCTTGCTGTGCTGCGAAAGAAAACCCGACCCTGCCTGTAACATCCGGGTCTGCCGAACAGGTCCGGCCTCCACGGTGATCGCCGCGCCGACAGCATCGCGATTACTTTTGTGTCCACGAAGCCGGACGGCAATCGCGGGCGGCAGACCTTCCATCTCATTTCGCAGCAGCCGCAATTGCGGCGCATTCCGGCTCTTCAGAAACACCTCCTGACGCCCGTCGTGGTCGAAATCGGACAGCGCGAAGGCCCGGCTATCCTCAATAAAGTCGAGACCTATTGCGCCTGAGACATCCGAAAACGTTCCATCGCGATTGTTCGCGTAGAAAACATTGCGCTCGTAGCCGCTCCATGTGTGGTCGGCGCGGATCAGCTCATTAACGGTGTTCCATCCTTGTTCGTAGTCGTGAGACGTTCGCGGCTCATCGGGTGAATTCGCCACCACCTCGCGCCAGAAATAACTGTTCAGATCTTCGCGTATCGGGCCGGACAAAAACCCGTTGGCGATGTATATATCCGGGTAGCCGTCATGATCGAAATCCCAGGCATCGCTCGACCACGCCCAGCGCCCCAAGCCGGCGCCGCTCAGCGCCGTGACGTCCTGAAATCTCCCGTCGCCACGGTTCCGGAACAGGGAATTGCCCATGGCGTGCCGTTGATACAATTCGCGAACGGCGGGGGGCGAGCTCTGCCTGAAAGCCGCCTGCATGGAGACGCGTTCGCCCGCCGCAGTCCACATATCGGCGGAATACACGTCATCGAGACCGTCGTTGTCGTAATCGAACCAGCCCACGCTCATGCCTGCGCCAACGTCTTCCACGCCCGCCTCCGCGGCAACATCGGAGAACGTTCCATCGCCGTTATTACGATACAGATTCTTGCGGCCAAAATCGTTCACGACGTACAAGTCGGGCCAGCCGTCGCGATTATAATCGCTCCATCCGCAGCAGAAGCTGTAGCGCGTATTGTTCTTGTTCAGACCAGTCTGCGCGGTCACATCGCGAAAGCTTCCGTCGCGGTTGTTGCGCAGCAGGAAATTCGGCGGCCCGTTTTCGGCGGCATAGTAAGGAACCGGGTACCTGTATTGATCTGTTCCCTGATAGAAGGCGTAGAGGCTGAAATAAATGTCCAGCCAGCCATCGCGATCGTAATCTGCCGCAGCCGCTCCGGTGAATGTCCCCTGTGGCGGATTCGCGAACTGAAACGCGTCTGGAGTCAATCGGAACTTGCCACCACCCTGATTGAGGAACAGAAGCGGCCCGCTCGCCCTCACCACCACCAGATCCTGCAGGCCGTCGTTGTCGACATCGATAAACAGTGCACATGCGGTGTTGTCGAGTATGCCGACGCCGGCCGATTCGGTGATGTCCTCGAATGTTCCATCGCCGCGATTGCGATAAAGGCGGTTTGGCAGGCCAGCCGGCTGACATACATAAAAGTCGTCGAAACCGTCGTTGTCGATGTCTCCGACTGAGACTCCGTTATGGCCGTAAATATCCATGCCGCACGCGCCATCCAGAATGGTACGCCAGTAATCTACTCCGTGAAGTAACTGTCCGGCATAAGATGAGTTACTTCCCAGAGCGGCCCGAGTAACATCGGCGAAACACGGCGTCGTAGACCTGCTGCGGGTTTCTTCGTTCATCCGCCAGGCGCGGATGCGATAATCGCCCGCAGCGGATCCGGCCCAATCGAGGTCCCAGAAACCAACACGCTGTTCGCGATGGAAGCCCGCACCCGAGCCCACCAACTCGTAGCGCACCCGGGTCCTGAGACTGTCCTGAGAAGCCTCGATTCGGGTTACCTGGAACTCCGCCGTCACAAGGTTCGAGAAATCGCCGAGCGCAAAACGAAATGCTTCGAGAAACGCCGACGCGACCAGCGTGGGCCCAGATGAGAACACCACGCGCCGAACATCGACAGCATGTCCCGGACGCACAATGCGCGATTCAATCGGTTTTGGAGAGGTGCCCAGAAAATCCGACGCGATGGCCTTCCCGATCTCTTCCGTGTTGCCGGGGGAATCCAACAATCGAACGCTCCATTGCGTCAGGATTGCAGCGATCTCATCGTGATGCTTTTCCGTGATGAACTCATCCGAGCCCGGCTTCGTCTCGAACCCGGCTTTGTCCTCGGCGGCAAGAGGCGCGCCAGGCAAGGTGAGCCCGCTTACTCCCGATCCCACCAGCGCAGCCGAGGTTGCACGGCACCATTGGAAAAGAAAGTCGCGTCTGTGACGATGGACCGGCCGCACGTTGAGCCTCGAAAAACCCAGAATCGCACACCGTTCCCGCGTGCCGCGGTGCTATGATCGATTCCACACCATGAGCCACCGGTTGACTTTCACGGCGGCGCTGTTCGGTTTGTTCGCCTCAACCAACTGTGTCGCGCAACAACCCGGGTCATTTCCCGCGCGCTGGTGGTCCCCGATTCCCGAAGATCAGAAGGCCTCATGGGAGATTCTGCCGCAAGCGGCCGGCCCCGGTCAGGTGATCCTATCCAAGCGTAATGAATTGGGAATCCTCTCCAACTTCGCCGCCACTCCCTTTACCTTCCGGGGCAAGCGCTATGCCAGTGTCGAGGGCTTCTGGCAGATGATGCTGTATCCGGAGGGTCCCGAAGATCCTCGCGCAAGGGCCGAGGGCGTGACATGGATACACACCCGCGATGAGGTCGCCCAAATGGTCGCCTTTGAGGCGAAGGACGCCGGCGCCGCCGCCGAAGCGAACATGCAGAAGATGGGGATTAACTGGGTGACGTTTGAAGGAAGAAGAATCGAGTACAGATCGCCGATGAAGGACGGCCACTACGACCTGATTGTAGACGCGATGCGTGCGAAGCTGGAACAGAATCCGAAAGTGTGGGAGATTCTCATGGCCACCGGGAACCTCACTTTGCTGCCTGACCACATTGAAGAGGCAGGGGCTCCGCCAGAGTGGCATTATTATCGAATTTGGATGGTATTCAGAGCGGAACTGCAAGTTGCGAACGGGGCGAATCAGAAGTGACCGGCCGCTCGTTGCTCATGGTGGTGCTCGCGATTCTCGTGACCGTCGCGAGCACCAGCGGCGTTGGACAACAGGCGCCGCCCACGGATGACGGAAACGGCGAATCACTTGAGGCGCACCTTGCCAAGGGCCACGCCGCTCTGATACAGAGCAAGTATGACGAGGCCGCGAATGAATTCCGGGCGGCTTTGCAGATGGATCCGAAACTGGCTTTGCGGGCGCGTTACCCCTTGGCGCTCGCCCTTTTCCAAACGAAACAGTACGACGAGGCGCGGAAAGAATTTGAATCGGTCCATCGTGAGATCGGCGACCATCCGAATGTTTTGTATTACCTGGGAAGACTCGACCTGGAGGACAGGAAGTTCGCGGGTGCGATCGAAAACCTGAGTAAGGCCGTCGTCAAGCCTCCGTTCCCGGATACAGCGTATTACCTCGGGTACGCGTACTTGAAACACGGAGACCTCGCGGCGGCAGAGAAATGGCTGAACGCCGCCATCGCCGCCAATCCGCGCGATCGTTCCGCCCCGTACCAGCTCGGGTTCGTATATCGGCAGCTGGGGCGCGAGGAAGACGCGAAGAAGGCATTCGCGCTTTCGTCCGAATTGGTGAGACGCGAAGTGGAGGATGACCGGGCGAGGTATCAATGCAGACAGAGCCTTGACCAGGGCCTCCGCGATGAGGCGCGGACGGTTTGCCAGCACTTCTACGATCCCGATGATGCGGAGAAGCTCACGTCGCTGGGGTTGGCATTCGGCGAGCACGGAGATTATGACGCGGCTCTCAAGCCGTTTCAGCGCGCCGCCGAATTAACTCCGCAACAACCGCGAACGCAATACAATCTGGCTTTCACGTACTATCAGCTCAACCGTTTTGAGGACGCTCGAAAGGTTGTGGCCGACGCCGTACAGCGATGGCCAGACCAGTTCCTGCTGAGTGCGCTTTATGGTGCTGTTCTTGTGAAACTGGGCGACGATACCGCCGCATATCCTGTGCTAATCCGTGCTCACGGCCTCAATCGTGAGGATCCCCAGGTTGGGGATCTTCTGTTCACAACCGCGCTGACGCTGGGGCAAAAGAGCCTGGCGCAGCACCAGTACGCCGATTCGCTGCGCTATTTCGAGGAAGCCGCCAATCTGCGTCCTGATGATCCGGAAGCCCATCAAGGTAAAGCCGAGGCGGAACAAGAGCAGACCGGTCAGTCGAATTCCTCTCACTAATATGTCCACAGAAAACAGACTGCGCAGAGACTTCCTGACCATTGCCGGAGGCGGACTGGCGGGCGCCGGCCTTGCCGCTCAGGACGTCGACGGACCCGCCGCGTCTGCTGCACCTGGGCGAAGGGCGGCGACGTTCGATGTTCGGTCCTTTGGAGCGGCGGGCGACGGCAAGTCGCTCGACACCGAAGCTATTAACAAAGCGATTGCAAATGTTGCGGCCTCAGGTGGAGGAACCATCCTGTTTCCGGCGGGCAGTTATCTGAGTTACTCCATCCATCTTAAGAGCAACGTCGACTTGTATCTCGACCAGGGTTCGACAATAATCGCAGCCGACTATCCCTCCGCCGGAGTAAACACTGGTTACGACCCGCCGGAGTCCAACGATTGGACAAATTATCAGGACTTCGGCCACAGCCATTGGCACAACAGCCTGATTTGGGGCGAAGGCATCGAGAACTTCGCCATTCTTGGACCGGGACGCATCTGGGGACGGGGTCTCAGTAAAGGATACGGACCGGGGCCTCGCGCGGAACAACCCGGCGTTGGCAATAAGGCCATCAGCCTGAGGAACTGCCACAACGTGCTGCTTCGCGATTTCGCGATTCTCCACGGCGGCCACTTTGGCGTTCTGGCGACGGGCGTGGATAATCTCACCATCGACAACCTGCGCATCGACACCAACCGCGACGGCATGGACGTCGACTGTTGCCGCAACGTGAGGATCTCCAACTGCTATGTCAACTCGCCCTGGGACGATGGCATATGCCTGAAAAGTTCTTACGGACTAGGCTGGGCCAAACCCACCGAATTCGTCACCATTACGAATTGCTATGTCAGCGGCTGCTTTGAAGAGGGCACGCTGCTTGACGGCACATACAAGCGATTTGGCGCCGATGCGCGAATTCCCCGTACGGGACGAATCAAGTTTGGCACGGAATCGAACGGCGGCTTTCGCAACATTACTATCTCCAACTGCGTCTTCGAAGGTTGCCAGGGTTTGGCGTTGGAATCCGTGGACGGCGCGCTGCTGGAGGACGTAACGATAACCAACATCTCCATGCGCGATATCACCAGTGCTCCAATCTTCCTGCGCCTGGGAAGCCGCATGCGTGGGCCGGCCGGCACACCGGTGGGCACGCTGAAACGAATCATCATCAGCAATCTGGTCTGCTCCAATTCCGCCTCCCAATTCGGATCGATCATCAGCGGAATTCCGGGTCACGACGTCGAAGACGTCAGCATCAGTCATGTCCAGATCTGGCATCGGGGCGGCGGATCCGCGGAGCAGGCGGCGATATCTCCACCGGAAAAAGAAGCCGCGTATCCCGAGCCGGACATGTTTGCCCAAATGCCTTCTCACGGCTTCTACATTCGTCACGCCAAAGGTATTCGCTTCGACAACGTGGAGATCGCCGCTACAACTCCGGACCAGCGGCCCGCCTTCGTACTGGACGATGTGCGCGATGCCGACTTTTTCCGCATCCGTACGCCCCTCGCCGCGAGCACGCCGGTGTTTGCTCTCCACAACGTCGCCGATTTTTCCGTTCACATGTGCCGCTCCGTGCCCGACACGCAACTCTCAAAGGTGGAGCGAACTACCTTGTGATGTAATGCAAGCAGCCTCATGAATCACGGTTTGACAATTGCCTCCTCTGGCGCCCTTGACTTCGTGTCGCTGGGCGCTTTGGTGCATCGTCTGGACCCTGGCATCGTTCCGTTTCGCAAGGCCACCGAGTGTCAGATTCACGTCAGCGGCGGTGAATACAACTGCGCCGCCAACCTGTCGGATTGCTTCGGCCTCGAAACCGCGGTTGTTTCCGCGATAGTGGATTATCCAATTGGCGAACTGATCGCCACGCGTGTTCGATCCATGGGCGTGATGGGCATCTATAAGAGATTCCGGCACAATGGCGTGAATGGCCCCAACATGGCCACGGTGTATAGCGATCGCGGACAGGGGGCGCGCGCCCCCGTGGTTTTCTACAATCGCTCGAATGAAGCCGCCGCCCAATTGAAGCCGGGCGACTTCGACTGGAGCGCCATCTTTTCCGGAGGTGTGCGTTG
>Ga0187863_10002472_pt1 | contig 14086 bp, 9 predicted proteins | sample June2016WEW_11_1_FD_132975 | JGI IMG/M metagenome (GOLD analysis project Ga0187863, IMG submission 132975) | Peatland microbial communities from SPRUCE experiment site at the Marcell Experimental Forest, Minnesota, USA - June2016WEW_11_10 | ecosystem: Environmental > Terrestrial > Soil >... | reverse complement strand
CAACGTTGCTCCCCATGCAGGGCAAGCGGCTCTCAGAAATCGCCAAGCTGTGGAACAAAGATCCCATGGACGCGCTCTTCGACTTTCTCATCCAGGATCCTTCGACCGGAGTAGCGGTCTTCGGGATGTCGCAACCCGATGTGACGCTCGCGCTGCAACAGCCCTGGGTCGCCATCGACAATGATTCGGAAGGGACGTCGCCGGAAGGAATTCTGGGCCAGGCGCATCCTCATCCCCGCGCCTACGGAACGTTCCCGCGCATCCTGGCCAAATATGTCCGCGAAGAAAAAGTGTTGAGTCTGGAAGAAGCGATTCGTAAGTTCTCGGCGTTGCCCGCGCAGCGCATGCGTCTGACCGACCGCGGTGTTCTCAAAACCGGCATGTGGGCCGACGTGGTGGTCTTCGATCCTGCCACCGTGCATGATCGCGCGACGTTCGACGACCCCAACCAGCTTTCCGAAGGAATGGACTACGTGCTGGTCAACGGCGTGCCGGTGATCGACCAGGGGAAAATGACCGGCGCTCTGCCCGGCAAAGTGCTGCGCGGCGCAGGGTACGTGCCCTGAGTCTATTTCGCAGCTTTATTTCGCAGGATCTGCTTTCAGACGTGCCTGGGTTTCCGGACTTGACGAATGAATCACGCGTGGATTTTCAAAGGTTCCGCTGATCGTATATCCCGGTCCCGCGGTGCCGTTCTGGTTTGAGTCGAGCCGGAAATCAAGTTGGCCCTTTATGGACGCGTTTCCGCTCAACTGAAATTTTCCTGCCGGCGAATCGAACCCGGCGTCTTTCATCTCGATCTTGCCCGCGTTCAATCGTGCCTGGCCAGTGAAATGCGTGAACCGGAACGGCGCCCCGTCTTCCTCGAGAGTGACGCCGGGTAAGGCTCCGTCCCTCACGTCAAACTGCAGAGTACCCTCGGCGGAGCTAGAGAATGAGGTCCAGAACGACGTCGAAGACGAGGTCCAGATCTCCGCTGGACACGGCACCTTCACCTCGTATCTCGCATCGGCCGTGCCTGCGATCCACATGTCCTTCTTGACATCTGCGAGGCGTGCCAGGGAGACTCCAGTGAGACTCCCGTTGCCGCCACACACGGATGGCTTTACGCTGAAGTCTGCCTGCCATTGGCCGAGATGCCGGCCGCCGAGAAAATCTGCGGTCAACTCCGAGACCTGCAATTTCCCAGTATCAAGGTTCAACCTCGCTGAAATCCGCGTCGCTGTCAGACCCTGCATCTGCAGCCGATCTGCCGTCAATTGTCCGGAAGCGCGCAGGCTCGCCAGAAACGCCGGCCCCGCCTGCGCGCTCGATTGCAGCACTCGATACCACGGACGCTCCTTCGGACGAGGGCTGACCCACTCTCTTAAACCGCCGAGCGCAATCTGATTCGCGTTCAGGATGAAGCGTACCTGACATGCGCCCGGAGTCCCGCAACCGCGCGGCATTTCGAGCGAACCAGTCCATGAAGTGTCCGCCGCCTTAGCGTTCAACTTCGCAACGCGAACTTCGTCGGGCAAAAGCAGCATGTCGGCCGAGACAATTTCAACCGGGCCGCCGGCGCCGCGGACTGTGACGCGAACGTTCCGCAGCTTCGCCGTCCCGGTTACTTGCGATCCAGTGAAGCCTGAGGATGTGCCATTGTTCCGTTCAGCCCACGATCCTGCAATTTGCAGATCAACCTGTGCAGTCCCTTCCGCTGTCGATTGCAGTACAACGAGGCCAAACATTTTGGCCATCCGCAAAGCCTTCGCAATGTCGGCTTCTCCGGCAACCTCAAAGTTGTAAGCGCCGCGGTTGATCCAGCCCCGAACCGTCGGAGCGGCCGTCCGCCCGATCGCAACTGGGAACGGTCCGAACTCAACGTGCGCAGTTTCTGGAAATCGCATCCCGGGCGCGCTCTTGCGAGCCGCTTCCTTTCGCGCCGATGAGTCTCCGGCCGCAAGCACGAAGGGAACTGTCTCCGGCCCAAACTCCGCGTTGTTTGCGGCCGAGGCAAGACGAAAATCGGCGATTTCGCCTCGTCCCTCCAAGCGAAGCTTCCAACCAGCGGCCTCGTCGATTCGCAGATTCCCGCGCACGGTTCCGTCCGCAACCAGATCCAGGGGCAAATTCTTTTTCGCCCGCTCGACGAGAAGCGCCGCCGCACTGGCGGGCACATCCTCAGCCGCGAGCACGAGCCCGTAGCGGTGGCTTCCCGGAAGCCCGATATCACCCTTCAGCGTGATCAGCCCGCGTCCCACCGGGGCGCTGCATAAAACGCCGTGAACCGCGCGACTGAGCGAACTGTATTCTCCCTCGCAATGGGCCGCCAGACGCAGCGCCTGTCCACTCGTAATGTCATAACGCCGGAAATCCTGAATCGAGCCGTTGCTCGTGACCTGCAGCTTTTCCGGAGTTCCCGCCAGCGTGACATCCAGTTGCACTTCGCCGCGCCAACCCTGATCGTTGCCCGTAAAGAATTTCGTGAACTGTCCGAGTTGCGCGCGGTTCCACTCCAGGCTGAACTGCAGCGGAGTGTCGCGCAGAGCGTCGGCGCGCTGCCATGTGCCGCTCACCTGCAGCAGACCAGTGTCGTTCAAATTCAAATCGGTGCGAAACGGCTGCGCCTTCAGCCGCACGCCCCAGCTATTTTCCGAATCCTGCCACAAGGAGAAATCCGCGTTGGTGAGAGCGTAGGGTTTTTTCTCCGGACCACTCTTGAAATTGATCCGCGCTGAGGTAGCTTCAATATACGGAAATCCCGGCCGCGGTTCCGACTTCGCTTTCCCGGTGGGCGCCAGCGGGATGTGGGCGGTGCGCTCCAGCAGCGCTTCCAGGTTCCAGCGCCCGTTCTCCGCGTGCACCAGATTCAGGCTAGGCTCGGTCAGGTCCAGGTGTGAGATTTCCAATCGCCCGCGCAGCAGGGAAGTGAGACGAAGATCCGCCGTAACTTCGCCGGCCCGGAGCATGGGCTCTGCGCCAAACGCAGGATCATCGTAGACAACCAGGTTGTCCAGATCGAATCCCGGGCGCGGCAGCAAACGCAAGTGAACCGAGCCGATGTCCACGGGACGTCCAACTCCCGAACTGATGGAGGAAACGATCCGCGACTTCAATCGCGAGGCGCCCGGACGAAGAAGAAACAGCACCAGCACGATCAATGCTGCCGCCGCTGCGATTCGCCGCTTAGAGGAGAAGAGCTTCACCGCGCCCTTACTTGGAGTTTCGAGGGGCCTGATCTACATCTCTCGAACTACTATCTTGCAAACTACGATTGCAAACTACCGTACGGGCCGTAGCGTCCGGTCCCATCGCGTATCGGGCAAAAAGCGCAGGATCACCTTACCCAGGAATAAAGCCTTATCGCTCCAGTCGGTCTTGTGGACCTGATCCGCTGGGGTTTTGAACGACCAGTAGATGAACATGGGACGCCCGATGATGTTCTCCTTGGGAATGAATCCCCAGTAGCGGCTGTCGAGGCTGACGCCGCGATGGTCGCCCATGGCGAAATAGTGTCCCGGCGGCACCACTAAATCTCCGCCCTGAATGTAGGAGGGCAAATCTACCAACCAGTTGGCTGACATGTTGCCGTCGTCCGTCGGCGGCACCGAAGGAAACTCGTTGCGGTAGGGATCATAGGTGTCCATGTCATGCTCAACGTAGGGTTCGTCGAGCGCCACGCCGTTGCGGTACACCACTCCGTTGCGCAAGTGAATCCTGTCGCCGGGCACGCCGATGATCCGTTTCACCACGTAGATGCCGTTTTGCTGCGGGTCCGGGTGTAGAAACACGACAATCTCGCCGCGCCGCGGATCACGATACGGCAACAGCGCCCCCACCCACGATGTCTTGGGAGCAAACTGGACCCGGTTCACGAAAACGTGGTCGCCGATCAGCAGCGTCTCTTCCATCGAACTCGAAGGAATTTCAAACGCCTGCACCACAAACGTGATGATGAATAACCCCGTCACCAGCACCGCCGCCAGCGAAGAAAGGAACTCGACCGCAGTCTCCTTGGGCTTCTCCTCCGCGGCAGGCTCTTGCTGCTTCTCGGCCGCCGGTTGCTTGGGCTTCTCTTTCTCTAGCGCGACGTTGCTTTCCAGGTTGAGTTCTTTCTTCGCCACTTTGAAGGTTCCTGTGCCTTAGAAAATTTGCTGCTCAAGTTACACGGCCAGAGACAGCCCGCCGGCAGGAGTACTCAGTGTACCAGCCGGAGAGTGCGGTTCCAGCGCGTGATCTGAAAGATGTGCGTAACGGCGTACGCCAGGTGATAGAGTCGGCCCGTGAGCGAAGCGGAGGGGTTCCGGTCCCAGTCCTGCACCGACCAGTAAATGACCAGCGGTCTGCCGATAATGTTTTCTTGCGGTACGAATCCCCAATAGCGGCTGTCAAGACTGTCGTCGCGGTTGTCGCCCATTACGAAGTAATGTCCTGCTGGGACAATGAGCTGGCCGTCGACCACCAGCTTCTGCATCTGCAGCCACCAGTCCCCCTCCAGCCGTCTCGCAGGAATGTCCACCCGGGGAAAACTATCGCGAAACTGGTCGTTGAGGGGCTCAACGAAGTGCACGTAGGGTTCATCGAGAGGCTTGCCGTTGATCAGCACTCTCTTGTTCACCATCCGCAGGTGGTCTCCGGGCACGCCGATCACACGCTTCACAAAGTGTTGCTGCGGATCCACCGGATAATGAAACACGATGATGTCTCCGCGCCTGATCTTCTGGTACGGCATGAGATGGTCGCCCAGCCCGGTTCCCCCATAGCAAAGCTTGTTCACCAGCAGATAATCCCCGATGAGCAGTGTGTTCTCCATCGACTCGGAAGGAATCTGGAATGCCTGCACAATGAAGGTGATCACGAAGATTGCAATCACCACCGTGCCCATCAGCGATTGCAGCGAACTGACCAGGTCGGCGCTGAGAGTCGCTTCGGAGCTGCGCGGAGGGGAAGGGACGGCAACTTCGGGCGAGTCGACCGGCGGCGCCGTGACTGGCGGCACGATGGCGCCAGTGGACTCGACGGTAGGGAGGTTTGGCGAATTCATGAAATCTGCTTATCTGCCTGATCGTTATCCATGGCCCGTGCCGCCGCTCGTTCCTCCGTGGCTTTCGGACGCGAAGCCAGGAACGTCAGCAGTTGCCGCGCCGCATCCTGCTCGGCGGTTTTCTTAGTCGAGCCCTGGGCGCGTCCCACAAACTCCGCATCCTTGCCGTTCCTGGTGGGCAGGCGCGCTTCCACCGTAAATGTCTTGCTATGCTCCGGCCCCGCTTCCTCCACAAGGACGTAGGCGGGTTGGGGCAGTCCCAGGCTCTGCGCCGCTTCCTGCAGCGCCGACTTGAAATCGGTAACCGGCAGGGAACCACCGCCGCGCTCCATCCGCTCCAGTTCGGGCGCGATCACGTTGCGCAGAACGAACGCCCGCGCGACCTCCAGCCCGCCATCCAGGTAAATCGCCGCCAGAATCGCCTCCAGCGCGTCCACCAGTAGCGCTGTCTTGCCCCGCCCGCCGCTTTTTTCTTCGCCTCGCCCCAACCGCAGGTAGTGGCCAAGTTCCAGTTGTTGCGCCACGCGAATCAAATGCCTCTCACTCACTAGATGCGCGCGAAGCTTGGAGAGTTCGCCTTCCCGAAAATGAGGGAAGCGCTGGAACAATTCTTCGCTCGTCACCAGCGCCAGCACCGCGTCCCCCAGAAATTCCAGCTGCTCGTTGTCGCTGACTTTGTATTTGCTCTCGCCCGCCTGCTGCGCTTCCTGCTCGCGCGCCTGCGAACTGTGCGTGACCGCCTGCTCAATCATTGCCCGCCGCCGGAAATGGTAGCCCAGCCCTTCTTCCAGCGCCGTGATTTCCCGTTCTTTCATAACCGCTCAAGACCTGTGTGGGACCGGGCCTCTGACCCGGTCGGGACGGGACAAAGTCCCGGCTGCCAACCAGAGCGGCGCACCAGAGCTCCCCAGCCGTCGCGACCTAGTTCTTGGGTGGCGCGGCACTCTGCCCCGGCGCCGTGCCGCTGCTCAGCTTGGTCAGGCGATCCTTCTCTTCGCGTGCCGCTTTGCCGACACCGGAGTCAGGTCGATCCTTAGTCAGGTCCACTGCCTGGTCGGCGTATTTGATTGCCTCCGGAAGCTTGTTCTGCATGTCCAAGGCCACCGCGAGCCGCAGCACCGCGATTGAGTCCGGCGACTGGGGAAGCGCCTCAATCGATTTCCGCAGGTCCGTTTCCGCCTCTGGCCAGCTCTTGGCATCGCACGCCAGTTTGCCCAGCACCGCGTAGGCTTCGGACTGCAGGAAGCCCTTATACGCAGCCAACTTTTCAGGCGGATAACCCGATGTCGGAATATCGGTATCGATGGTTACCAGTGAGCGCTCGGCGTCTTTCTTCGCTTCCGCTACCCGTTGATCCCGATCCAAGTCCGTGTCGCGCGTGCGTTCGGCAATCACTTGCGCTATGCCCACCAAAGCCTCGGGATCGTCAGCGTCAAAGGTCAGAGCTTTCTCCGCCATCTCCAACATTTTGTCGGCGTTGTTGGCCTGCTGGTAATCCTGCATCGCCGTCTTGTAAATCATTACGCGCAACTCGCTGTCGGGAAACTTCGTGGCAAAATCTCCGGCCGCCTTCTCTACGGCCGCAGGATCTGCCAGGGCGATGGCCGCTTTGTAGGCCTCAAACTCCGGCTGCGTCTTGGCTGCCGGAGCACGCTTGCCCGCCGGCGCGGCCGCTTGTCCCGCGGCGGGCGCGGTTTGCGCAGTTTGCGCAGCTTGTCCTGTCGCCGGTTTGTTGGTACTCTGCCCGAAACTCCAGGCGCACATGCCCAGCACTGCCACCACCTCGATGATGATCGCTGCTCGCTTCATGTGTTCTCCTCAACCCTGAACTTTCTGATTTCCATCCACCCGTCAAGTCTGCAACCGTGCATTCTATCGTAGCGACGGGTCACATCGGCGGGTTTCGGGTTTAACTGAAACTGAAAGCTGACAGCTGATAGCTGGCAGCGCCTACTGGGGCTTCACCGGAGGCTCATAGGCCCGTTGCAGTCCGCGCTCGGCCGCCGCCTTAACCTCCGGCAGTTCAGCTCCCGCCGTGAGCGCCGCGCGATACTCGTTCAGGGCTGCCTCGCGATCCTCTTTCATATCCAAAATCCGGCCAAGGTACAGATGCGACCAGGCCACCACCTTTTGGTCTTTCGTCTCCTGGATGGCCTTCTGGAAATTCTCCAGTGCGCCTTCCCGATTCTTGTTGGCCACGGCGACCTGCGCCAGGATGAACAGCGCCCGCCCTTGATCTCCAATTTTTTTGTCCAAAGCCTGCTGCGCCAGTTCCTGTGCGCCTTTAGGATCGCCCGCCGCTAGCCGCTTTTCGGCCGTCGACAGCATGCGCCGGTCCTCCAGTCGCGACAGTTGCACCAGTTCGGGCGCCGAAACATCTAGATACTGTATCTCGTTCGCCGCCTTCTCTTGCGCCCGCAAATCGATGTTCTCGAGAATGTCCGCATACGCGCTCCGCAGCCCCGCTGGATCTTTCTCGAACGCCAGCAGTGACGTATAGAAATATTTCGTCAGAATGTATCCCTGCTTCACTGCGTCATCCACCGCCTGCAGGCGCATCGCCTCGGCGGTTTGTTTGGTTCCGCTGGTTCGAATCTCAATCGCCCGCACCAGGCACTCGGTTACCAGCAGTGAAATGTCGCTCTTGAAACTGTATTCCAGCGGCGCCCGCTTCACCGATTGCAGCAGAGGTTCAAGCCGCTTGATCGAACTGAAATGTTTGTCCGCCAGCGGATCGAGCAGGTAGTGCAGGTAGGTATGCCGGATCTGCGGCATTTTCAGCGGATCGGTCGAGTTCGGGTCCGGCGAGGGGAACACCACCACGTCGTAATCAGTCCCGTAGTTGCGGGCGTTGGCCTCATTCGGATCGCCCATGAAGTCCAGGTACACGGTGAACGTGCGCCCCAGAAATCCGCCTGACTGCAGCTTCAGGTAGATGTCGGTGTCGAACACCATCTTCGCCAGCGGCACGTGATAGCGCTCCACCAGCGCAGCATAGTTTGCCCGGTGCCGTTCCCAGATGGCGTGCAGCCCGGCCTTCTCGTAGAACGGCTCCAAGACCGTGCCAAACCCGGAAATCAGGGCAGCATCCGGCGGCAGGTCGTCTTCCTTCACCCGCGGCAAAAATTGCGGCGGCCCCACCATATAGAGCGCCAGCGACACGTATTGCGACAGATCGCGCGAATCATCCCGTCCCCGGCTTCCCACGTACCAATCGCACATCGCCGTCATGGCGGTCTGCGCATCCGGGGAGTTCTTGAGGTTCTTTTCCACCTCAGCCCGGATATTCGCCCGCTGCGGGTCGGAGATGTTCAGGCCAACGTTGTAGCCACAAGTGTTGATCGCCGTCAGCACGGCGAACAGAGTTTCGTTCGTATCCAGCGAAATGGGATTATTGCCGTCCGCCAGACACACCGGCGCCAGCAGGGCTAGAACGGCGCCCACCGTCAAACCCCGAAGACCACCTCGAAGTCCAAAACCCAGAAGACGACTCAGGAAGAAACGACTCAGGAATCCCTCCCGCACCATGGCCACGTCGTTATTCCCGGCCAATAGCGACGGCGACCATCTTAAGATAGGCGGAGAACACCATTCAGTTTACGGGCTGGGAAGCAGAGGGTCAAACCCGGCCGGGGTGAGAACAGGAAGGGAGGGAATATGCACCCCCTCTGAATTGCCGCTTACATTCCCTCGACCCAGCCATATAATGTTGCCCCAGCAAGAACCGAGTTTAGCCGAAGAGTTGTTAGAGGATTTGTGAGCACCGCAAGTGAAAGTAGCAATTCGAGAAGCATCCCAGGGACCAAGTGTGCGAGGGGAAACCCGCCTGTTTTTTCTGGGATTCGTGCGCTGGTGTGTATTGTTCTGTCGCAATTTCTGGCTGGTTGTGGTGGTTCTGGAACGTCGGGCGGTCCCCCACCGCCGCCTCCCTCGAATCCGGTGCCAGCCATTGTTTCACTGAGTCCAAATTCTGCGAACGCGGGTGGCGCAGCGTTCACCTTAGCGATCACGGGAGAGAATTTTCTATCCACCTCAACCGTTCAGTGGAATGGCAGCGCGCGGGGCGCGACCTTTTCCTCCGGTACGCAGTTGCAGGTGCAGATTACGGCGGCCGACATAGCCAATTCCGGTTCGGCACTTGTCAGCGTCGCTAATCCGTCTCCTGGGGGAGGAAATTCGGGATCGGCCGAATTCGCGATCAATGCGACCTCCAATCCCGTGCCATCTCTAGCCTCGCTGCTGAACCCGTCCTCGGTGAGCGCAGGAAGTGGAACATTTCTGTTGACCCTAACCGGCTCGAATTTCATACCTGCATCCACGATCCAATGGAATGGGTCCGCCCTTGCGACTAACTATCTGTCTGAAATTCAGTTGGAAGCTCAGGTCCCTGCAACTAACGTTGCGACTTCGGGGTTTGCAGAAGTAACAGTGGTGAATCCTGGTCCGGGTGGTGGCACATCCGACCCAGCGGTGTTTTCAATTGCCTATGCTCCGACCGTTGTAAACCAGGCGGCCTATGACTTGGTTTGGGACGCAACGAACCAGTTGATCTATCTTGGTGTGCCCAGCCTGGCCGCATCGAACGGCAACACGATTGTGGCGTTGGATCCCGCCACCGGCACTATTCAGGGATCGCAGTTTGCTGGTAGCGAACCAACGGTGCTCGCGATTTCTGATGACGATCAATTTCTGTACGCCGGGATAGAAGGATCCTCTTCAGTCCAACGCTTTATGCTTCCGAGCCTCACGCCCGATATCCAGTATTTTCTCGGGGCCAATCCCGTTTCCGGTCCAAACGCTGCATACGATCTTCAGGTGGCTCCTGCACTGCCGCATACCACTGCAGTGTCACTAGGCAACTCTGCCCTGACAGGCGCGGGCGGAATGGTCATCTTTGACGACGCCACACCGAGGCCGACTGTCGCCCGCGATGCAGGAGACGATTATGATTCATTTCAGTGGGCGTCTGACACGACGATCTACGCAAACGACAGTGAATCAACCAGTTTCAATCTGTATGTACTGAGCGTGAAAACCAGCGGCGTCGTTCGGAGCAAAGAATTTCCGAATGAGATTCCCGGCTTTCAAGACTTCTTCGCTTCAATACATTATGACGATGGCACGAAGCTGGTTTACACAGATGATGGTTACATATTCGATCCGTCCAGCGGCGCGCAGGTAGGGGCGTTCCAGGCGTCTGGTTTGATGATTCCGGATTCCACTCTCAATAGCGCGTTTTTTCTTGGGCAGACGGCAGATCAGTCGGGCACTCCGAATTTCGCCATCGAGGAGTTTGACCTGACAACATTCGCTCCTGTCGCTGAAATTGTTGTTCCGAACGTTCAAGGGTATCCTCTGCACCTGATTCGCTGGGGCGCGAACGGGCTGGCGTTTAATGACAATGCTGGCTACGTGTACATTCTCGCCAGCCCCTTTGTCACCACCGATGGCGAGCGCGTGGTGACGCCGCAGCGATACCTGCGTCCGATTACGAAAACAAGATCGGTTCCGAAAACATTCCAATCTTCGTGGGTCGCTGCAAATAGCGGCTCAAAGTCAAATTTGAAGGTGCGGCGACAATCATCCGACGCTGCTGCTTCGAATCCCGTTCCAGTACTTACGGCGTTGAACCCTAATACGGTAGAGGCTGGAGTGAATGGGTTCATCTTGACTGTGACCGGAAGTAACTTCTTGTCTTTCTCCACAATTGAGTGGAATGGGAGTCCACTCCCAACTGAATATGTGTCGAGCAGCGAACTACAGGCTCAAGTTAGTACCGCTGCCGTGTCAACCGTCACCTCAGTGTCAGTGAGCGTGGTAACTCCAAGTCCGGGCGGGGGCAGTTCGACCGCCCTGCCCTTCACAATCGTTTCCAACTCACCGAATCCGGCTCCCGTCATACTCGCGCTCGACCCAGACTTTGTTCCAGCCGGTAGCTCCGGGTTCACCATGAATGTGAACGGTCTTGCGTACTTCAATTCGTCGAGCGTGGTCTTATGGAATGGAAGTCCCCGGCCGAGCACTCTGTACAGTTCTGGTCAGCTGCAGGTTCAGATTAGCGCGTCCGATGTTGCGGAGCCTGGCTACGGTCTGGTAACGGTCGTGAACCCGAGCCCTGGTGGGGGCAGTTCAAGTGCTGAGTTCCAGATTTTGTATCAGCCCACGATAGTGAACCAGGCAACGAACGACCTGGTTTGGGACCCGGTCAACCAGGTTATATACATTTCGGTGCCCAGTTCGGCGACTACGCACGCGAACCAGGTGTGCGTTTTGAATCCCGTGACGGCGGCCATTGGGAACTGTCAAGCTGGCAACGAACCAGACGTTCTGGCGATTTCCGATGACAGTCAATTCTTATACGTAGGCATGGACGGAACGGGTTCCGTGCAGCGGTACGTGCTGCCCGCATTAACCCCAGACATAAGCTACTCGCTCGGCAACTACAACAGCGAAACGCAGTACTATGCGCTCGATCTTCAAGTCGCACCGGGGGCACCTCACACAACCGCTGTTACAATGGGCGCGCCCTTTGCGGAACCTGCCGTTGGTGTAATCACAATCTTCGATGACTCGACGCCAAGGCCGGTCAGCACACCCCAGGACGGGTCTCCAGGGGGTGGGCTATTTGCGTCCATCCAGTGGGGAGGCGACGCAACTGCACTGTATGCTGCGAATAGCGAATCCACCGGGTACGACTTCTACACGCTGACCGTTAGCGCCTCAGGAGTAGTTCTCAGCGAAGACTACCCGAGCGTATTCTGGAACCCAGGCAGGATTCACTATGACCCTGGGACTGGTTTCGTTTACTCCGACGATGGTTTCCATGCTGTCAACCCTGCCACCGGTCTGCCCGCCGGGTTGTTCGAGGCGGGCGAACCGACGATGATTCCTGACTCGACGCTCAATACGGCGTTCTTCATCGTCCGCTACGTCTGGCAGGAGAATTCCAATTACACAATTGATCTTTTCGACATGACGCACTATACCCCAGTTAATAGAATTCCTTTTTCCACGACTTTTCCTGCGGGGCAGGACACTCTCAATCAGCCGAACCGAGTTATCCGGTGGGGAACCAACGGCCTGGCATTGAATGACATGGAGGACCACGTTTTTTTGATTTCCGCCTCATTCGTTAACGCAGCCGATCACAGATCTCGATCAAGGACACCCGAGAAACAAATTCGAACGCGCTAGGCTGATCCCCGATTAAATTTCCGAGGGCAGCAGAGGTCAAACCCTCGCCTGCCACTTACAGCTCCTTACTTGTTGCTTCAACAGGGCTTGGTTATACTTCCATGAAACAGGGGGTGGAAGATGAATCGGTTCCTCGCCTCGTTCGGCTGCGCTTTACTCTTCTCTGCGTTCGCGTTAAGCCAGATCTCAACTTCGATCACGACCGGCCCGGGCGGTATGCACGGTACTGCGCGCTTTAACCCGCCCAATCGCGGCGTGCCCGTGATTGCCGGCGCTCCCTACTCTGCGGAGAAAGTCGACCAGCATGTTCAGACGCTCGCCGATGGCACCCATATCACCGAGACTTTTCCAGAAACCAAAATCTCCCGGGACTCGATGGGCCGAACCCGCGAGGAGCGTCCCGCGTACGGAGGTCCGCTGGAGAGACATGCGATCGAGTCAAAGGGAGCGATTATCGTTGAGATCAACGACCCCGTTGCCCGCTTCAGGTATATATTCACTCTGACTGAACCGGTAGCGCATCGCCAGGAGTTGCCCGCTGAAAAGTCCCGTGGCGCCTCTCCACAATTGCAGAGCGGCCATAGTGTAGCCAGCGGTACCGGCGAGACTGAACCTGCCCCTCCGCCCGCCGTTCGTGCAGTCGCGCCCTCGGCCGCCCCGCGCCGCAGGGTGGTGGACGACCCAGCTCGTCCCCAGTTCACCACGGAAGATCTCGGCACCCAGATCATTGAGGGAATACAAGCTGAAGGCAGCCGGCAGACTACGACCTGGCCCGTGGGTGCGATGGGCAACGACCGTCCTATTACCAATACGAACGAGACCTGGAGATCCCCCGAACTGAAAGAGTTAATCCTCACAAAATCGGATGATCCGCGAAGCGGAGAAAGCACTCACAAACTTGTCAACATCAACCGAGGTGAGCCGGACCCGAGCCTGTTTGAAGTTCCGCCGGGCTACACCGTGAAAGATGAGACGGGAGAATTCACCATTAATTTCAGCACCACGCCTTGAATTGGGCCGCCACGCGTTGAGACGCTGCAGGGCCGGCCTCCCTCGATGTAACGCTAGTGTGCCGAAACGCACTATTAAGTAAGCAGTGCCGTGCGGAGGGCTCCTCGCAAGCAGCCAGCCCAACGCGGCAGAGGGGCGGTCCAATCATGTTCGCTCGGAAAGTCTCGGTTCGCTTGAAACCAGACTCGCTGCGTCGTTTCGCGGGTCTGATGGAGTGCAAAATCCTTCCCTGGCTGCGCCAGCAGCAAGGTTTCCTGGATCTCATTATCCTGGCCCTTCCTGATGGCAGCGAAGTCGCCACCATCAGTTTCTGGGAGCAGGAGGGGAACGCCCAGGCCTACAACGCGACCGGCTATTCCGAGGCCGTGCACACTCTAGAAGAGCTGCTGGATGGAATTCCTTACGTGAAGACCTTCGAAGTGGTCAGCTCAACGTTCCAACCGCCTGCCCCCGCGCACCAGCCGGAACCAGACAATCCGGCCCCCGAACCAGCACAACGCGCCTATCAGCACTGTGCAACCAGCGTCTGATTGAATCGAGGAAAAAGCGGGTGCTCCATTTCTCGCGTCTTTCGCGAGAAATGGAGATTTTGGAAGAAAAATAAACCAAAAGTAGAGCGAGAAAAGCTGAAAGCAGCTACCCTCTTACGCTGATCTTCGAGAACGACATCACGGCCCGGCTCGGGGTCGGGCGTCCCATCGACAGCGCGGGACGGAACGTCGTGAAAATCAACATGCGTTTTACTTGCGGCAGCACGTCTTTCGAGTCGTTGGGATCGGAAAGAATCCGGTAATCCTGCACACGGCCGTTGGCGTCAACGTAGGCCTCAATCACCAGCGAATCCGCGTCGATCGT
>Ga0187863_10002471_pt1 | contig 14097 bp, 10 predicted proteins | sample June2016WEW_11_1_FD_132975 | JGI IMG/M metagenome (GOLD analysis project Ga0187863, IMG submission 132975) | Peatland microbial communities from SPRUCE experiment site at the Marcell Experimental Forest, Minnesota, USA - June2016WEW_11_10 | ecosystem: Environmental > Terrestrial > Soil >... | reverse complement strand
TCCAGATCGACCAGATCGTAACGGCCGATGCCAAGATGCAGGTTGGAAAAGCGTCAACGACGGTCAACGTTGTGGGCGACCAGGCGCTGCTACTAGATACAGAGAATTCCACCATCAGCACATCGATCAGCGCGACTGAACTTGAAAATATGCCCATCGATGGGCTGAACATTCAGGAGGCGACCCTGTTTGTGCCGGGCGCCATCAACCCCTCCGCCAGTGCAATGGGCGGACAGTTGGGCACGGGACGCGATGCCTTTACGCCACATGAAGAGGGGCCGGCGGATGCGATCCCTTCGTTCAACGGCAATCGCCAGCAGTCGAACAGCTACGTCCTGGACGGCATCGATATTAATGAGACGCTCCAGAATGCAATCGGCTACACTCCCTCGCCTTTCTCCATTCAGGAAGTTCACGTCATCACGGGCAATGCCGATGCCGAGTACGGAAACGTAAACGGCGGCGAAGTTGTCATGGTTACCAAGGGTGGAACCAACCAATTCCATGGCAGCGGCTTCGTTTTTCATCAAAACAGCGGGCTCGATGCCAATACCTGGGCGCACAAATACAGCGGTGTCGCCAGATCTGGCTTTAACCAGAATCAGTTTGGCGGTGCTGTCGGCGGCCCAATCATCAAGAACAAACTGTTCTTCTTCGGCAACTACGAGGGGCTTCGCTGGAACACGTTAGGCCAGGCGACCGGTAGTGTCGCTACTTCGGCGATGCGCGGCCTTCCAGCCAACTCCACCGGATTTGACACAGGAACAACCTGCGCCTCCGGCTATGCAGACTTCTCTGCACTACTTCCCGCTTATGGTATACAGCTGTGGGACACGGGTGTGTCTCCTTCAAACCCGACCGGCGGAGCTAACAATGAAACCAAGTTTGTAGGCAACTGCGTACCGATCAACCCAACCAATACGCTGTTCACAGTCCTGAATGCTCATCCGTCGGTATATCCCACGCCCAACCACGCGCCGAGTCCAGGCACCATAGAACAAGGAAATTATCTGGGCACCGCTTCTTCCATCCAGCGCAATGACCAGGGCGATATCCGGCTGGATTACACGCTCAGCGGCAAAGACTCGTTTACCGGCAAATTCAGCTACGGCGATGCATGGGACATGCCAACTCAGGTTCCTGTGACAGCGGTGATTCCATTGACAGACGACTACCCATTCCTGAATGTAGTCGGCACATGGACCCACATCTTTTCTTCCACGATCGTGAACAACGCGCGCGCTGGACTTACCCGCTTGAAGCTCAATGCAAGCGTTCCCAAGGATCTCTCCGGTATCTTCGGGGATACTGGCGAGGCCACGGCCGGAATTGGCTTGAATCCGGGCTGGCAGCAGACTCAGCCTGGGTTTTCTTATATCGACGTGAGCAGTGGCGAAGGCTGGTATTTGAATAATTTCGGTTCCGAGGCTGCGATTCAAGGCCAGGCCGTCGATAACAACTTCGACTACAACGACACTCTGAACTGGGAACACGGAAAGCATATCACCAAGGCTGGTTTCGAATTCCTTCGCTATCAGCAGGACTACATCAGCACCAGCGATACCGGCGGTTCGCTGGGTGATTTGACATACAACGGTAATCCCACGGCGAACTGGAACAACTATGAGATCAACGACGAGGGCTATGGATATGCTGATTTCGTTTTGGACGAGGCATCCAGGGCTCAAATCTCCGGCATCCACGGTCTGTTCGGCCAGCGTCAATGGCGCGATGCCATCTTTGTCCAGGATGACTGGAAGATTTTCCCGAACCTGACGTTGAATCTGGGCTTGCGATATTCGTACATGCAGCCCAATTTTGAAGTCAACAACAAGATGGACAACGTCAATACGCCCTTCGCCATCGGACAGCCAGTCGGCACGCCGGTTGATTCGATGCTCGAGTACGCCGGAGCATATAACCCAACCACGGGCAAGACCAATAGCCGCGGTTTGATCAACCCTTACTACCTTGGCTTCATGCCGCGCTTTGGCTTCGCCTACAAGGCCACTCCGAAATTTGTAGTTCGCGGTGGATACGGAAGCACCGACGATCTGGAATCCACAGGTTCATCGCTACGCATGACGCAAAACCCGCAATTCCAACCGACAGTCCTCAAGAGCTCGCCTGGACCTTCGGGCACGTCTCAGGGCCCCGTTTATCCCCTGGCGACCGCATTCTTGGGCAGTACCTCGGGATCCGGAGGCCAATACTATGCATGGGATCCGGCCATGCGTCCCGCAGTCATCCAGCAGTTCAACCTCAGCTTGCAGTATCAGATCGACAGCCATACCGCTATACAGGCGGGCTATGTGGGCCAGACGGGCCAGCATTTGGCGGTTCCCATTTGGATTAACCAGTTCACAACCGACGATACCTGCTCGGGGCTATCAGGCTCGGCTCAGGATGCTTGCTATCAGAGCATCGATCCTTTCTATGCTCTCGTGGGCGCTCCAGGCTCAAGCAGCAACCCCGGCACCGGCATTGTCAAATACACGGCATCGCGGGCGCTTTCAAACTACCACTCTCTCCAAGTCTCCTTGCAGCGTCACATGTCGCAGGGTCTGGAATTCCTGGTCAACTATACCTACGGTAAGTCGATGACCAACAACGTCGGATACTTCGGCGTCACTGGTAGCGGCGATTCCGATTCCTACTGGCAGAATCCGAATAATCCCAGGGGCGACTACGGCCCGTCGTCCTTTGACGCGCGGCAAAATGTATCCGCAACGGCGGTCTATCAACTTCCGTTCGGCCGCGGAAAACAGTTTGGCGCCAACTGGCCCATAGTGCTGGATGAAGTTCTCGGTGGATGGCAATTATCCATGAATGCCGAGCTCAATTCCGGCTATCCACTCACCATTCACCAGAGCGGAAACCAGTGCAACAACAACTGCGCGCAAAACGCTAACGGATCTCAGGACTACTTTGGATTCGCAAACCGCTATGGATACCAGAAGATTGTCGGCCGCGGCCGCCAACCCAACGGCTCATTCGCGTGGTTCGGAACCGACCCGTCAGCACAGCCATGCAACACGCGTGGCACGGGCCCAACGAAGACTAACGGTGTCCCCAACCCGAATTGCGCTTATGGCCGGCCTAGTCAGGACTTTGGAACCACACGCGTCGGCACCGAGCGTGGCCCTGGATTCCAGAATTATGACTTGTCTCTTTCCAAGGCTTTCACAACCTTCAAGGGGGAGGCAATCAAAGCCCGTATCGATGCATTCAATGCATTCAACATTGCGAGTTACGCCAACCCCAACACCTATGTCGGCGGCAGCCTGGGTAGCTACGGTTACATTCAAGGTACGAGTTCCGGACCAAGGAAGATTCAGATATCGGCGATCTACACCTTCTAACCAAACGCTGTAATAACCGATTCGTTGTTCAACGTTAAACCGTTCCGGCGGGTTGTCTAGTCAGGCAATCCGCCGGAACTTCATACGGCCGATAAGTTGGAACAAATCGGCGCTTTACATGACTTCTCAGGCTGCCCATTCATGACAGATTGGGACAGCTTGAGGCTTGAATAACGCTCGAGCTCAGTGCAATTTTGCTATAAACTGAGAAACGGGATTGGCAACTGAGTCCTGATCATTTCGCATCCTATCTGCCGGATACTCCAGGGCTCAAACGTACTTCAAGAAATTGAGTTTAGTCCAGAAGAAATGGGGTCCTCAAAACAATAACCTATGAAAAACATCCGCGCCAAGAAAAGCAAATTTGGACTTCGTGAAATTGCCGCCGCCGCTAATGTGAGTGTAGCTACGGCATCCAGAGTTCTGAATGGAAACACCCGCGTTGATCCTGACCTGCAGAAACTTGTTCTGGATGCTGCGGCGAAGCTCGGCGTAGATCTTACGCAGCGGAACAGGACCAAGGCCCTGGCTTTCCTTCTCAGCAACCGTACGATGATGCACACGTTCCACTACAGAGTTCTGCTGGGTGCAGAGGCATACTGCTCAGCGCGCGGATGGGACATGGTATTTCTGTCGTTCAATTATCAACCGCAGATACCCTGGAAGGAGTTGCATCTTCCGAGCGTTGTGCACCATCGAGATATGGTCAGAGCGGTGATTTTGGCGGGGACCAACTCTCCGAATCTCCTGGAGTTGCTCAATCATAAAGGTATTACGCACGTGGTGCTTGGGAACAACGTTGTCGGCGACCCGAGCAACTTGAATAGCGACGCTGTTTATTACGATGACATCCAAGGCGGCCAGGATATGACTCAATATTTAATTGGTCTTGGCCACCGCCGCATCTACTTTGTGGGCAACACGCGCCTGCCGTGGTTTGCGCGTTGTTTCGACGGTTACCGCCGCGCAATGAACGAGGCCGGCCTAGAACCACTTCAGAGCAGTATTGACACCGAAGATGACACTGAAAGTGGATATCTCGGTTTTAAGTCCCTGCTGGCTCGCAATGAGAAGGTCACCGCCATCATTGCGGGAAATGACCAGGGGGCGCATGGCGTTTACAAGGGAGCTCGAGATAGCGGATTGAGCATTCCCGATGACATTAGCGTCGCGGGTTGCAGTGACAGCCTGGGTGCATCACTCTACCCGAGATTGACCGCGCTGCGGGCATTCCCCGAGCAGGTAGGGAGGCAAATGGCGGAGATGCTTCTGAATCGCATTGCCGATCCTGCTCTTCCGACACAGAGCGTTACAATACCCACCGAATTGATCAAGAGAGACTCATGCCGCGCGCTCACTGCTTTAGATGAAGCGACGTCTGACGGAGTTCCAGCGCGCATCGCATATACATGATCGTTCGATGAACTCTCCTGGGTGGATGAAGTGAGATCCGATGGAGTTCCAGCACGTCTTGTGAAAGCGTGACGGGCGGTCCTGCGGCGACCGATACTGATGGATTGCAGCTAAGGGTCGAGAGCGCAGATTGATGACTGCGGGTGGATATCGTCTGTATTATCAATAATCTATGCTGGTCGGGGCGGAGGGATTTGAACCCCCGACCCTCTGCTCCCAAAGCAGATGCGCTACCAGGCTGCGCTACGCCCCGACTTTCTTTATTGTAGCGCGGCCTGGTTTATTGTTGCCCGGTCACGCTGCACAGAAAGTCAGATTCTCTTAACGGCTGCTCAGCCAGGATAAAAACCACAAGACCAGCACCACGGGCACGGCGAAAACCAGCGCCAGCGCCATGGCCAGCAACAGCAAAAATGCCCAGTCGCGTCCGGTGTGGCGGCGGGGTTCGCCCAAGTGGCGGCAAAGCAGGCGGTAATTGCGCCGGTTGGCCTTCCAGGCGATATCGAAGATGTCTCCGAAGAGGGGAATGGAGCCTACAAGCACGCCGAGGCCGAGGTTTGCGGCCATGCGAGCCAGGGTGACGTAGGGAACGCCGCGGATCCAGGCGGCCAGGGGAATGACTAGCGAGAGCAGCCCGGCCAGGACGTCGCCTAGACCGGGAACCAGGCCGATGATTCCGTCCAGACCAAAGCGAATGCCGGTGCCGGGGATTACAAATGCCTCGTCGAGCAGAATCTCCAGCCTGTGCAGAGTCTGGTCGCGAAAGATCCAGGCGCCGCGGTTCCAGCGGTCCATGTGCTGGGAGGGGGGCTGGGAGGGACCGGTCATTCCTGTGCTCATGGCAACAGGCTATCGCTGGTCAGCTACCCAGGTCCAATTCTTGCCGGTGACGTTCCATGCTCTGCCCTCCATATGCATGCCGGAGATGCGGCCCTGATATTGGCAGTATTTATTATTCATCTCGATGTAGATTGAATCTCCATCCTGCTTCCAGGTGCCGTTCTCATAGTTTTTTTTGCCATCAAAGTAATGCAAGGTGCCATCCGCCACAAAAGTGAAGACGTCGTTATCGCCATCGGTCTCCGCCACGTTCCAGGAAGTCCCAACGAGACTTGGGACGTCTGGCAGGTTTGAGTTCTGTGCGAAGGCCGGCATGGACAGGCCGACGGCAAAAGCCAGAAGCGCTGAGATTGCGATGCATTTGACGTAAATCATCATCTGCTCCTCGGAGAAATGCGCCCGTAGAAATGCGGTGTTGAAATGGGGCCAGTATACATGGAATACGGCGGCGGCGTTCTTTTTTCGAATCCCAGGTCGCAATCAGGCTGCCGGAGTGGGTTGGGATCAGGCGCATATCATCGAGGCTTGTGCTTAGCCGGACGGCGCTGAAAGCTGATCCAATGCTACAATCAAGGATAGATGGCGGCAGTAGTTCAGTGGCAGAACGCCTGACTGTGGCTCAGGATGTCGTGGGTTCGATCCCCACCCGCCGCCCCAAAATTTTCACGGACCGCACTGGCACCAAGCCGTATCTCCTGATGTATGGAGGTTTCCGTGACCCAGAATACCCCTGAAAGCAAAGCTGTTGAGGACTCCGCTCCGGGACTGCCGGAGTGGTTTACTCCGTTTGTGCCGCGGCGCGGGTTGGCAAATGGCCACGTGCAGACGATTATCGGGAATTTTCTGCCCCGTCCTGCCTTCCGGCTTTCTTCTGTAGCGGAGGCGGTTGAGGTGGACCCAGACGATCGCAGCCGCGTGCTGTGCCATTGCCACTGGCAGCCGGAAACTGCGGGGCATCTGACAGTGGTGCTGGTTCACGGGCTTGAGGGATCGTCGGAATCGCGCTACATTCAGGGCATTGCCGCGCGGGCCTGGGATGCCGGCTGCAACGTCATCCGCATGAATATGCGTAACTGCGGCGGCTCGGAGGCGCTGACCCCCACGCTCTATCACTCCGGGCTTTCCGGCGACGTGGGCGCAGTGGTGCGCCACTATGCGGAGCGCTTCAGCCTGGAGCGGTTTGCATTGGTGGGCTACTCGATGGGGGGCAACATCGTTCTCAAGCTGGCCGGGGAGTGGGGCAGTCGGCCGCCCTTGTTTTCAGTGGCCGCCGTTTGTCCCGCCATCGATCTGGCTGCTGGAGCCGATGCTCTGCATGAACCGGTCAATCGAGCATACGAGTGGCATTTTCTGCTCGGACTCAAAGCGCGCTACACCCGCAAAGCAAAGCAGTATCCCAGCATTTATACGCCTCTTCGGGAGATTGGGCCGATCAATTCCATCCGTGACTTCGATAACAAGATCGTGGCCCGCTACTGGAACTTCCGCGACGCAGACGACTACTACTACCGAGCCGCCAGCGCCCGGGTAGTGGACCGCATCGCTGTGCCCACGCTGATCCTGAGCGCCAAGGACGATCCGTTTATCCGCCTGCTGCCGGAGACCCGAGACAATCTTCGCGCCAATCCCTTCGTGACCTTTGTTGAAACCAGCCAAGGTGGCCACTGCGCCTACCTTTCTTGCGACGGCGGAAACGAGATTCACTGGGCAGAGGCATCCGTGATTCGCTACTTGCTTACCGTGACTGGCCTCCCGCATGGAAGCTGACTGGGAGTTTGAGCTGGGCGGCGATGCAAAGGCGCCTGAGGTTCCAGTTATAGATGCGCCGTGGCCGGGATTTGTTGACTTGCGCAACAGCCCCGAACGCGCATGGCAGTTGTCTGAGACGACTCAGTTCCCGGTTCTGGCCGGTGTTCTGATCAAGCTGAATGAGGCTTCCTCGCCGGTGTGGACCTCAAAATGCGATGTGTGGCCACACCTCGAACCGGATGAATTCGACCTCGACGAGTTGGATGCGCCCTCCGGATGCATCAGCGCCATGGGCTGCTACATTGACCTTCTGCATAGAGACAATCAGCAATGGGCCGTGCCAGATAAGGCCGCCGAAGATTGCAAACACATGTGCAGCCTGTTGCGCGTAGTTCCGTTGCGTAGTTGTCGCGTCGACCTTGTCATCCGTCGCGCCTGCATAACCCCGGAGCTCATGGGCCTGGGAATCACCGCCTATTTCACCTCATGCGGCGGGTCCGACGCCGAAGCCGCTGTTACCCTTCAGGCTGCGCTGGTGGCATTTCCAGGTGCGCTCTGTGGCCATTCAACGATAGAATGAGGGATAAAGGGGCGAGTAGCTCAATTGGATAGAGCACCGGCCTTCTAAGCCGGGGGTTGTGGGTTCGATCCCCGCCTCGCCTACCATTTAGAATCAATAACTTACTGTATGGTCGCTTCTTCTTGCGCTTCCCGCTGTGGGGGATTTTGTGGGGAGTCTCCTTCAATTTTGCCACTGGTGAGGAAGTCCACAGCGCGGCGCTTGGCTTCATTGCGCGTGTGCGAATACCGCTCCAGCATCTTCCGGCTCATCCATCCTGAAAGTGCCGTGAGGGTGGAATCTGCCACCTTTGCTTCGCCAAGCCTGGAAACGAACGTGTGGCGGAGATCATGGAGGCGGCAAGTGACCCCGGCAGAATTCCGGCAAGCGGACCATGCGACCTTCCAGCTTCCAATCGGTTTCTCAGGGGCACGATTCCAGATGGTAACCGCGCCGGTCAAATAGCCTTTTTCACCATCAAGCCCATATCGCTCCGTGGGGAAAACAAAATGGTCTGGGAGAGGATTATCGAATTGTGCGCGCCATTCCACCAGAGTGTTGAAAGCTTCCTGGTTCAAGGGAATCATGCGCCCTTCGCCTCCTGGAGTCTTAGAGCGGCCAACGGTAATGCTCCGCTCCAACAAGTCCACTTGCCGCCATTGGACCATTCGCAACTCACTAACGCGCATCCCGGTATTGAGCAAGAGCACTAGCGCGGGATAGAGCGATTGACTGCGGCTCTTTTTTGCCGCTGTGAGTAGCCTCTGAAACTCATCCGTGGTGAGCGCCCGCCCGACCTCTTTTCGTTCGCGCAGAGGCCGATAGTCCGGCTCCAGCAAATGCCAAAGCCGATGCTTGCGGAGGATCATTCGCAACACTGCGGTTTCCATGTTGATTTCCCGACCGGACGCGCCAGCCTTTTGCCGGTCACGTTGAAAGCGCGAAACGTCTGGCGCGGCAATGTCACTCAGGAGCATCTTACCGAAAACGGGTTTCAGATGCCCCAGCTTCATTTCGTAAATCTCTCGCGTTGAATCGCTCCAGTGCGCGCTCTCCGCAAGCCAAGCCTTTGCCGCCGCATTGAATAGCAGGGGCCTTTGCCGCCGGACCCCGCCAGCCGAAAGCTCCAGCTTGCGACGGCGCTCCCGTTCGATCTGGATTGCTGCCGTCTTGCTGCTAGTGCGCGCAGGCTCGCGTATGCGCTGGCCCTGGAAACTGAATTCGTACCACCATCTTCCACCACGCTTAAACACTCCCATTGCTGCGCCTTCCTTTCTTTTGATTTGCCGTCTTTTTTTGAGATTTCGCGCGATTGGCGCGCATTCGGCGCTGATGTGCTGTGTTCTTGCAGCGCTCTCGACTGCAATATTTCTTTTCACTTCGCGAGCCTACCTCGAACAGTTCCGAACAAACTTCGCAAACTCGATACTCGACGCCCGAAATACGATCCGCGTATATAACCGCCGCAATTGCCTGCAATGTATTTGATGGCTGAATGAATAGAATGGGGCGCATTGCCTCTTGAGGTAACAAGAATTCGGCCATTGCGTCTTGATCGACAAGTGGGGAAATTGTCTGGGCATCTGTCTCAGTTTTGGGTATCCACTCAATTGAGCAGGCTCCATCTGGTGGCTGGCGAAACCACTCACACGCATGAAATAGCTCGGCCCTCTTTCGGATCTGCTGTCTGCTGATTGCCTCCGCATTCTTTGAATCAAGTAACCACAACGCGCGTTCTTCCAATTGTGCGGGTGTGCCTATCGGCTTAAGCTCTGTGCCGTCGAAAAAGGCGCTGTCTCTGTCGCCTGCCAGAGCTTTAAGAGCCTCGCCCAGTTCACCATCATGATTACCGCTCAACATGGCCGAAGCAAGCAAATCATGCTCTTGTACGAGATATGCAAAGCGTTGCCACCTCTTGAAGTAGCTCCACGAGAATTCTTCACCTAGCAGCGTGAATCGTCCGGTCTGGTTCAAATAGTCGAGTGCTTCCATCGGAGTCTTGGCAGTTTGAAATTTGTCCAAAATGGCGTCGGCGTTTAGGTATGAATAGTGCCAACGCGGTTCGTAGCTTCCTTCCTCCCTTACTATTTCGGGTGCGATTGTGAATTGAAAGACATACTCATCACCGCGCTTGGAAAGTTTGTATTCTCCCCAAGTCGCTTCATAGGCGATAAGCACAGGCATGGCCGAAATTGAACGTGCAGAGGCCCTACCCTGATAAGCGGCCATAGCCCTACTAATCCGCTCCAAGCGCTCCGCATTATCGTTTGTCCTGATTTCCTCACACTCCAACTGTGTACCCCCTATGTACCTTCTTTCAAGGGTACCATACTCCGGTTATTATGTTCGTGAATCACAGAACACAAGGGAAAAGGACGGAAGACGATGGGCAAACTGCTCAGAGTGCCGGAAGCAGCAGAAATGCTCGCTCTGTCTCAAAAGACCGTTTGGCAGTGGATCGGCGAGCGCCGTATCGGGGTGGTGAGGCTGGGCCGGGCAGTTCGGGTGCCCCAAACCGAAATTGACCGCCTTATGGAAGAGGGAACGACTCCGGCGCGGCGCACAAGCTGATTCCGTGGGGCCAGACTTGACCAACTCTGCCAATGGCATGGGAGCGGATTCGAGCGGGTCCCTTGCTTCGCAACCCTTGAGGGCGGACAATGCTCCCTCCATCCCGCTCCGAAAGCTGCACAAAGACGGATACTACTTTCAAGACAATGAATTTACCGACGTTTATTCGCCTATAGTCGGCCCGTTCGCGGCGATGATCTATGAAAGGCTTTGTCGCAATTCCTATGGCAATCCAACTATCGAGTTTTCAGTGCGGGACTTAGCGCGCGGGATGAGCCATGCATCAGCCGCGCGTGCAATCCAGATTCTTGAAATTGTCGGTTTGATCAAACGACTGCCCACCAGCGGGAACCGGAAAAGCGTGTGCCAACTCTTTGATGTGAAAGCGCTGGCTGAATCTCACGGCGCGATGCGCCTACGTAAATCTGCACCCCTGGAATTGCCGACGCCTGTCTTTGACCGGCTCAAATCTCAAGTGAGAGCAGTCCGGCAACGCCAGCAAGGGAAGACAAAGGCGCGCGCGGATTTGACTGGCAAAAGGAATGTGGAAATCTCTGTTCAAAGTGGATTGCACTCTCTTTTCTCTGTCTCTCAGAGAGACGCCAGCGTTTCTCCAGCTATACGCCAGCGTTCCACCAGAGAGACGCAAACGGGGACCCATCTATTAACGGAAGAAAGAAGAACTGAAAATGTCCTATCCCCTACCCCTTCCCGCGAACAGACTGTGCAAAAAGACTTTCCCAATGAAGAAGAATCGGAAGCACTACTGAAATGCGCACGGAACCTATTCAACGGCGTTATAGACGAAATCCGTGCTCACCTCTTGGACACCAACACGCCTCCAGTTCCGCATCTTGCAAACGGTTTTGCCGATTGGCAAAAGTATGGGTTTGGCAGCCTGGCAGTGAAGGCAGCGGCGCGGCGCGGTAACGGACTGGCGCTGGTGCTTTCCGCAACCGATCCGGCGGCGACGCGGCGGGGATTGGAAAAGTACCGGCGGACTTGGGAAGCGAGCTTCCGAAAATCGTTTGGCTGCAAAGTCCAAGTGGCATTGCAACGGGCGGTAGACGTGGGATAAGTGACGAAGCGAGAGAGCACAGAGAGGCGGGCAAGGGGGAGGGGCAGGCGAAATCTCTAGCGCATCCCTTTTTGCAGACCGTGTGCCAAGCACACTTTTACTTCCACAAAATTACAAGAATTCTGCAAACAGGAAGAAAATGGCGGAGACTTCAATCCCACCGCAGAGCATTGCGCGCAAGGCCGGAAGCGGCCCTCTGGCGCGCTCTCACATGCACAGACAGCGACGCGCATGGCCTGTGGCGCTATTGCTCTGACTCCGCACCACCAGCCGCGCCGCCTTTCGGCTTTGACCCGATTTCCGTTCTGCGCTACACTCCCATCAACTGCTTTGGCCCCAGGGGAAAGGGGGGTCGCTTCGGCGATTGACGGACTGGGCCCGGTCCGTTCCCAGGGCGGTTTCTTATTTTTATATAAATCCGCGCGTCGGACAGCGTGAGCGCAAGCGCGCAGAGCTACAAGGTCTACAAGCAGTTCAGCGGGCTGCGGGGATACATCGACTTTGACCCCCTTGTGCGAAGCATCAAACAGATGCACTATCGAATCCCACCTGAAAGTGCGCCCGTTTGATAAGAAATGCTAAGGTTTCCCCGGCGTTGGCGGAACGGCACGCAAGGGGGTATGGGGGTCAAATCTTTGGAGCATCGGGCCGCTAGACCGTGGTGGAGTAGCGCTTACACGCCCACAAAATGGAACTTTTGTCAGAAATTCAGCAGCAAATGTGCCGCGTCTCTATCCTGCCGTAGAGTGCAGCACAGCGGGCCTGTAGGTGCCTGTTGTGGGCCTGATAGGTGCTCAAGAGGTGTGCGAAAGTGCCTTTTATGCACACGGGGCACCCCGCCAAATACTCCCCAAATCCGCCGCACTCTGCAAGAATTGATCTTCACCCAAGAGTTACCCGCCCATGGCCCTCTCGCTCGCTGAATTCGTCACCCGCTGGAAAGCCAGCACACTCACAGAGCGCTCCGCCGCGCAATCCCACTTCAATGACCTCTGCGATGTGCTTCACCAGCCGCACCCCGCCGACGCCGATCAAACCGGAGACTTTTACACCTTTGAAAAGGGCGTCTCCACTTCCAAGGGCGGCAAGGGCTTTGCCGATGTGTGGAAGCGCGGGCATTTCGGATGGGAGTATAAGGGCAAGCATAAGGACCTGAAAGCAGCCTATCTCCAACTGAATGACTATCGGGAAGACCTGGAGAATCCGCCCTTGCTGGTGGTTTGCGATCAAGACCTCTTCGAGGTCCACACAAACTTCACAGGAACCCGCCCGCACGTCTACCGCTTCACCCTTGACGATCTACTCACGAACGCTCCCACGGCCCTTTGTGCCCTGCCTCCGCTTGAAGTCCTCAGAGATACCTTCACCGATCCCGAGCAACTCCGCCCCGAGCGCGCCGCCGCTCGCGTCACAGAATCGGCGGCGGCGGAGTTTGCCAAGCTCGCTACCAGCCTTGAGCAACGCGGCCATGAACCCCAAGCCGTTGCGCATTTCCTGATGCGTCTACTTTTCTGCCTCTTTGCGGATAGCATCGGCCTTTTGCCGGACCATCTATTCCGGCAAATGATTGACCTCAACAGAGCCACGCCCGTCCCTTTTACCCGGATGCTCCGCCAACTCTTCGCCGCCATGTCCACCAGCGGCAATAACTTTGGCATCCATGAGATTCACTGGTTCAACGGCGGCCTTTTTGCCGATGATTCCGTCTTCGATCTGACTTCCGCCGATATGAGCACTCTGCGCGCCGCCGCCGCCCTGGACTGGTCAAACGTGGAACCCGCTATTTTCGGCACACTCTTTGAGCGCAGTTTGGACCCTGGCAAGCGCTCGCAACTTGGAGCGCATTACACCAGCAAAGCGGACATTCTGCTCATTGTTGAGCCGGTAGTCATTGCGCCATTACAAGCGCGCTGGCAAACGGTAAAGGCGGAGGCCCTGGCGCTGGTGGAGGCCGCAGAGAAGCAACGCAAGGCCGCGGCCTATAACAAGCTCCGAGCGCAGATTGAAGAAAAGCTCTATGCCTGGCTCAAGGAACTCTCCGCCGTTCGCATTCTTGACCCCGCCTGTGGGAGCGGCAATTTCCTTTACCTCGCATTGCGCCGGATGCTTGACCTGTGGCGAGAGGTCTATCTATTCAGCGCAGAGCATGGCTTCCCGACTCTCTTGCCGCATCAGGTTCACCCGTCGCAACTCTACGGCCTGGAAACGAACGTCTACGCGCACGAGCTGGCCTCTGTGGTGGTTTGGATAGGTTACCTGCAATGGTTGAATGACAACGGCATTGGATGGCCTGTAGAGCCGATTCTGCGCAAGCTCGATAACATCCAACACCGGGACGCGATTTTCGCCCATGACGCGGAAGGTAAGCCGGTAGAACCCGCTTGGCCGGATGCGGAATTCATTATCGGGAATCCCCCGTTTCTCGGGGGTAGCAAGATGCGCGCCGAACTCGGAGACGAGTATGTGGATGAACTGCGCACGCTCTATGAAGGCCGCGTGCCGGGCGGGGCCGATCTGGTGACGTA
>Ga0187863_10002470_pt1 | contig 14097 bp, 12 predicted proteins | sample June2016WEW_11_1_FD_132975 | JGI IMG/M metagenome (GOLD analysis project Ga0187863, IMG submission 132975) | Peatland microbial communities from SPRUCE experiment site at the Marcell Experimental Forest, Minnesota, USA - June2016WEW_11_10 | ecosystem: Environmental > Terrestrial > Soil >... | reverse complement strand
TTTCCGGCATCTCTCACCTGCGATGGAATCAACACTTCTCCCGCTCTCGCATGGAACGCACCGCCTGCGGGCACCGGGAGCCTCGCGCTGATTCTCAACGATCGCGACCTGTCCAATGGATTTGTCCACTGGGTGCTCTTCAATTTGCCGCCCGGGTCGCGTTCTCTGCCTGCTTCTCTCCCAGCGCAAGCCGAGCTGCCCGACGGCGCCCGGCAAGGCGCGAACGATTTTGGCAAGATCGGCTACGGCGGCCCCTGCCCCAGCGGCACTCACCACTACGCAATCATGCTGTTCGCACTCGATTCAATGCTGACCCTGCCCGCAGGCGCATCCCGCGCGCAGCTCGATGCAGCCATGAACGGGCACGTCCTTGCACGCGGCGAGTTAGTCGCAAGCTACTACCGGTAAGTCTTTGACCGCTGAATCCGCACGAAGTTGGGTGCCCCAGGTCTCGCTTTTGAGACCTGGGATCGCGAGAACGTCAACGCGCGAAGTCCGCAAAGTCCTGGTTGAGTGCGAAAGTTCGTTCACGAAGTCCCCATCTCCGCCCCCTTAGCCTCGTGCCCCACCGCAGCCAGAGCCGCCAGAGTCAGCGCGACAATCACCACGGTAATCGCCAGCACCGGCGGATAGTTGCCCCATCGTTCCGCAACCAGCGCCTGCGCCTTTCCGTTCCACGAAGTAATCAACCCGCCGAGCTGGTAAGCCAATCCCGGGGCGGTAGCCCGCACCGGCGCCGGCGACAGCTCGGTCAGATACGCCGGAACCACACCCCAGGCACCCTGCACCATGAACTGCATCAACACGGCGCCAATCCCCAACGTGAGCGCGCTGTGCCCGTATGCATAGAGCGGAATCACAGGAATCGCCAACAACGCAGCCGCCACAATCGCCCGCTTGCGGCCCCACTTCTCCGAGAGTTCCCCAAACGCATAGCCGCCCGCGATCGACCCGAGACCATACAGGACGCCAATCAGGCCCACTATCTCTGGAGAGAGCTTCATCTGCACCGTCAAGAATGTCGGATACACATCCTGCGTGCCGTGCGAGAAGCTCATGAACGCAGTCATCAGCAAAATCAGAAACAGGAAGGTCGGAAGAAACTTCAGCAGCTGCCCAGGAACGGCAGGCGCCTTCTTGCGATGGGCGCGATTCTCTGCACCGGCCAGCCATACCGGTGACTCCTCAACCCGCGTTTGCACGTAGAGCACAAGCAAAGCCGGACTGGCTCCGACCATGAACAGTCCGCGCCATCCGATCAGTGGGAAGAGAACAGCAAACGCAGCGGACGCCAGGATCGAGCCCAGCGCGTAACCTTCCTGCAGGATGCCGGAGAATGCGCCGCGCCCTTCCTTGGGCAGCGTCTCAAATGCCAGCGCCGCACCGACTCCCCACTCCCCGCCCATCGCAATGCCAAACAGAGCGCGCAACACCAGCAGCACACTCATCGACGGCGCAAAAGCGCAGGCCAGCTCGATGATCGAGAAACTCAGAATGTTGAAGACCAGGATCGGCCGGCGTCCATAGCGATCCGCCAACATGCCAAATACCAGGGCGCCCACGGGCCGGAAGGCCTGAGTAAGAAAGACTGCGCCCAGCACGTCGGAGGGTTTCGTGCCGAAATCGGTCGCGATCGCCTTCACGCAAAAGATCAGGAGAAAAAAATCCAGGCTGTCGAGTGTCCAGCCAAGAAAGGAAGCGATAAAAGCGTTGCGTTGCGAGCGGCTCAGATTCTGGAAGTCGCGGACAAAAGACATGATCCGGAGCATAGCAGAGCGTTCGCGAATCGCGACCAGGCCTCGAGAGAGGAAGCCATTCACAGCTGCGAGAGCAACATAGGCTGGCCGGTCGAAGCCAAACGATGCGCAGCGCCCACTTCAAACCGTCCACGTCCTTCCTGTTCGGTGTCTTTGAGTGATTCCAGAAAAACCTGGCCGGTTTATCGATTGACGCACGAATTGCAGTGAGATCTGGGGTCAGATGTTTCCCAGAAGGTAATTGCCGGTCTGGGATAGCGCTTTGACCTGTTGGCAACAGCCAAGGGTAACTTTTCGGACGGGCGACTATTCTGTCTAGTGACGAGAAGCCCGAACTAAGCCGCCTCCCGTCACCCTTAGCTGTATCTCGCGCATGACGACAGTCAAAACTTCAACTTCTTATTCCGCCTGCGCTAGCCCCGCAACAACCTCAGCAATCTTATCGAGTATCTGGTTCCAGCCTTCCATTTGACCGCTGTTCTTCGCGCTCTCCATGGGTTCATTTCCAATGAAGGTTAGTTTCGTCTGGCCGTTTCCAAGATCCTCAAAAAGAGTCACATCGTACGCGCCGTCTATGGCCTCATGTTCTATTCCGAGTTGCGCAGGGTCAATCTTGTTTCCCTCCGGGTCAGAAAAGTACATCAAGGAAACGATCTTCTCGTGCAGAACAATCTCGTGGTATTCAACCGCATTCCAGAACTCCTGCCCATCCGGCGCCTTCATGCAGCAGAGCAATTTCCCCCCCACGCGAAAATCCATCTTGCAGACAGGCGCGGTAAAACCTTTCGGCCCCCACCACTGCATCACGTATTTCGGGTCTGTCCACGCCTTCCAAACCAATTCGCGTGGGGCATCAAAAACTCTTGTCACAACCATCCGCTCAATCTCGTTAACCGTGTTGTTTGTCATCTATGACCTCCGTTTTTTTCATTTGATTCACAACTACATCCAGTTTGTCGAAGCTCTCTTCCCAGAATCGGCGATAGCTAATCGCCCAGTCACTGACTGTCTTGATCGCCTGTGGCCTAAGCGTGCACACACTCTCTCGTCCACGCTTCGTCTTGATTACAATCCGCGCCCGCACCAGGTAGGCAATATGTTTTGAAATCATCTGCTGTGAGAGTGCAAATGGTTCCGTCAACCCATGCACAGAGGCGGGCCCATGGGAGAGTCGTTCGATCATCGCCCTGCGGGTGGGATCAGACAAAGCCGCAAATGTTGTACCCAACCCATCCACAACCATATGGTAGTGGATTTTCTGTCAGTGTCAAGGAAGAATTCTGCGATCCTTGATTGCGACTCCCTGCATCTCTGTTGGGTCGGGGGAGTATCACCCTCCACTCGGCAGTAACGAAAAAGTGAACAGTCTACGACGTGGATCCGGCGGCCGCCGGACCGCACTTCTCGCTTACAGCTTTTTGGAAATAGGCAGCTGATCGCCGATCGGCCAATTGTTTCTGCAGGAACGCCTTCAGGCTCAGAAAATTCCCGTCATAAAATGAACTTTAAAATACTCTCTTGACTTTTCATAAAACGCGTGACTATACTCCCGCCGCTTGAGTAAATCGAATTACTCAGTACGCCTGAGGAGGCCGCCCCACATGCACGTGCGCGGGGCTTCATTGGGAATCGAACCATAACCAAGGAGAATCCGCCATGCTGTACCCCCTTGAAGCGCGCAGGATATCCCTGTCTCAAAATCCACCGGCCAGTTTCGCGAGGATCATGTTTGTGTTCGCACTTCTCTGTGCGGGAAAACTGAATGCGCAGACTGTGGCTGCATATGATTTTGAAGACGGAACAGCCGATGGATGGACTTCATTCAACGGCGCGACCACGCCCGTCGCAACCACGGCCGCAGCCTTCTCCGGAAGCCATAGCCTGCTCACAACGACGAACTCCACCGGCGCGAGCAGCGGACCGTCTATCAATCTAGGCGGCGTTCTCCAGGCTGGCGCCAAGTACACGATCACCGGCTACGTGCAACTCACCAGCGGTGAAAGCGCCACCAACGCGAATTTCACCATCGTGAGAAACGATCCAAGCTGCTCGGGCGGCACCTGCTTCGACACCATCGGCCCCTACCAGGTGGCCGTGTCGGATTCAGGCTGGGCGCAAATCGGCGGAAGCTACACAGTCAGCGCAACGGAGACCGGACTAACGCTCTATGCGCAGCTGGTCGGCCCCACTACCGCTACCTCTTTCTATCTGGATGACGTCGTCATCACCGAGACAGCGCCCCCTCCGGGCGGAACGCCGGTGGCCATCTACACGTTCTCTGACGGCGGACTCGATGGGTGGGCTCCGTTTGGAAGCGCGACACTCACCAACGCAGCCTCGCCAATTGCCGATCCCAATGGCGACACCCATAGCCTGCTGACCACAAATCGCACTGCCACCTACATGGGACCGAGTCTGAACCTGCTCAGTGTGAATAATGTCGTGGCGGGCGCAACCTATCAGGTCAGCGCTTACGTCCTCCTCGCCGCGCCTGACACCACCAACCCCACGGCCACGATATCGACAAAAACCGCGGACTGCGCGACATCCGGGTCCTACGGCACTGTCGCAACCTCGGGCGCGCTTTCGAGCACCGCCTGGACAAAGGTGCAGGGCACATTCAGCTTCAGCGATCTGCCCGGTGCGCCCACCAGCCTGATCCTCTACATCCAATCCAGCAGCGCAACCGACTCGTTCTACATCAGCGACGTCGTCATTGGCGAGTTATCTCCTCCGCCCCCGAATCCGAGCCAGCAGGACAACACGGGCATCACAAGCACGTTTGAAGACGGCGGTCTCGACGGGTGGAGCTCGCGCTCCGGCAGCTCGACCGTCACCAACATCACAGCCGCTGCGCATTCGGGAATGCATAGCCTGCTGACGACGGGGCGCATCGCGAACTACGACGGCCCACAAATCAACGTAAGCAACAAGATGTACTTCGGGTCCGTGTACAACCTCAGCGCGTGGGTGATGCTCCAGCCCAACGACGGTTCAAGCCACGTGATCAACATGAGCCTGCAAACCACGCTCGATGGCAACACGAGTTATCCAAGCATCACCGCCTACCCTGGCGTGACTGTTCCGGCTGACGGCGCCTGGCACCAAATCAGCGTCACCAACTACACCATGGGGAGCAATTACGACCCCGGCACGGCCTATCTCTACTTCCAGACAGTCCCGCCCTCGGGCAACGACCTCGTCTCCTTCTACATCGACGACTTCCAGCTCACGTACGTTCCGCCGCCGGTGATCCAGACCAACATTCCTTCCATCTACAAAACCTTCCAGGAGTTCTTCCCCATCGGAGCAGCAGTTGATACCACGGATCTCTCCGGACCGCATGCTCAATTACTCACCATGCACTTCAACAGCATGACACCCGGCAACGACCTGAAGTGGAGTTCGGTCGAACCAACCCTGGGGACCTACAACTTCACCAACGGCGATGCCGAGGTAGGCGAAGCAACATGCGCCAACATGCGTGTGCGCGGACAGAATCTCGTCTGGTCGACCGGCGCGCAGACTCCTTCCTATGCGTTCGGCGACGGTACCAATTCGCCTGCGAACCAGGCCACCGTCACCGCCAATATCCAGGAGCACATCAAGAGTGAAGTGCAACACTTCGGCAACAAGGTCTACGCGTGGGACGTCGTCAACGAACCTCTCGATCCATCTCAACCGGACTGTCTCGAACACGGCCCGTTCTACAACGTGCTCGGCGCCAGCTACATCGACATCGCGTTCAAGGCCGCCCAACAGTATGCCCCGCCGGGTACCAAGCTGTTCATCAACGAATACAGCACTGCAGATCCCAATCGCCTTGCCTGCCTCGTCAAGGTGGTCCGTGAACTGCGTGAGCGGGGCGTCCCAGTAAACGCGATTGGGCACGAGATGCACAACGCCATCAACTACCCGACACCCCAATCCATGCTGACGGCCATTGGCACCGTCGCCTTCAACTTCCCCGGCATCGATCAACAAGTCACCGAACTGGATATGAGTGTCTACAACGCCGGCGACACCGCCTCCAACTACGGCAATAGCATTCCGCCGTCAGTTCTGGCCGAACAGGGCTGGCTCTACAAACAATACTTCGACGTCTTCCGGCTTCTCAGGGGCCAGATCAGCTCTGTCACCTTCTGGGGCATGGCGGACGACGACACATGGCTGGACAGTTTCCCTGTGAGTCGCACAGACTATCCGCTGCCCTTCGACATGGGATTGCAAGCCAAGCCTGCCTATTGGGGTGTCGTCGATCCCACCCATCTACCCGGCTATGGGCTCAAGTTCACCGCTTCCACTCAACCTGGAACCGCCGGATCGAGTTCCGTAACGTTGACGGCAACCAACGGCAACGTCGGACCAGCCTATGCGACACAGATCACCAACTTCACGCTCACACAAATCTGGGGTCCGCCCTGTTCGCCGAAGATCACGGCGCCCAGCGCATTCCCGATCTCGGTTGGCGATATCGCAACCAGCGGCGCCGCCAGTGCGACATTTACCGTCAACGCTTCCGGCTGCAGTCCCTTTTCGGAGTTCGTCCTGACTGCGCCGTGGATTTCGTCCGTCTACCACACGGGCACTTTCGTTTCACCCATCAGCTTCAAGAAATAGGCTGAACCGCTTTCGAATCAACCCAGGGGCCGGTCCATTAAGGACTGGCCCCGGTCCTTTCCAAGGCACAAACCGCTCCTAATCAGAATATTTGTTGCAACGAATACTCCGTTTGCCTCGTCTCATTGGCAGGCGCTCCCGAGTATCTTCGGACCTGACAGCTCTTCTTTGTCGTGCGCCCATTCCCCGGCCGGGACACGATCGACGCGGCCGACAACCTTCAGCGGCCTCAAAGGCCCCTTCTCCAAAGGACGTGAACGATGAAGCGTTTGGCATTACTGACGGTCTTTCTGACGCTCGCCGGCCCTCTGGCCTTGGCACAAACCTCCACCTGGGTGCCCGACAAGGCCCACAGCGAAGTTGACTTTTCGATTCTGCACCTGAGCTTGTCCCACGTGAACGGCCGCTTCGGCAACATCGGCGGCGCCATCACCTGGGACGAAGCCGACATCACGAAGTCCACCGTGAACGTCACCATCGATGTCAGCTCGGTTGACACCGGTGTACCCCCAAGAGACGGCGATCTCAAAAGCCCGAACTTCTTTGACGCTGCCCAATTCCCGACTGCGACCTTCGTCAGCACCAGCGTCGCAAAGAGTGGCAGCGGCCTCACAGTGAACGGCAATCTGACGCTCCATGGGGTCACGAAGCCTGTGACACTCGACGTGCAGGGCCCGACCGGTCCTATTCAGGGCATGGACAAGAAGCCACATTCCGGTTTCTCGGCAACGACCACCATCAGCCGAACCGCGTTTGGCATTGCCTCCAAATACCCTGCGTCGATGATCGGCGATGACGTGAAGCTCGACATCGAATTGGATGTCGCCAAGCAATAACAGCTCGCATCGGGCAACAGGCGTGCCGATGCAACCCGCATCCTCAAGACTCGTGGGAGTCAACAAGTGGCAGCTCTGAAGCATGAAATCGCGCAGGAGCGTCCTTTCTCAAGTTCCGAGGAAGAGGCGCTCTTGAACTTGATGCGGACTGCCGATTGTCTCCAGCGGGCGTTTCAGCACGTGAGCCGCGAATGGGGCGTGACCAGCACGCAATATAACGTGCTGCGCATCCTGCGCGGCTCACATCCGCAAGGTCTCACATGCTCTGCAATCGGCGAAAGAATGATCACAGCCGAGCCGGACATTACGCGCCTGCTCGCGCGCCTCAAAGCTCTCAAGCTGATTCGGCAGCAGCGCGACCGCCACGATCGACGTGTCGTCTGGACACAAATCTCCGGCGCGGGACTGGATCTGTTGCGCCAAATGGATCCCACAATCCAGCGCACTCCCAAAAAGCTGCTCAAGCATCTGACCGCACATGAGGTAGCGGAGTTAACCCGCCTCCTTGAGCTCGCACGCAAACCTTGTGTCGATGATCAGAGTTCAGTGAGTTGCAGTGGCACTTCGGGATCTGAATCGGAAAGCTGCGACAAAGTCCAAGAGACAACCGACACCATGTGATCGGTCGAGCTACAGCGGTTCCAGAGTTGCTGTATCCCGAAACCCCCACGGCTAAGTGGCTTTTTCCCTCAAGAAAAAGCCACCTCATACGATTTCAGAAAGGACATGTGAACTCTGGAACCGCTCTAGGGACACAAAAAGTCTCAAGAATGGGTTTGGAAAAAGTCGTCCAATCTAAATAAATAGGTCTTTAGGTCTTAGCGGCTCACGATCTTCTTGGCCACTGTCTCTTCGTCCACATCGGCCTGGATGATCTTATTGTGCAAGCAATAAAGCGCTAACTCAAGCCGGTCGGAGACACCTAACTTGTCATAAATCTTTCTAAGATAATTCTTGATGACCTGTTCGGTCGTTCCCAATTGAAAGGCGATTTCCTTGTTCCGTTTGCCCTGCGTGATGCATGTGATGATGGCCATTTCTTTGGGCGACAAACGTGGCTGACTCCGCGGACTTACCAGCGCTGCAGCCTGCGACCGATACGCATCGATGACCCAATTGACAGATTGATTGTCGATCCAGGTTTCGCCGGCCGCGATTCTCCGTACACAGCGCACCAGCAGGTCCGGCGAGATCGACCGTGAGATGATTCCCCGTACGCCCCGTCGATAGAGCTCCACCGTCTGGTTCTCGTCGGCAGAGATAGCCTGCACGATAAGTTTTACGTCGGGAGTTACGCGCAAAAGATCCGGGATGGCGTTGGTCGTGCCAACCAGCAGGCCGCCTTCGAGGAGCACGACATCGGTCGGATAACGCTCAATTGCAGCACGCAGATTGTCGAACGAGTCGGCCTGTGCTACAACCCGCAGATCGTCTTCCAGCGCAAAAATCTTTCGGATTCCAACGCGATAAATAGCCTGGGAATCCGCAAGAATAATGCGGATAGCACCCGGTCTCACCGGCCCGTCAACTACTTCGCCTTCAGGAGTTTCGTCCAAGAATTCCATAAATAGGCTGCAAAACCGCCAGCGCGTGACCTCACCGCTCCGCAAACCGGTAATCGTCGATTGTTGCAGCAGCCTGGTACTGGCCCTGGCTTAAGGAGCAGCGTACCACACGTCCATGGCAGCGAACCATGACGTCGGTCGGTGCCCCCAGGAAGCTTCCAGGCATGCGAATCGAAAAATCGATGCCTTGTCCCACTTCAAGCGGGTCATGCACTTCAAGCAGCACGCCGCTCGCCGAGACATTCCGCGTGAGTGCCTTCGACTCCTCATGGTCGGATGAAAGAACCGCCTGGAGGGAGAGAGGAAAACGGACCGCACACCGAACTTCCTTCCGTGAAGCGGCCGAGGCTGAGAGGCCAATCTTGGGTGCGTATGTCATTTTTGAGGTGTCCTTCATGCTGCTTCCAGAGTTACTGCTTTCAAAACCTAAACAACTTTAAACGAAATTTGAGATTAAACGTAGGGCACGAAAGTTTTTCGCCAGGTAATCGATTATGTACCACCGCATCTAGCACTTGCATCCCGCCGACTTTTCTTCTGTCCTTTTCGGTCCTATTGACGAGGAAAGAACGCCGCCGAAGCGCCTACCCAGGCCTGGTTTTTGTTGTGATCTACACCCATCATTTTCCCGCGCCCCAGCCGCACCAGTGAGAGCGCAGGCGTCAACCTTTCTCCGCCAGGCCACATATAAAGGATCCGGAATTCGGCTTGAGTCAGCCCGTGCGGGGTGTCGATCGTCGGCACAAAGCTCAACTTCTGCTGCAGCAGATAACCAGCCCGTTGTTCAATAGGGACGGCCTCAAGCTGCCTTTGGGATGGCTCAAACTGGATACCTTTGCCGGCAAAACTGAAGAGCGGCTTGAGCAACAATTCGGTGTAGACGACGTCAGGCCCGCGATCGGCTGGGAGCGGCACGCCGGCGGCCGCGAGCTTCGCGCGGCCTTCTCCCTCAAGAAATTCGCTGAGGAATACCGCGGGGGGAACGATCTGGTCGGGAACGATGCGGTTGGGAACGATGCGGTCGGACGCACCTGGGCCAGACAACCACGGCACAGAAAACTTGCTAATAAGGAAGTACCAGTTCGGATGGCCGGCCCACTCGACGTCCCACGAAAGTGTCAGGTCAAACGGCAATCGAATGCCCCGCGCAATCAGCTCATCGACGATGGCGCGATTGTAAATTCGATGGATGGGCACCAGCTGGCCCCTTGCGTTTTTGTAATGCAGTTTGTCGCCCATCGCTTGCAGTTCCGCGATATCGACGATCGCAATCCCCAGGCGCTTCGCCGTGCAGGTGAAGTCGGGCAGAGTTTTTTGATGCCAGGGATCAACCTCCGTGAGCACCACGTTCTCCGGATCATGACTCGCAAGCACCGTTCGCGCTAAGAGCTCCCAATAACTCCCCTCATTAAGTCCACTTAGAAAGTTGCCTAATGTGTCGGATAAGCCATAGATCTCTCGATATGCCGAGCAAAGCAACGCCTGATATCCGAACACGGACGGGAATGCCTGAATCTCAACTAATCGAGGAGTGAGTTCGCCGCTTCCATCGCGTACGAGCGCAAAATCAGCGGTAAGGAAATGCGGGTGCGGTGTCTCGTTCTGAACGCTGTACCCCTGCGGAATCGCGCGCCGTGCCGCGGAGAGATAGTGCGGATCAGCAATCAAGCGGGAGGAAAGCGCTCGCCCTTCGTCTGCCATCTGCTGCAACAGCGATTTGGGCACAAATACGGGCGTCTCTGCGATGCGAAATTCCACTTTCGCACCGCTTCGATCATCGAGAAGCTGCCGGAGTGACGCGTATTTCTCGTCGTTGTACTCACGATTGAAGTGGGTTCGCAGCTCTCGAATCAATGCAACACCTCGCGGCAGATCTCGAATCTCTCGTAAAAAGATAGCGCTTGAGTTGGATGATTCGCCCTCAATTCGCCAAAGAGGCGCGGATTCCTAACGTACCCGAAAGCGCTTGTGCACTCCGCCTGCCAAAAAGCGCTGGGCGTCGCTCGCGAACCTGCAAAGGAACTCCCGCAATGGCAATTTTCTGCCAGTTTTACACAGTTTCTTGTTTCCCATATTCAGCCGGTTTCGTCGGGATATGCCTTGAGCTTTGGGGTTTATCCGACCTTTGTGGATCCCGCCGAACATTAATTGGAAGCAGAATATTCTGATCTCGGTACTTTTGTTGTAGATTTCGTGCATCTTTTGGGTTAGTCTTTCCCTGCGTGTCCCTTCTTCATGCCGCAAGGAGTGTAAGTTCATGCGTTTAAACTCGCTTAAAGTTGCTGCCCTCGTTTTCGGTACAGTCTGTGCGGTTCCCGCCTTAGCCTATCCAGGAAATCCCATGCCGGGTAATAACGGTGGCCATATCGCCGCCTATCCAGGCAATCCTATGCCGGGTAATAACGGTGGCCATATCGCCGCCTATCCAGGCAATCCTATGCCGGGTAATAACGGTGGCCGCATCGCCGCCTATCCAGGCAATCCTATGCCGGGCAATAGCGGTGGCCGCATCGCATAGATTGCCCAACGGGATGACGAGAGTTGGTTGCCGAGGAGAGTACGGTCGTATCAGGTGCTGAATCGATTCTTTGGGGTTGTCTTTGGAATCGCTGCTAGACTTGACTCGCTGGATCATGCGGTACAGCTTGGGCGCGGGTGATGAATCTCGATACCGGACTGTGGATTGGTAGCCTCGTGGTGGAGGCCGCACTAGTCGGCTTACTTTTCTACCGCCGCGTTTGGCGAACTTTCCCGATTTTCACAACCTTATGTGCCACAGAGGTTCTCTCGAGTGGTATCGCTTATTTGGTGCTGCATTATTCGCAAAGCTCCTATCCTTTCTATTATCTAGTCGAATCAGTTCTGAGTGAGCTGCTGGAATTCGGTGTTCTCGTTGAGATTTCCTGGTCTGTTCTCCGGCCAATGCGCGCTTCACTTCCCCGCCGAACCCCATTTGTGATTGCAATCCTTATTCTGGCGATCGGCGCCGCCATCTGGCCTTTCTCCGCCCTTCAATCGCTGGCCAGTCTCCCTCCCGCGCTCCAGGCAATCGCTCATTTGCAGCAGACCACGGCGGTTTTGAGAGTCCTGCTCTTCCTCGCTTTAGCCGGTTGCAGCCAATTGCTTTCCATCGGTTGGCGGGACCGGGAACTGCAGGTGGCCACAGGGCTGGGGTTTTATTCCCTCGTCAGCCTTGGGACGGCGATGGTGCACTCCCATCAATCCACCTGGACACAGTACACCCAGCTACAGCAGTTTGTGCTTGCCAGCTTTATTTGCGCGCTCTTCTACTGGATATTCAGCTTCGCTCAGAAAGAAGCCGAGCGCCGCGAATTCACTCCGCAGATGCAGAACTTGCTCTTGGCCGTCGCTGGCGTGGCTCGTGCCGAACGAACGGCGCTCACAGCCACTTCGCGGTCAGGCAATCAGCCGCGAAAAGAACGGTAACTTACTGTCTTTTCAGCTCGAAGTCCCTCGAAGCCATCAGATTTCCACACCTCGGTCGCCAGAGCGTCACTTGCGATCATTCCAAGCTTCCTATTTTCTGTTGCTTACGCCCTTCTACCGGCTCACCGGAAAGTATCATTGACCCCCGCGTTAGGTTACTTTAAGTTACTTACGTGCGGAGAAACTGTGAGTACTCCCCGGAGAAAAATATGCTGAGTGCGAGCGGTTTGCTTTTCCACATGCACGGTTTTCTGCTAAGAGTTATAGAACAGTGTAGAAAGCCGTGGGTAGCCTTCGAAGAAAGGCTTCCAGTAGTCCGGCCTGAGGATGGCAGATGATCTTTCCTCTGATTCAAATTGCCACGTTGACGATTGTGGCTCTTTACCTTGGTCGCTGGAGAGAAGGAGTTCGCCGGCGGAACTCGCAATCATGGGATTCACTCCTTGTCCGGCTCCGGCCTGACTGGAGTGCACGCGAGTTGAGCGATCACTTCCTTTGGAAGGAAGGGGTCAACGCCACGCCTGAAGAGACATGGAAGCGCATTCAAGGTGCGCACGGCCTCTGGGCGATGTACCAGAACTCCCGCGTGATGCTCGAAATGGCAGACTACGCTTTCCGCAGCTGCGGATCAGCGGATCGCGAACTGATTGAGGCGCTGCGCAGCGATGCGATGCAGATTCGCGTATGCGTGCTGATGGCCCTCACACAATATGCTTTCACGCAAGCCAGCGAAGGCGTCCGCGTCAATGCGTTCCGCGCCGCTTCAATGTACACCGGCATGGCAGCACGCATGACCCAGCTGCTCCAGGAAAATGCGGCGATTGTAGTTCCCGACTTTGTCGCTGCGATGTAAATCCGCGCTTCCCGCTTCGCACAAAACCCCGGCCAAGCCGGGGTTTTTGCTTGTGTTGTATCAGGCGCAATTACGCGGGATTCGATTCCAGGAAGGCGTTGATCTGGATGTATTCGGATTCGCTGAGGCGGAAGCTCAGAGCAGGCGCGATGCCTTCCACTTGCTCAGCGCTGCGGCCGCCCACAATCGCGGCGGTAATGGCTGGGCGGTGAAGCGTCCAGGCTACGGCAACAACGCCGGGAGCTACGCCATGCTTGTCGCCGATCGCGCGCAGCTGCTCCACTAGTTTCAGATTGCGGCTCAGACGCGGTTCGTTGAATTCTGGTGCACGGCGGCGCCAGTCATCGGCAGGAAGTTGCGCCACGCGCTCCGCGGTCATCTTGCCGGTAAGAAGGCCCGAGAGCATGGGCGAATAGTTGATGACGCCGATATTGTTGGCCTGAGCGAAGGGCAGGACATCCTTCTCAATCGCGCGGCGCAGCATGGAGTACGGAGGCTGCAGGCTGGTAATGGGCGCAATCTTCTGAATGCGCTTCATCTGCTCGACGTTGAAGTTGGAGACGCCGATCCAGCGGACCTTCCCCTGCTTCTGGAAACGCGCCAGCGCTTCCCAACCCTCCTCGATCTCGTTTGCAGGGTCGGGCCAGTGAATCTGGTAGAGATCGATGGTGTCGCGGCCGAGGCGGCGTAGCGAACCTTCCAATTCCTCCTGCAACGATGCGGCCTTCAGAGAGCGATAGATGGAGCGGTCTTCGTGCCAGCGCATGGAGCACTTGGTGAAGACATATGGCTTGTGGCTGGTGGTCTTCAGCGCGCGCGCGACAACTTCTTCGGAGTGGCCGAGGCCGTAAATGGCGGCGGTATCAATCCAGTTGATGCCCAGTTCGAGCGAACGATGGATGGCGGCGATGGAATCTTTATCGTCCTGCGCGCCCCAGCCAAATTCCCAGTCGCCACCAATGGCCCAAGCGCCAAAGCCGATGGGGGTGATGTTCAGATCGGAATTTCCTAATGCCTTG
>Ga0187863_10002467_pt1 | contig 14103 bp, 12 predicted proteins | sample June2016WEW_11_1_FD_132975 | JGI IMG/M metagenome (GOLD analysis project Ga0187863, IMG submission 132975) | Peatland microbial communities from SPRUCE experiment site at the Marcell Experimental Forest, Minnesota, USA - June2016WEW_11_10 | ecosystem: Environmental > Terrestrial > Soil >... | reverse complement strand
TTGTGCGTGAGCACCGCACCTTTGGAAGCACCCGTGGTCCCGGATGTGTAGATTATCCCCGCGGGCGTATCGCCTCCGAGCGCGGCCTCAGGACGCCGGTTCGGGAAAGTGGCGGCCGCTTCCGCCAGTTCGCCGGTCGACAATCCGGAGTCGAGCCCAACCACGGCAGCCGGCGCAGCGTCGCTGAGAATATGCGAAATCTCGCGATCGCGATAGAGGATATTGATCGGCACGAAAATCAAACCCAGCTTGACCGACGCCAGGTAAAGATCGATCATCTCGACGCAATTAGCCAGGTAAACACACAACCGATCTCCCGCCTTCAGCCCACGCGCCAGCAACAACTGCGCCAGCCGATTGCTGCGCCCCTCGAGATCGCCGAAAGTGTAAGTATCGCCCTGGAATTCAAGCGCAACATCGTCGCGGCGGCCAACCAGCGAAGGGTCAAACAGTTCGAGGAGAGTCATGCCAACTTGTAATTGTATTTTGAAATCCCGATACAGCGTCGGACGCGCGAGTGTTCATCTTACGCCCGAACTGGAAGAGCTCGTTCAGAAGAAGGTGAAGACGGGCCGGTACAGCTCTGCCAGCGAGGTGGTGCGGGAGGCGCTTCGACTGCTCGCAGAATATGACGATGTTCGCGCCACACAGTTCGGCGAGCTGCGGAGTCGAATTGATGCCGGACTGGCGTCGCTCGATCGAGGCGAAGGCGTGGATGGCGAACTATTCATGGGAAGGCTCGTTTCCGGTCTTAGCCCCAAGCCCGCCCGCCGCAAGATTAAGTGAGCCGCTACATTCTTTCGCGGATCGAACGGAATGGGTCACCAGCGAAAGGACGTGGCAGAGCATCGGCCAGCCCTGTGGTTTAGCCCGGCCGCGGGCGCGTGAACGTTATATACTCTGAAGAAAGGAAGATTTCCCATGCGTTTCCGTCTCGCTCTACTTGTGTTCGTATCCGCTTTGTCGTCTTTCGCACAGACCAAAGTCACCTCAGTCGAAGGCATCACCGAGTACCGCTTCGACAATGGCTTGCGCCTGTTAGTGTTCCCGGATGCTTCGAAACCCAACATTACCGTGAACATTACATACCTGGTCGGCTCGCGCCACGAAGGCACTGGCGAAGGCGGCATGGCCCACCTTCTGGAGCACATGGTTTTCAAGGGCAGCACCAAGCACACGAATATTCCGCAGGAATTGACCGAGCATGGCTCGCGCCCCAACGGCACCACGTCCTGGGATCGCACCAACTATTTCGAAACATTTTCGGCAACCGATGAAAATCTGAAGTGGGCGCTGGATCTGGAATCCGATCGCATGGTGAACTCTTTCATCAAAAAAGAGGATTTCGACAAAGAATTCTCGGTGGTGCGCAATGAATTCGAGATGGGCGAGAACAATCCCTTCAACGTCACCTTTCAACACACCATGTCCGCGGCCTTTCTGGCGCACAGCTACGGACGTCCGGTGATCGGAAACAAATCGGACGTGGAGCGCGTGCCCATCGACAAATTGCAGGCCTTCTATCACAAGTATTACCAGCCCGATAACGCCGTCCTCATGGTAGCGGGCAAAGTGGACGAGCCTAAAGTAGTCGCGCTGGTCAACGATTATTTCGGCAAGATCCCGCGGCCCTCGCGCGTCCTCACTCCCACATACACTGTGGAACCCGTCCAGGATGGCGAGCGCATGACGGTTGTCCGCAGGGTGGGCGATATCCAGGCGATCTTCGCCGCGTATCACATTCCTGACGGCGGCCATCCGGACGCGCCCGCATTAGAGGTGCTCGGCGCAATCCTCGGTGAAGACTCCTCCGGCCGGTTGTACAAAGCGCTAGTCGATAACAAGAAGGCCGCCCAGGTTTTCGATTTCAATCTCCAGTTAAACGAGCCCGGCGTCATTCTGCTGGGCGCGATGTTGAACAAAACGGATTCGCTCGAGGCGGCTCGCACCGTCATGCTCGACACCATCGACGGCGTAGTGAAGGAGCCGCCGAGCAAGGAGGAAGTGGATCGTGCCCGCACGCGCCTGATCAAGGACATGGACCAGAGCCTGCGCGACTCTGAGCGCATCGGCCTGTTCATCAGTGAATGGAACGCCAAGGGCGATTGGCGCCTGCTGTTTCTGAATCGGGACCGCCTGAGCAAAGTGAAACCGGAAGACGTGCAGCGCGTGGCCGCGGCCTATCTCAAGAGCTCCAATCGCACTATCGGCGAATTCATCCCCGATCCCAAGCCGGACCGCTCAGAAATCCCGGCCAAGAGCGACGTAGCTGCCGAGGTGAAGGATTACAAAAGCACCGTGGTGCTGGAGGCCGGTGAGGCTTTCGATCCGTCGCCGCAAAACATAGATGCCCGCACTGAGCGCTATACGCTCCCCTCCGGCATGAAGGTGTCGCTGCTTTCGAAGAAAACGCGCGGCGCGAGCGTCCATGCCGTGATCCGCTTGCGTTTCGGTGACGTGGATAGCTTGAAGGGCAAGGACACCGTGGCGTCGATGGCCGGCGACACGCTGATTCGCGGGACGGAGCACAAAAACCGGCAGCAGATCCAGGACGAAATCGACAAATTGAAAGCCCAATTGCGCGTCGGCGGAGACGCGACGGGCGCGAACGTCTCCATAGAGACCACGCGCGAGAATCTGCCGGCCGTGCTGCGGCTGGCTGGAGAAATCCTCAAGGAACCCACGTTCCCCGAGACGGAATTCGAGCTGGTCCGCAAGGACCAGATCACCTCCGATGAATTCGGCAGATCTGAGCCGCAGGTGGTGGCATTCAACAAGCTGCACCGAACTATGTATCCTTTCCCGAAAGGCGATGTGCGCGGGACTCTCTCGGTTGACGAAGAGATCGAAGAAGTAAAAGCCGCCAAACTCGAAGACGCCCGCGCGTTCTACAAGAAATTCTACGGAGCGTCCAACGGCGCTTTGGCCGTGGTTGGCGATTTCGATGCGGCCCAAGTGAAGAAAGCCGTGAGCGATTTGTTCGGCTCCTGGAAGAGTGCGGCGAAGTTCGAAAGGATCAAGACCGGTTTCCAGAGCATCGCTCCCGTGAACGAAGCGATCGAGACGCCGGACAAGGCCAACGCCGTTTTCGCGGCGGCCGAGCGCGTGAACCTGAGCGACCAGGATGCCGACTATCCCGCCCTGTTGTTCGGCAATTACATGTTCGGCGGAGGCTTTCTGAATTCGCGCCTGGCCTCGCGCATCCGCGTAAAGGATGGTCTGAGCTACGGAATCGGTTCCAGCTTCTCAGCCAAGTCCGACGACAAAGACGGCCAGTTGCAAGTGTTCGCGATTGCCGCTCCGCAAAACGTCGCAAAGGTGGAAGCGGACTTCCGCGAAGAGCTCGACAAAGTTCTGAAGGACGGTTTCACGCAAAAAGAGATGGATGCGGATCGTACGGGATGGCTCCAGTCCCGAAAAGTGAGCCGCGCCGAAGATGCATCCCTGGCGCAGACGCTGGTATCCCGCGACCTGGACGACCGCAAGATGGCGTGGGACGAACAATTAGAAAAGCATGTGACGGCCCTCACTCCGGATGACGTAGCCGCAGCCTTCCGTCGCAGTCTGGATCCGAGTCGCGTAACCATCGTAAAAGCGGGCGATTTCAAAAAAGCCGCCGGTACGAAGTAGGATTCCGATTGACCGAATCTCAGCATCGACCGAAAGTGCCAGGCCGAGTTTTGCATCCATTCCTTTGGTCACCCTTGGGCGCGGCGGCTGTTCTCTCACTCTGGGCCATCTGGACTCATTCACTGCTTACCGGGTCGACTGGATTACAGGATGCTCTCACCGTAGTTATCATCTTCACGTTCCTATCGTATGTCGCAGCGTTGATCGTTGTCCTCCCCATTTTCCTCCTGCTTCGCCGCGTTCACTGGATGTCGCAGACGGCTTGCGCTCTTGGAGGGGCGGTAGGAGGACTACTCTTCTTCCTGGTGCCATACTCCCTCTGGTACGGGTTCTGGAGCACAGTTGCCCACCGAGAGAGCGAAATGATCGCCCCGGCGCTCGGCGGACTGGTGACGGGGCTCCTGTTCGGGCACCTCCACAATAAGGCCGTATGAGTCAAGTGCAACGTGGGCAGCTTCCGCGCGAATTACTCCGGTGACACGCGCCGCATTTTCTTTCGCTCCGCCGCCTCAACAGCTTGCAGCTCGACAAGGGTAACATGCCCGAGTCGCCCTGCTAAGCTCGAACCGGAATGAGGAATCGCGACGCCGGGCAACTGGGTACGGGCCTCGGCGCGCGACCCTCATTCCAAACGAGCGCACTCGAATATTTGATGACGCATCGTGAATTTTCAGCCCGCCAACCGGTGCCAAACGCCGCACAAGCCGCGACCCTCCAACTACTTACAAATCGCGCACCTCCAAACACAAAACTCCCCAGATGCGTCATGAGCCCAACCACCAGAAACCAGCCACCAGCAACCAGCCACTAGAAACCAGAAACCAGAAACCAGAAACCAGAAACCAGAAACCAGCCACCAGCGGTATGGGGCCCGGCCGGATCATCGCAAAGTTTTTGTAAACTCCCGCGCGTGCGGGGGAAACCCTAAGTCAGCAATCAACCATAGGAGAAATAAATGTCAACAACGCATACGTTCACTGAATTCATGGCCTTCATGGGCCAAATGACGGCTTTGCAAATCGAGGTCGTTGCTCTCGACACCGCTCCAGAGATCCGGCCCGCCGGAAGGAGCGACACACCCACAAGCACCGGATCAGTGCAGGGCGATATGCGCCGCTGGGTAGTCCCGCCGCCCACTGGCTTCAATCTTGGACTGGACAAGGCCGCGCCTATGTACGTCCAGGTGATGCACTCAGCGCCTGGCAGCAAAGCCGATCGATCCGCCTGGATGTCCATCGAATCGGTAGCCGACTGGAACGCTGAGAATCCGGCGCAAGGGTAAGCAATGAGCACAGGACCCACACCTATCGGTATTATCGCCCAGGAGTACGTCCAGAACTTCGTGCAGGGCGAGATCAACGAAGCCAACAGCAATGCCTACGCCAACTACCAAAACGTTTTCAGCAATTGGGCTATTCAGCAAATCGGAGCGCCGCCCGCGCCGCCGCAACTGAAAGTGCTGAACCAGGCCCTTGCGCTCCAGCTATTCATCACCTATAGCAACACGGCTTACCAAGGCGCGATTGGTTCCCAGGTTGCCCTATTGGACCTTAGCTCGGCTATCTCGACAGTTCAAGCCGCGCCGATTCAGTCGCCGCCCCCGGCCATTCCGGCGCCTCCCAGTGATCCTGTAGGGCCACCAGATGGTAGCTTCGTTACCATCGGTGCTCAGACCTACAATACCTACTACAATGTGGCCGGCGAGACTCCGGCACAGTATCCCAACGGCACCAAGTTCACAGACTCCCGTGGGACTTTCCTGCACATAGAAAACGCCACACCTTTCGGGATCAGCAGCCGCTGGGCGCTGATTCCGTCGGCCGCTCCGGCAACAACGTTTACAACGACAACCTGAATGGCCACCATAACCACTAAATCGGAATCGAGTCGATAGTCAGTCAATTGGCGAGTTTGATCGTATTCAAACTTCGCCACGTTATTTTCATCAGTCAACCAAATCCAACAGGAACTCAAGGAGATCAAAACAGAAATGGGAACTCAAGGAACGACACTAAGCCAAGTGCAGGCATCACTAGCCACACTTCAATCCACCGCGTCCACTCTGATCACGGACATAGCCTCGGCAATCTCCGACATTACGGCTCTCGGTCAGCAGATCACTACACTACAAGCCGCGGGCGGAGCTTCACCCACGGACCTAGCTGCGCTCAACACGACTATTCAGGGAATCACCAGCAGCCTTAGCACGTCCACCAGCGGATTGGCCGCTGTTCTTCCGGCAGCTCCAACCACCAGCAGCACGGCCGGCCCAACCACAACGCCGCCGACGACAACGACATAGCGAACCTCCCTGCCTTGGGCGACCAGGGCATCGATAGAAACCCATTGGCCTTCTCCTTGCGAATCGGAGGTCCTCCCGAACAGCCAGTGGGTTTCTAGTCCCCAGCCCCCAGTCCCCAGCCCCCGTCTTTGCTAGACTCGATGATTTAGAGGAGTCGCATGCTCGAAAATTCCAACCCCACCCGCCGTGATGTCGTAAAAGCCGCCGGCGTTGCCACTGCCGCAGTCGCTGTCGCCGGTCTCGAAAGAGCGCCCGCCATTTTAAAGGTACATGCCGCATCCGATCAGATGAAATACGGCGTCATCGGGCTCGGCGGCCGCGGCGGCTATCTCCTGAAACATCTCACCAAGGTTGACAACGGACGATGCGCGGCCATCTGCGATTTTGACGACGCGAAATTAGATAAGGCCGCCGCAACCATCGGCACCAGTCCCTCCAAATACAAGGACTATCGCGAACTGCTGGCCGACAAGAACGTGGAAGCGGTAATCATCGCAGTGCCGCTGTTTGAGCACTACCAAATCACCAAGGATACGCTGCAGGCCGGCAAACACACCTTCTGCGAGAAGAGCCTGGTCTTCAAGCCCGAGGAAATCCACGCGCTCCGCGCGCTCGTGCCGCAATATCCCAAACAGGTTTTGCAGGTCGGCCTGCAGCGCCGTTATAGCAAGTTCTATCAGACCGCCAAGGAGCTAGTAGATAAAGGCGTGCTTGGCGACGTCACCCACATTCACGCGCTGTGGCACCGCAACCCCGGCTGGGTGATGAATGGCTTCAACTGGCGGCTATACCGCGAATATTCGGGTGGCTTGGCTGCTGAGTTGGCATCGCACCAGGTGGACGTTGCGGATTGGATCTTCGGCGGTTCGCCCGAATTTGTAATTGGCCTGGGAGGATTGGATACATGGAAAGACGGCCGCGATGTCTTCGATAACATCCAGCTCATCTACCAATATCCGAAGGGCCGCAAGCTCACATACAGTGCCATCTCCACCAACCACCACCTGCCCATTCTGAATAACACGCGTCCGGAATTCGGCGAAGTGATCATGGGAACCGCCGGAGCGCTGGAAATTACTGTCGGTGACGGCGAATCTACCATGCCCACCGCGTTGTGGTACCGCGAGCCGGAAAAAGTAACGGCGGCGCAAAAGGCCGAAGGCAAAGCTCCGGCAACATCGGCGGGCGCAAGTTACGCGCTCGGTGGATCAACCAAAGGATTCCCCATCGCAATGGCGACTGACCAGTTGGTAGTGGGTCCGAACGATTCCTTCCTGGAGCGGGAGAAAAAGCACGCGCAGCGCTGGCTCTATGGAAAGGGCATCATGGCCGACGACGAAGAACGCAACCCGGTGGAGACTCAAATGGAAAGCTTCTTCAACGATTGCCATTCGGGCGGCCATCCCAAAGCCGATCTCGAAATCGGACTGCGTGATTCCACCGCCGTTATCCTTTCGAACCTCTGCATGGATCAGGAACGCCGCGTCTACTTCAAGGAAATGGACACGCTCGGCGCCGATGTCACAGCGCCGCAAATGGCGGCGAATCTCGCGGCTTCTCAATCGAGCTACACTAAGTCGCTCGCGGCTAAGAAGAAGGCTTCGTAAGTGGGCTGGTCAACTTTTCGAAATCGCCACGTCGCGCAAATCGAAAATGACGGCATGCGCGTCACAGTAACGGCCGAAGGCGGCCACGTTGCCGAAATCCTGCACAAGCAAACTGGAATAAACCCGCTTTGGATTCCGCCCTGGCCATCCATCGAGCCTTCCACCTACAGTTTGGAAAAACATCCCGAATACGGCAACGACGCCGAAAGCAAGCTGCTCTCGGGATTGATGGGCCACAACCTGTGCCTGGATCTTTTCGGCGGCCCGTCGCCCGAAGAAGCGGCCGCCGGGATGACGGTGCATGGCGAGGCTTCCATCGCGCGCTACAAGATTTCATTCACGGAAAAAGAGCTAAATGCGAGCTGCGACTTGCCCGCCGCCCAGCTTCACTTCGAACGCCGCATCCGGCTGGAGGGCCAGTGCGTCCTGTTCGCCGAAACGGTAGAGAACGTTTCGATTCTCGATCGCCCCATCGCCTGGACCGAGCACGTCACCCTGGGTCCGCCGTTTCTCGAAAAAGGTGTCACGCAGTTCCGCGCTCCCGGATCCAAAGGCCACACCCTCAGCACCAAGCAGGATTTCGATTGGCCGGTAGCGGCGCGCAAAGACGGCGCCAAAGACGATCTGCGCGTGTACACCAACGCGCCGGAGTCCGGCACGTTCGACAGCGTCCTGATGGATCCACATCGCGACCGCGCTTTCTTCTTCGCTTTTCATCCCAGGAATAAAGTGCTGTTCGGTTACGTATGGAACCGCTCTGATTTTCCGTGGCTCGGCCAGTGGACGGAGAATTACGAACGCAAGCTGCCGCCCTGGAGCGGCCGTACTCTGACCAAAGGCATGGAGTTCGGCGCATCGCCAGTGGCTGAGAGCCGCCGCCAGATGATCGAGCGGCATACTTTGTTCAGCGTTCCTGCCTACCGCTGGATTCCGGCCAAAACAAAACTGCACGCTGAATATTGCGCCTTCATCACCGTGGCGGATTCAATCCCAAATAGTCTGGAAGAACTCCAGGTCCACATTCCCGCCTGAAACGATCACGCCGGTTTTTCCCAGGCCTTCCGGCAATTTGTGATGGAACAGCGCGGCGGCTGCAACCGCTCCGCTGGGCTCAACCAGCATTTTCATCCGCGTCAGCAAGAATCGCATGGTTTCACGGATCTCCTTGTCGCTCACCAGCACGACATCCTCGACATGTTTTTGGATGATGGGAAACGTCAGCTCTCCAGGCTTCGTCGCCCGTAATCCGTCGGCAACCGTCAGCGGCATTGGAATCTCGACGCGCGATCCCGCGCGAACAGAGAGATACGTGTCGTTAGCGTCGTGCGGCTCCACGCCAAATACCCGAATATCGGGGCGCAGTGCTTTGGCGGCAATCGCGCAGCCGGAGATCAATCCTCCGCCGCCGATGCAAACGATTAGCGTATCGAGATCCGGTACTTCTTCAAGCAGTTCCAGCGCCGCCGTGCCTTGGCCGGCGATGGTCCAGGGATGGTCGTAGGGCGGCACCAAAGTCGCGCCGGTCTCTTCCGCTATCTTTCTGCCTATGGTTTCGCGGCTGCCGAGCATTCGGTCGTACGTTACAACTTGCGCTCCATAACCGCGCGTAGCTTCGAGCTTCGATTTCGGTGCATCCACCGGCATCACAATAGTGGCCGGAATCCCGACCGACGCGGCAGCAATGGCCACTGCCTGCGCGTGATTTCCCGAAGAGTAACTAACCACGCCGCGGCTCAACTCATCCTTGGGAATGGAATATACAAAGTTCGCCGCGCCACGAATCTTGAACGCGCCACCGTGCTGAAAGTTTTCACACTTAAAGAAAGCGCTGGCGCCAGCCAACTTATCAAACGTCCGCGAAGTAAACACCGGCGTCCGATGCGCAATCCCCTGAATCCGCTCGGCAGCCCCTCGAATATCCTCAATCGTTATATCCGTGTTCATCCGTGTTCATCCGTGTTCATCCGTGTTCATCCGTGTTCATCCGTGTGCATCCGTGGCCAAAACAATAACAGTATCTACCGCATCGCGCCCGGCCGGGAGCCGCAACAACGTTCCGCCATCCACTTGCCGGATCTCCACATTCTGCCCGCTGCCCAGCACCGTCGCACTCCGCACGTTCGCCAATTTCGGCAGCGCCAGCAACTCATCGCTCCAATCCAGCACATGCACGTAGATCTTTCCGTCTTTCTGCGTCGTCACGCCCCACGGCCGCGGCGTCACCGGTCCTCCCCGCGTTCCATAAACCGATTCGCCGTTTTTGCGCAGCCATTCGCCCATGGCATGCAGGTTCTGGATGAACTCCGGTTGAATCTTCCCGTTCGGCATAGGGCCAACATTGAGCAGGAAGTTCGCATTGTTGCCAGCTGCCTTCACCAGGTATTGAATCAACTGCGTGGGAGTCTTGAAATGTTTGTCGTTGCTGTTGTAACCCCACGCATCGTTCATCGTCTCGCAAGTCTCAAGCGGCAGCGCTCCGATTTCCGACTTGCCGCTAAACCCAGTCGTATTCTTTCCCGGCAAATCCTTCTCGAACATCTGAAAATCTTCGCCATCGAACGGCTTCAGGTGATGATTGCTCCCCACCATCGCGGCAGGCTGCAGGCTATGAATCATCCCGTATGTCTTCGACAATCGCCAGTCGGCATCCGGCCGGTCCCACATGCCGTCGAACCAAATGCCCGCGATCTCGCCATAACCGGTCAGCAATTCGCGAAGCTGGTTGTCCATGTAGTCCAGATATTTGTACCAATCGCCCTTCTCCGGACGGCCGCTGGTCACGCCAGTGCGCCCGCGCGGAAAGTAATCGGTATTGTGCCAATCGAGTTGCGAATGATAAAAGAACAGCTTGATGCCTTGCCGATGGCATTCGTCCGCCAGCATTTTGAGTACGTCCTTGTGGTACGGCGTGCGATCCACAATGTCCCAATCGCTCTGCTTGGTTCCCCACATGGCAAACCCATCGTGATGCTTGCTGGTGATAGTGATGTATTTCATCCCAGCGTCTTTCGCCATCGCCACCCATTCCGCGGGATTGAACTCGGTGGGATTGAACTGCGCCGGCAGCTTTTCATAATCCGCCACCGTGATCTTCTCGTTATTCATCACCCATTCACCCCGGCCGAGAACGCTGTAAACGCCCCAGTGGATAAAGAGTCCAAACTTCGCGTCCTGGAATCCCTGGCGCGCTTTCAGATTGTCCGGCGTAGGTTGGTAGTTTTGCGCCATAACGGCGGAACCTAACAGCATCAGAAGAAATTGTTTCATATCAGTAACCGGCCTTTTTGTTGACTAAATTCAGAAGCGGTTGTCCGGCGCGGAAGCGCCCGAAATTCTCGATGAAAACATGCATGGCCAGGTCCGCCCAGCCCACCGTGTGATCGGCCGAATGCGGCGAGAGCAGGAGATTCTCGAGGCTATAGAATGGATGGCCTTCCGGCAGCGGCTCTTCGTCGAAAACATCCAGCGCAGCGCCTCGAATGCGCTTCGATGCGAGCGCGGCGATCAGGGCCGATTCCACAATCACCGGGCCTCGGCCGAGATTGATGATCACAGCAGAAGGTTTCATGACCGCCAGCTCCGCCTCCCCGATCATGCCTCGCGTCTCGGGCGTCAGCGGAGTTGTCACCAGCACATAATCGCTGATGGCCAGCATATCGCGTAAACCCTCGGGCGCGTAAGTTCGCTCGAGATCGGGATCCTGATTCGACAGCGCTGCTCTTCTGCGCACGGCCATCACTCTCATTCCGAAAGCTCGCGCCAGCCGCGCTGATTCGCGTCCGATGTCGCCATAGCCCACGATGCCGAGCACCTGGCCGCGTAACAGTTCGATATCGAATTGTTTCCATTGCCCGGCTTGCTGATTGCGGACTAGCCGCCGCAGATCCTTCGCGAAAAACAGCATGGATGCGATGGCAAATTCCGCGAGAGAAGCGGTGAAGACGCCTCTTCCGTTGGTCAGCGGCACTGGGCTCTCCACCAGCTCCGGGAACAAAATCTTCTCCACGCCGGCCGACATCGAATGTACCCATCGGACCTCGCTTGCGAGGGGAAAAACCATGCGGAGAAGATCGCCTTCCGAGCTGCCCACCAGAATCACTTCCGCACTCGCAGCATTAGCAGTGGCAAACTCCGGATCATTTCCCGTCAGAACGTCCACTGGCTTGGGAAGCCGGCCGAGGAGCCGGAGGTAATCCGCCGCAGGATTCGAAAGTACTAGAAGCTTGATGGGTGCCATCCAAAGAAGGAAGATAGCACGGCGCTTATGGGACGCGTGCGATCATTTTCTGGACACGATGTTTCTCCTCGCGGTTCCAATCGGACAGAGCTTCCACATCTTCGAATCGCACGATCTGGAATCCCAGGAAAGCTTGCAGCACGCCGTTATCCGGCGATGAGCCATTTTCGTAGACCACCACGCCTCCGGGTCTCAAAGCTCGCCGGAATACAGTAGCGTCGTGAGCAGTGAGATCGCGGACATAGGTCACGACAATCAGATCCCATTGCGTGGCGCCAAAATCGAATTGGTCATCGCGCGCCACGATCGCGTGAATTTTCACGCCCACGCTGGCTGCATTCTTCTTGGCAATTCGAATCGCTTCTTCCGCGGGATCGAACCCAGTCACATCCCAACCTTGCTGCGCCAGAAATACAGCATTGCGGCCCTGTCCCATTCCGAAATCAAGAGCGCGGCCAGATTTGCGCCCTTGAATCGCACTTACTAATAGAGCGTTGGGTTGCTCGGTGAAGATAGGCTTGTCGCCGGCGAAAATCTTGCTCCAGAAAGGCCCCACTCCATCCGGGCGATGGTAACAACCCGACCAGATCATGTCCATCCGGCGGTTGACTTCCGGTTCCGTCACGCCCTCATGAAGCAGCTTGTCGCGATATGGATTAATCAGATCGGCCGGCCTGCTATTGGGCGGCTGCACTTTGAGCCATTCGAGGAACGCCTTCCAATTCGCCTCGTCCGTGGTGGTCCTCTGTCCGAAGACCAGTGCCACCGCGAGAAACATCCAGATCAACGCCCGCATCGGTTTAATAGACGTCAAGGTCCTTGGCGGATCGAACGGTGCCCAGATAGGTCCTCCGGACTTCCTTCAGCAGCGCTTCATCTTCGACGCTGCCCCACACCTGATGATAGACAACCAGAAGCTTGGGCTTCGCCTGGTTTGCGATTTCCGCCACCTGCGCCGTGGAAGTATGGAACTGGCGCATGTACTCCGGCCAGTCCACGCTGTTGCGGCGGCCGTGCTCCGGCTCAGTCTCCGAGTAAACTTCATGCAACAGCAGGTCGCAGCCTTTCGCAGCCTCAAGCAGCGCGGGGCTCGGCGAGCAGTCACCCGAAATGACGATGGAACGGTCTGGTGCATCGATGCGATAGCCAAAGGCCTGCGGCCAGGAGCCATGGTGGACGGGAAAGGCCGTGATCTTCAATCCGCTATCGCGATAAACCACGCCCGGCTCTATCTCGTGAACGGTGACTTTGTAACCGGTTTCGTTGCCGTGCTCCAGGCCGTGGACGCGAATATCGATATCTTGCTGCCAGGCTGCCTCAATATGATCCACCATGGCTTTGGTGCCGGGCGGGCCAAACAGGTCCAGCGGCGCGGTTCGTCCGAGCACCCAAGGAGAGAAGATAATATCCGGCAGGCCTAGCGTATGGTCGGAGTGCAGGTGAGTAAGAAAAACGCGACTGAGCCGTGGAGCGGCGAGGGCCGGGATGCCGTGGACCCGAGACGCAGCAGCAGCGCGGCGGACTACTCCGGGACCGGCATCAAACAGGTACGCTTGATCGTTCGAGATGACGGCGACTGCCGGACCGGAGCGATCCGGATCGGCCCGCGGCGTGCCGGTTCCGAGAATCACTATCTGTGTACCGGCGAAAGCGTGGAGGCAGGTCAGAGTCAAGAGCAGCAAACAGCGCATCGTGCTCATTATTGCACCGCACTTCTCAACCCTAGCCCCAAGCCGCCAGTGCCAGTTGCGCGCCCTCGTGCCGCAGCAGCCACTGCTTGCGTTCTAAGCCGCCTCCGTAGCCTGTCAACGATGTGGTTCCGATCACTCGATGACAGGGCACGATCAGCGAGACCGGATTCACAGCATTCGCGTGCCCCACGGCACGTGCTGCTTGCGGATTTCGAAGAATCTTGGCGAGTTCCCCATACGTGCGCGTCTCCCCCGGCGGTATGTTGCGCAGTTCCTTCCAGACGCGCTGCTGAAAGGGGGCGCCGCCCAGGGTCACTTCGACAGAATCAAAGACGTGCAAATCACCCGCGAAGTATTTCTTCAAGACAGACTTTAAACCATGCGGATCGTTTCCACGTCGCAATTCGAACGATCCAAAACGGCGCTCGAATATTGGGCCCCAGCGCTTTTCATAGCCTTCGAATCCGAGCCCACAAACGCCGTCGGCAATGGATGCAAATACGATGCGGCCGATGGGTGATTCAAACTCGTCGTAATCCAGCAACATAGTTTTCACTCTTTCTAGTGCAAACTTTCCCATAAATACATGGCTGCATAGGAACGCCACGGACGCCACGCTTCGGCGATTTCCGCCAG
>Ga0187863_10002466_pt1 | contig 14105 bp, 9 predicted proteins | sample June2016WEW_11_1_FD_132975 | JGI IMG/M metagenome (GOLD analysis project Ga0187863, IMG submission 132975) | Peatland microbial communities from SPRUCE experiment site at the Marcell Experimental Forest, Minnesota, USA - June2016WEW_11_10 | ecosystem: Environmental > Terrestrial > Soil >... | reverse complement strand
GTTTCACGGAGAAGATCAGCAGGATCAGTTGCCAGAGCAGGAGCAGGGCTGCGAGAACTGCCAGGGCGCTGGCCAGGGAGATTAGTTTTTGTTTCATGTTGGTGAGGGGCATTCGAGAATCCTGTTTTAAATCATCTTCAGGTCGCCGTTCGATATGGATGCGAGCCAAACGCGCGATTTATTCGCCCGCAAAGAACGCGGGCGATTCGCGCGGCTCGCCCAGATCCCTCGCTGCGCGAAGAACGCTTGCTCGGGATGACAAACGAAATTTGGAACCCTCATTATCATTTTTGTGAAGTTTTCATCCTCCTGATTGTGAGCGGGCTTCGCGCAGGGTGTGGGAGACTTTGCCTACGAGGGCGTCGAACTCGGGGGCGGTGCGCAACGTCGCCGTGCGGGGGTGGGGGAGATCGACGGGAAGTTGGGCGAAGATGCGTCCGGGATTGGGGGCCAGCACGACGATGCGGGTGGAAAGAAAAACTGCTTCCGCTACGGAGTGAGTGACGAAGACGGCGGTCCATTTTTGCTCGGCGCGCAGGCGCAGGATTTCTTCGTTGAGGTGGTCGCGGGACATTTCGTCGAGGGCGGCGAAGGGCTCGTCCATGAGCAGGAGGCGGGGATTGGTGGCCAGGGCGCGGGCGATGGAGACGCGCATTTTCATGCCGCCGGAAAGTTCGCGAGGATAAGCGGCGGCGACGCGGCGCAGGCCGACGAGATCGAGCAGGGTGGACACTCTTTGTTCACGGCGGAGGCTGGGCGCGCCTTCGAGTTCGAGGGCGAGGGCGACGTTTTGACGAACGGTGCGCCAGGGGAGAAGAGTGGCGTCCTGAAAAATGTAGGACATGGTTTCGCGGGCGTTCTTCGGGGTCATGCCGTCGACCTGGATGGTGCCGGCGGTGGGCATGGTCAGGCCGGAGATCAGTTTGAGGACGGTGGATTTGCCGCATCCTGAGGGGCCGATGATGGTGACGAATTCACCTTTCGCGATGGTCAGGTTCAGGGCTTCGAGGACGCACGGGCGGTCGCTGTAGCGTTTGGTGACGCCGGAAAATTCGATCTCGGGGACGGTGACTTGGCGAGTCATTCGGCGGACTCGCGCGATTCTGGTTTGCGGTGTTCTGGCTCGAGGCCTTCTGGGTCGCGGCCTTCTAGCTCGCACAGGGGCAAGTAGAGGGACGAGGTGTGGGTGGGATCGTGGTAGACGATCTGGGTGGAGCGTTGCCAATCCCATGACGTGGCGCGGGATGAGGGGACGGCGGTTCCGGGATTTCGATCGTAGAGCGGGAAAGCGCTGCTGGCGATTTCGAGCCTGATGCGTTCGCCGGCGGCGAAGGCGCACGAGGTAGGTTCGAGGTCGAATTGCCAGCGATGGATGGTGTCGGAGGTGTAAGTGGATTTCGCGAAGAGCCAACTGGAGCGGGCGATGCCGATGCAAATGAATTCGGTTGCGCCGGTGGGACGCAGGCGAATTAGTTTTGCGGTGAGGTCGGTGTGGGCGGAAGAAGTCGCGCAGTGAATCACGACGCGGGGCGCGCCTAAGATCCGCAGGGGATGGGCTAGGGGCGCGGTCGTATATATAAGGATGTTGTTGCCCAACTCGAGCGACGACTGGTCGAACTGGCCGCTCTGCGCGGAAGGGCCGCCGGGAGCCAGCACGGGGACTTCGGGATCGTAGACAAAGATGTCACAGGGCTCGTTGGTGGTGGGAGGCTGGGTTGAGAGCGTGCCATCGCCTTTGCGGGAATTGGCTTTGCCGGCGCTGTGGAGATAGAGGGCGTGGTCTGGTTGTTCGGGAAAGGCTTCGGCGGTGCGCCATTGATTTTCTCCGAGAACGAAATGGCGGATGGGCGGTTCGTGGGTGAACTCTCCGGAATCTTTCAGCCAGTGGTTGAACCAACGCAGGAGGAGCGAATCGGTATCGAGCAGAGACGAGTCGCCGAAATCGGCGGCGCCGGCGCGATCTCCCCAGGGGATGTGGATCCAGGGGCCGGCGACTAGATACTGGTTTTGGCGGGCGTGAGCGGTCGCGGCGGATTGGCGGAGGGCTTGGAAGCCGTCGATGCTGGCTTTGAGATAGGTGTCGTACCAGCCGGAGATGTGAAGCGCGGGGATTTGGATGCGGGTGAGGGAGTCGCTCACGTCCAAGGAGGTCCAATATTCGCCGGGCTCGGGGTGGTCGAACCAGTCGAGGACATATTGGGGCAGGCCTTCGGCGTGCAGCGCGGGATGATTGCGGAACGGTAGGACGGTGGTTTGTGCGGGCAGGTTGGCCCAGGCTTGTTCGAGCTTATCGCTGGCTTCGCGGAGATGCTTGCGGCGGGCATCGGCCTTCAACAGCTGCAATCCCCAGCCGAGAGTTGAGGCCAGACGCAGAGCTCCATGGTGATAGAACCAGCCGTGGTAAAGGTCGGCGGCGGTCATGCCGGGAGCGATGCAGAGTAAACCCTCGGGCTGCGCGGAGGCGGCTAGGAGTTGCGTGATGCCTTGATAGGAGAAGCCGTACATGCCGATGCGGCCGTTGGATTCGGGGCGGGTGCGGAGCCAGGCGATGGTTTCGGCGCCGTCGCGGGCCTCGTTGCGGAAAGGATAGAACTCGCCCTGGGAGTCGCCGCGGCCGCGGACATCCTGGATTACGACGTTGTAGCCGTGGCGTGCAAACCAGATGGGATGGGCGTAGACCACCGTGGAGGCGATGTCGCGGCCGTAGGGCTGGCGCATCAGGAGCGTCGGGTGAGGACCGGGCGCGCGGGGATGGTAGTGATCGGAAACTAACTCGACGCCGTCGGACATGCGGAAGCGTATGCCGCGTTCGAGCCGGACTTCGCTCTGACAATCCGGGTTGCCGCAATCCACAAGGGGGGCTGAGGTCGGCGTTCGGGTCATGGGGTCGGTGGGTTGGGGTAGCGGGCCATGGCTTGGAGGGCTGCGGCTAGGCGCGTTGCTGCTTGATCGAGCCAGCGTGCGCCGTTCTCGGCGGTCGCGGGCCTGGGATCGCCCATTACGCCGCTGGAGGCGATGTCGCGGGTGAGCCAGGCAAAAGTTGCGGGAGCGTTTTCGGGTAACAAGAGTTCTGGATGGGCGATGTCGGCGATGTAGTTGACGGTGTAGGCGGAGCGATCGACTAGTTCGGGGATGGACGCGAGGAGTAGCGCGGTTTCGACCTCGCCGGCGTGGAAGCCGTAGGCTTTTTCTTGCGGACTCAGGCCTTCGAAGGAGATTCCGCCGGAGCCGTGCAGGGCGAAGGTGCGGAGTGCGAACTCGGCGCGGAGGTCGCGGGCCATCACGTCGATCAGGGCAGTGTTGCCGCCGTGGGTGTTGTAGAGGACTAGCTTTTGAAATCCCGACTTGGCGATGCTGGAGCCTAGGTCGAGTAAGACTGCCATGAATGTTGAAGCGCTCACGGAAAGCGTTCCGGGAAAACCGATGTGCTCGTTGCTTTTGCCGTAGTGGACTGCGGGGAGCGCGTAGACGGGAAGGTCCGCGGGGAGTTTGGCCAGGGCGTGACCGAGGAGGAGGTGGTTGATGAGAGTGTCGGTGGCGAGAGGCAGGTGGTGGCCGTGCTGTTCGATGGCGGCGGTGGGCAGGACGAGCAGAGTCGATTCGCGGGATAGGGCGTCGACTTGCTTCCAGTTCAGGTAGGCGAAGTTGCGGGAGTCGGGGATCCAGGTCTTCATGGGGTGGGGACCGTTTCGGTTGCTGGTGTCGGCGTTTGTGCGGGCGCTTCTTTTTTTATCGGCATGACCGCTTCTTTTGCTGCTTCTGTGACCGCAGCTTCTGGTTTGAAGGTGATCATTTTGCCGGGATTGAGCAGGCCTTTGGGGTCGTAGCGGTGCTTGGCTAGGAGTTGAACGTTGTCGGGGCGGTAGCGGCCTCCACCTTCGACGTTGTTGACGTGGGGGTTGGCGACGAAGACGCCGCTGGCGCGGCAGAAATCGATGATCTCGTTCAGGCGGGCTTCGGTGGAGTAGTAGACGAGCGGGATGGAGCCGGGAATGACTTGGCCGGCGCCGTTTTTCATGAACTCGATGTGAAAGAGAATTTCGTTGGGGAAGCGGTCTTTCAGTTTGCGAAATTGATCGCGGACGGTGGCGGGATCGAATCCACATTGCAGGTAGGTCCAGGCGGGATCGGTTTTCAAGGCCCAGAGGGTGGTGTGGTTCCAGGTGTAGTCGGAGAGCAGTGGGAGAGTGCGCAGGCCGTGATAGGGGGCGGAGTAGGTGATGGTTGCGCCGTTTTTTGTGGCGTCGATTTGTTGCAGCTCGGCTTCGAGTTGCGCGAGTTGTGCGGAGGCGATTAGGAAAAAGCTGAGAGCTTTGCCGTGTGGTGCGTATTGCCGCACGGGAGCGAAGAAGGAGGGGATGGGCCATTCGAAGGTGGTGACCAGGCGCTTGGTCCACGCATGATCGGTGGCAATGCGTTCGCTGAAGTCGAAGGCGGAATCGAAATGGTCGAAAGCGACTACGCACTGCGACCACTCGATGGCTGGAGTTAGAGCGAGCCAGATGCGGGTGATGACGCCGTTGGTGCCCCAGGCGTGCAGGATGTCGTGGATGGCCTCGCCGTCGTGGCGGACGATGCGCGGGTTCGCTTCCATGGTGACGACTTCTAGGGCGCGAACGGTGCTGAAATCGCGGAGGCCTCCGTGGGCTACTGAGCCGATGCCGCCGGAGCCGCCGCCGAGAAATCCGCCGAGCGAGGCTTTGACGATGGTGGAGGGATAGCAGCGCAGTTCCCAGCCGAGCTTGCGGGCTTCGGTTTCGAGCACGCCGAGGCGCACGCCGGGTTCGCATACGGCCACGCCGTCGGGTTGAATGGATTCGATACGGTCCATGCGTGCGAGGTCGAGCACCACTCCACCGTGGAGCGGGACGGCTTGGCCATAGTTGCCGGTGCCGGCGCCGCGTGCGGTTACGGGGAGATCGTTGACGTGACAATAGCGGAGAACCGATTGAACCTCGGATGCGGTGATGGGCTGCACGACCACGTCGGCGACTTTGCCGTCGAGTTGTGAGCGCAATACGGGGGAGTACCAGTAGAAATCCCGGGAAAGGCGCTCGACGACTTGCGGCTGGGTGAGGACGCGGGCGTCGTCGCCGAGGATTGCGGACAGTGCCGTGATGTGACGTGGATCCATGAGTGGTGGAGCGTTGGGTTTTATGGTTTGCCTGCGCCGTTCTTGCCTGAAGCTTTCTTGCTTGGGTGCTGCTTACTCGAAGTCCAAGTGCGGAATGCTTTTTGCATGTTGGGGTGCGTAAAGAGCGTGTTGCAGAGCTGGCGTAACAGGGGACCCTCGACCTGGCAGGGCATATCGGCACGGTGCGCGACTTCGGTTGCTGGAATGTGAATCTGCAGGCAGTAGCGGTTGGCGTCGGCGATGGTGGCGCCGAAAACCACGCGGTCGAGCCGGGCCCACAGAGCGTTGGCCATGCACATGGGACAGGGTTCACAGGTCGAATACATGGTAAATCCGGCCAGAGACGGGCGCTTGAGCTTCCTGCAGGCCTGGCGAACGGCTCTTACTTCGGCGTGCGAACTGGGATCGTTTTCGCGGCGGACGGCGTTGGTGGCTCGCAGGAGGGGCTTGCCGGTTTTAGTGTTCACTATCAATGCGCCGAAGGGCACGGGCGATTTCGTCTCGAGGGTGCGTGCAGTGAAGCGGTGGATGGCGCGCATGTGTTTTTCGTCGTTCTTTGCATTGCTCTTTACGTTCTCACCAACGTTCTCACCGAGCGTGGCAGCAACGTTTCCGACCGGCACAGGCATGGGGCAATCTAGCACGTGGATCGCAAGGGGTCACAATCGGAAAATCCGTTTGGCGGGATAACTATTTCTTATGGGGAGCGAAGGGCGCGGTCCTGCTAGGCTGCTATTCACGATTTTCGCTGGCTCAATCAGGGCAGCACCGGCTCATGCGCAAACTGGCGTCTTCCATTCCGTGTTGCCTGTTGATTTTTCTGACGGCAAGTCTGCTGCAGAGTTGTCACAAAGTGGCGAACGAGGCGAAGGCAGGCCCGGGGCTGACCAAAGTGATCCTGCAGGCGGATTGGTATCCGCAGCCGGAGCATGGCGGGTTCTACACGGCGCTGGCCAAGGGATATTACAAGGAAGAAGGTCTCGACGTAAGCATTCAGCCTGGGGGACCTTACGTGACGGCGGCGCAACAGGTGGCGGCGGGTGGGGCGCAGTTCGGGATGGGAGCGTCGGATACGATTCTGGAGGCGGTGGCGGACGGGCAGCCTTTGATTGCCGTGGCGGCGACGATGCAGCATGATCCGCAGGGGATTATGGTGCGGAAGGATTCGCCGGTTCATTCGTTTGCCGATCTGAACGGACATACGGTGGCCGTCAAGGCGGGATCGACGTGGTTTGAGTATCTGGTGAAACGTTACCAGTTGGATCGGGTGCGGGAGATTCCGGCGACTTACAGCGTGGCGAACTTTGTGGCTGATCCGGAATATATTCAGCAGTGCTTTCCGACGTCAGAACCGTTCTTTGCGCGGCAGGCTGGGATTGAAACGCGCGTGATGCTGATCAGCGACGCGGGGTACAGCCCGTACCGGGTGATGTTTACCACGCAGGATTTTCTGAGGGAGCATCCGGAGACCGTGACGAAATTTGTGCGCGCATCGCTGCGCGGGTGGCGCGATTATTTGAATGATCCGGCGGCGGCCCATGCGGTGATTGCGAAACTGAATCCGGCATTGAATGCTGATTGGATGCAGTTCAGCTGGCAGGCCTTGCGGGACGGGCATTTCGTGACCGGCGAGGATGCGAGCGGAGCGCAGTTGGGGGAAATGAATCCGGAGCGGTGGGCGACGATGTATCAGCAGCTCTTTGATCTGAAGATCATTACAAAGCCGTTCGACGCGAAGGTGGCGTATACGCTGCAGTTTGTGGCGGCGCGGTAGGGAGCGAAGCCGGCTGGGGCTAAAGCCCCTTTCAAAAAAAAGGCTTTATCGCAGCGCTGAAAGCGCTGCGCCACCCAAAACCGGTCGAGCTTCGCTCGACGGACGGCCGGGGGCGGCCGTCCCCACATACCACCCAATCGGCGGCGCAGCGGCTTGCGTGGAATCCTTGGGATCAATAAGATAGCTGCGCCTGCCATTGGGCCTTACGGCATGATCGGCCAGAACATTTCCCACTACCGGATCGTTGAGAAACTGGGCGGCGGAGGGATGGGTGTCGTTTACAAGGCCGAGGACACGAAGCTGAAACGCTTTGTGGCTCTGAAGTTTCTTCCTGACGATGTGGCGAAAGATCCGCAGGCGCTGACGCGCTTTCAGCGGGAGGCGCAGGCGGCTTCGGCGCTGAACCATCCTAATATCTGCACAATTTATGAGATCGACGAGCACGATGGACACACGTTCATCGCGATGGAGTTTCTTGACGGGCAGACGCTGAAGCATCGCATTGGCGGGCGGGCGATGGATGTGGAGTCGCTGCTGGGGATCAGCATTGAGATTGCGGATGCGCTGGATGCGGCGCACACGCGCGGGATTGTGCATCGCGACATCAAGCCGGCGAATATTTTTGTGACCAAGCGCGGGCAGGCGAAGCTGCTCGATTTTGGGTTGGCCAAGCTGGCGCAGAGTACGGAGCATACGTTGACTACGCCGGCGGGGCCGATGACTAGTCCGGGGTCAACGATTGGGACGGTGGCGTATATGTCGCCGGAACAGGTGCGGGCGGAGGAACTGGATCCGCGGACGGATCTGTTTGCGTTTGGGTCGGTGATGTATGAGATGGCGACCGGTGACATGGCGTTTTCGGGGAGCAGCAATGGCGTGGTTTTCGAGGCGATTCTGAATCGGATGCCGACGCCGGTGGGGGATTTGAATCCGGCGATTCCGGAGAAGTTGAACGATCTGATTTTGAAGTCGCTGGAAAAAGAGCGCGAAATGCGCTACCAGACGGCGGCGGAGTTGCGCGGGGATTTGAAGCGGGTCAAGCGCGGCCTGGAGAGTTCTAGGATCAGAGCAGCGAGCGCTTCGGGAATTGCAGCGGTTTCGGGGACGAGCGTTCCGGCGCGGCCGGTGGAAAGAAATCTGGTGCCGCGAAGCAGGGTGTGGACCGCGGCTGGTGTGGTTGGAGCGTTGGCGCTGCTGGCCGGACTGGGAGCGGGGCCGCTAGTGCTGAGGCGCGGCGGGGGTAAGACGGAGTTTGCGGCGTATCATCCGCTGACGTTCCGGCGGGGGATTGTGCATTCGGCGCGGTTTGCGCCGGATGGGAAGACGGTGATTTACAGCGCGGCGTGGGAAGGCAAGCCGCTGGATTTGTATACGACGCGTCCGGAGAGTCCGCAGTCGCAGTTGCTGGAACCGAAGGGGGCGGACGTGCTGGCGGTATCGGCGTCGGGAGAGATGTTGCTGGCGCTGCACAGCAAGCCGCGGGATTCGTCGTTTTTATATGCGGGAACGCTGGCGCGGGTGCCGCTGGTGGGCGGAGCGCCGCGCGAGATTCTGAATGATGTGGAGTGGGCGGACTGGTCGCCAGATGGAACTAATGTGGCGATTGTGCATGACGTTGCGGCGCGGAAGCGGCTGGAGTTTCCGCTGGGCAAGGTGTTGTATGAGGCGGACGGGTGGATTGGAAATCCGCGAGTGGCGCCGGATGGAAAGAGTGTGGCCTTTGTGGATCATCCGCAAACGGGGGACGACGGTGGGGCCGTGGCGGTGGTGGATCTGGCGGGGAAGAAGACGAAGTTGTCGGATGGATGGGACAGCATACAGGGGCTGGCTTGGTCGCCGGACGGGAACGAAATCTGGTTTACGGCCACGCATACCGGAGGAGACCGGTCGATGTATGCGACGGACCTAACGGGGAAAGTGCGGTTGCTGGCGCGGGTGCCGGGCGAGTTGACGCTGCTGGATGTGGGTAAGGAAGGAAATGTGCTGCTCACACGGGGCAACGATCGCGCGGGCATGATCGGGCTGGCTCCGGGAGAAAGCAAAGAGAGAGACCTGTCGTGGCTGGATTGGTCGCGGCCGGGAAGCTTGTCGCCCGACGGGAAGACGATTTTGTTTCAGGAGGCGGGTGAAGGGGGTGGCCCGAAGTACGCGGTATATCTGCGGGACACGGACGGGTCGCCGGCGATCCGGCTGGGCGACGGCAGCGGGTTGTCGTTGTCGCCGGATGGGAAGTGGGCGCTATCGCGGCTGAATATGATGCCGTCGCCGTTGGTGCTTTATCCGACGGGCGTGGGCGAGATGAGGCAGTTGAAGGACGACGGATTGAATCACATGACCGCCATGTTCCTGCCCGATGGGAAGAGGTTTGTGTTCACGGGGACGGAGCCTGGACACGGGGCGCGGCTTTACGTGGAGTCGCTCGAGGATGCCAAGCCGCATGCTTTCAGTTTGGAGGGAGTGGCATCGGCGGTGGTGTCGACGGATGGAACGATGGTGGCGGCGCGCGGTCCGGACCAAAAAGTCTACCTGTTTCCGGTTGCGGGGGGAGAAGTGAAACTCGTGCCGGGACTGCAGGCGGATGAGTTTGTAACGGCGTGGTCGGAGGATGGGAAATCGCTGTTTGTGATGACGCGGTCCGTTCCCGCGCAGGTTTTTCGCGTGGACCTGGCCACGGGACAGAGAAGCTTGTGGAGATTGTTTGAGCCGTCGGATGCGGCGGGGATTGACAGCATTACGCGGGTGCTGATGTCGGACGGAGGCAAGGCTTATGTGTATGGGTATATTCGGACGCTGTCGGATTTGTATTTGGTGGAGGGGTTGAAGTAGGGAGAGGCTGCCAGGCTTCTCTGGGCGGTGCAGAGTTCGGCCTGATTCCGGCTCGGTCGTGAGCGGAGGACGTCGGGATTTGTTGCGGTTCCGTCTCGCTTCGCTTCGGCGGGACGGCCGAAGGCGGCCGTCGCCACATGAGCTGTTGTATATTCTCGGAGTGATCAAAACAAATCTGCGGAAGTTTCTGCTGCTGACCTGTGCGGCGTGCGTGGTGAATCTGGCGCATGCGGAATCCTACAAATATTTTCGGATTGGAAATAAGGTGGACGTTCAGACCCAGCCTGTCGCGGGCATTGCCATGATGGGCGGGGGGACGGATCTGGATGAGGCGTTTCGATGGCTGTGTAATAAGGGAGATGGCGGGGACTTTCTGATTCTGCGGGCGCGGGGTGATGACGATTACAACTCGTATGTGAATGGACTGTGCAAGGCGAATTCGGTGGCGACGTTGATTGTTCCGGATCGCGAGGCGGCGGAGGATACAAGGCTAGCAGCGATTATTCGGAAGGCTGAGGTCGTATTTATTGCGGGTGGAGATCAGGCGAATTACATTCGCGGGTGGAAGGGGACGGCGGTCGAGCAGGCGATCAACGACGACGTCGCCGCGGGGAAGCCGATTGGCGGGACCAGCGCGGGGTTGGCGGTCCTGGGCGAGTTTGTTTACGGGGCGATGGGAGATAAGGCGGACGACAAGGATTTGGCGTCGGAGGAGGTGTTGGCGAATCCTTATTTCGAGCGGGTGACGCTGGTGCGGGAGTTCTTGAAGGTTCCGCATCTGGAGGGGTTGATTACGGATTCGCATTTTGCGAAGCGCGAACGGATGGGGCGGACGCTGGGATTTCTGGCGCGGATTATGAAGGATGGATGGAGCGCGTCGCCGCGGGAAGTGGCGATTGATGAGAAGTCGGCGGTGCTGGTGGAGGCGGATGGGAAGGCGACGGTGGTGGGCACGGGGAAGGGCGCGTATTTTTTGCGTCCGACGATGGGGCCGGAGGTTTGCGAGAAAGGCGTGGCGCTTACGTTTCGGGGAGTCAGCGTCTACCGGGTTCCGGCGGGCGGGCATTTCGATGTTATCTCGTGGACGGGCAGGGGCGGAGCGGCGTATTCGCTGACGGTGGAGCGTGGGAGGATTGAGAGTACGCAGGCGGGGCGGGGGATTTATTGAAGACTAAGTCGGCAAGGCCATGAAGAAAAAAGTGGTGGGGCTTGGGGAAGTGTTGTGGGATTTGCTGCCGGAGCGGACATGTCTGGGCGGGGCGCCGGCGAATTTTGCGTATATCACTACGCTGATGGGCGATCAGGGGATTGTGGCCAGCCGTGTGGGCGAGGATTCGCGGGGGGCGCATGCGCTGCAGCGCATGAAGGAACTGAGGCTCGACATTGATCACGTGCAGAGGGATGAGGAGCACTCGACTGGGACGGTAAAGGTGGAACTCGACGGCCAGGGAGTGGCGCGATTTGAGATTGCGCATCCGGTGGCGTGGGATTTTCTGGAGTGGACTGCGGATTGGGGGCAGCTGGCCGAAGAAGCGGATGCGGTTTGTTTTGGATCGCTGGCGCAACGGTCGGGGGAGAGCCGCGCGACGATTCGGCAGTTTGTTCAGGCCATGCGGCCGGGCGCGGTGAAAGTGTTCGACGTCAACTTGCGGCAGTCTTACTATTCGCAGGAAGTGCTGGCGGAATCGATGAGGCTGGCGGACATTGTGAAACTGAATGACGAGGAACTGCCGAAGGTGATGAGCCTGGGTGATTTTCAGTTTTCGCCGGGGGATGAGTTGGGGGCGGCCCGGCAATTGATCGGGGAATACGATTTGAAACTGGTGTGCATCACGCGGGGCGGGCGTGGAAGTCTACTGGTGTCGAGCGCGCCGGGGAGGGATGTGGAGGTAAGCGAGCATCCGGGGTTTCGAGTGCGGGTAGCGGATACGGTGGGGGCGGGAGATGCGTTTACGGCGGGACTCGTGCATGAGTATTTGCGTGGAGCGGCGCTGGGTCAAATGAGTGAAGTGGCGAATCGGGTGGGGGCTTGGGTGGCGAGCGAGGTGGGGGCAACGCCTACGCCGAAGAGTAAGTTGGAGCGAGTGCTGGCGGAGGTTGGGTGACGGAGGCGCAGGGGGAGAAAAGAGTGCGTGAGCACTCTGGCTGTTGTATAGTTGCGAAGTTGGTTACGAAAGATTGTGATTGCTTTCGTTATGCGACGAGCCTGGTGAGAGGGAATTATGAACAGTATTGAACGTTACCGGCGCGGAGTTCCTCGGCTGTTATACGTTGTGGTTGCGATCACGCTTGGTGGATTTGGCGAGCTAACGCTCAGTTGCAGCAAGCCCGCAGTGCGGCCGAAAGCGGCGGCGTCGCGGCCTTCGGACATTCAGGTGGAGCTGCGTGGAGGAGGGCCCATCGTGGTGACGACGAAAGCGGCGGAGTTTCAGATTCTGGCTTCGGGATTTCTGCAGGCGACGCTTTTGAAAGATGGCAAGCGGCTGACGCTGGACGAGCCGGGGGTGGGATCGGCGGCGGGCAGTGATTACATTGTGCACGACGGGGAAGATCTTGAGTTTGTGCCGGACTTTGAGTCTGCGAAAGTCCTGGAGGCGACGGGGAAACTGGGGCGGGGGAAGAGAGTGGAGATTGTGGCGCACCCGCTGGCTCCGGCGGGGATTGCGGTGGAGCGCACGCTGGTGATGGAAGTGTATGACGACTTCCCGAATATTGCGCTGGTCAGCATCGCTTACAAGAATGTAGGTACAACGGATTTTCAGATCAATCAGGTCGTCACGCAGCAGCATCGGTTCAGCGCGAAGCTGGTGGATGCGAAGGCACAGCCGTATGACATGTGGTCGTTTCAAGGATCGAGTTATGACTGGGGTGAGAATGATGTGCAGAAGCTGACTCGGACATCTGCGCAGCCGAACCTGATGGGCGAAGCGGTGAAAGGCGGCTATGGGGGCGGGATTCCGGTGGTTGCGTTCTGGACTGGATCGGTGGGCGAGGCGATTGGGGATGTGGAGACGCTGCCGTGGACGCTCTCGATTCCGGTGAAGGTGGAAGGGGATGGGCGGGTGAAGGCGGGAGTGACGATTCCGGCGGATGTGGTGCTGAAGCCGGGAGAGAGTTATGCGGCGCCGCGCAGTTTTGTTTCGGTTTATAGCGGAGATTTTTACGAGCCGCTGCGGATGTGGTCGAGCGTGTTGCAGAAAGAAGGATGGGACATTCCGAAGCCATCGAACGAGGCTTATAACGTGAGTTGGTGCGGGTGGGGATATGAGTTCAACGTTACGCCGGCGCAGATGCTGGGGACAGTGCCGAAGCTGAAGGAGTTGGGGATCAAGTGGGCGACGCTGGATGATCGGTGGTTCGATACGTATGGGGATTGGAATCCGCGGGCGGATACGTTTCCTGGGGATTCGATCAAGCAGATGGTGGATGAGTTTCACAAGCAGGGAATCCTGGCGCAGTTGTGGTGGCTGCCGCTGGGAGTGGAAGACGGGCAGGGGAAATATGAGTCGCATAAGTATGCGATGTCGAAAGTGGTGCAGGAGCATCCGGATTGGCTGATTCTGGATAAAGATGGAAAACATGCGCGGATGACGCGGGATTTGGCGGTACTTGATCCGTCGCTGCCTGAAGTGCAGGCTTACTACAAACAGCTCACGGAGAAATTTATTCGCGACTGGGGCTTTGATGGGTCGAAGCTGGACAATATTTATAGCGTGCCGAAGTGTTACAACCCGGCGCATCATCACAAGTCGCCGCAGGACTCGGTGAATGCGATGGGCGAAGTTTATAAGACGATTTTTCAGACTACGCGGGCGATCAAGCCGGAGAGTGTGACGCAGGCGTGTCCGTGCGGGACGCCGCCGTCGCTGGCGTGGCTGCCGTTTATTGATCAGGCGGTGACGGCCGATCCGGTGGGGGCGGTGCAGGTGCGGCGGCGGATCAAGATGTATAAGGCGCTGCTGGGGCCGGAGGCGGCGGTGTATGGAGATCACGTGGAGCTGTCGTCGATGACGCCTTTGGGCCACGGCAACTGGAGCGAACACGGCGACGATTTCGCTTCGACGCTCGGAGTGGGTGGAGTGCCGGGGACGAAATTTGTGTGGCCTGATCCGGGGGTGAAGTTCAGGCCGGTTGCGCTTACTGCCGAGAAGGACGCGCACTGGAAGAAATGGATTGGGCTGTACAACGAGAAGATGCTGTCGAAGGGGGAGTTTCGTGATCTGTATGTTTATGGGTATGACTTTCCCGAGGCTTATGCGATTGAGAAGGACGGGAAGATGTATTACGCGTTTTTTGTGGCGGAGGGAAAATCGTTCGCGGGCGAGGTGGAGTTGCGCGGGCTGAAGCCGGGGACTTATCACGTGCTGGATT
>Ga0187863_10002465_pt1 | contig 14113 bp, 7 predicted proteins | sample June2016WEW_11_1_FD_132975 | JGI IMG/M metagenome (GOLD analysis project Ga0187863, IMG submission 132975) | Peatland microbial communities from SPRUCE experiment site at the Marcell Experimental Forest, Minnesota, USA - June2016WEW_11_10 | ecosystem: Environmental > Terrestrial > Soil >... | reverse complement strand
GACTACACCGATAAATATGACGTCAAGCTCGACGACCAGATCAACAATCGCATGGCCGCATTTCTGCGATTCAGCCAGAGGATCGACCACCAGTTCTTCCAGCCCGATATTCCGGGACCATCCGGTGGAAACGGGACCGGCAACCTTCACGTCTTCGACCAGAATGCGTCCGCGGGCTACACGTGGACGCTCTCGTCAAATTCGCTGCTCGAAGCGCGCTTCGGCTTTTCGCGCATCAAAGGCGGCAAGACTCCGCCAAATCTCGGCCTTGCAACTGCGATCTCGGGCTTTCCCTTCCCGGGTTTACCAACCACTCCAAGCCTGCAGGGCGGCATTAATTCGCAGAACATCAGCGGATTCAGCCAGCTTGGACGGCAGACGAGCAATCCCCAGTTCCAGAATCCCACCTCGTTCGATCCGAAAGTGAATTATTCGCTGATCCGCGGGCGGCACTCAATCAAGATGGGCTATGAGTTCCTGGTCATTCGCACCGAAGTGCTCGATGTGAATCCGATCTACGGCGAGGATCAATTCACCGGCGGGTTCAGCAAGCCCACCTGCACTCAATTAGGGCTCGCGTCCGGCTGCACCGTTTCCAGCGACTCTCTGAGCTACAACCTGGCGGACTTCATCTTCGGCACGCCGAGCATCATCAATCTCGGGACCGATCTCGTGGTCAACCTTCGCCAGCACGTTCACTCACTCTATTTGCAGGACGACTACCACGTGACATCCAAGCTCACTGTGAACGCTGGGTTGCGCTGGGACTTTGCTACACCCCTCTATACCAGAGATAACAATTGGTCGAATTTCAATCCCGCTACCGATACGATGATACCTGCGACCGGCGGGAGCCTGTACAACCGCAGCCTGGTGAATCCCAATTATAAGGACTTTGGTCCCCGGCTCGGCATGGCCTACAGCATCGATAGCAAGACGGTGGTTCGCAGCGGATATGGAATCAGCTACACATTCTTTAACCGCCCTGGCAGCTCGGAAGAGGGAATCAACGCCCCGAATGCTCTTTTCGGCGTCATTAACCAATCTATTTCGCCAGGCGGGCCAGTGCCGGCGGGCTTCCTCACGACAGCGAACAGCTTTACGACGAACATCGCCAGTCCCGCGGCTTTCAATCCCGTCAACTCCAACGTGGACTACATTCCGGCGCACAGCCCATGGCCCTACGTGCAAAACTGGTTCTTGTCGGTACAGCGCGAACTACCGATGAACACCCTGCTTGAGCTCGCTTACAACGGCAACCATAGTCTGAATCTGCCGATCCTCGGCGACTACAACCAGGCGAACCCGAATTTGCCGGGCGGCACGCTCGGCGTTCAGGTTCGGCGTCCAATCCCTTCTTTTGGGCCCATCACCTGGGTCGATCCCGTGGGTAACAACAACTACAATGGACTTTCGGTGCGCCTCGAGCATCGCTTCGGTAACGGACTGTATTTCCTGAACTCCTTCACCACGGGCAACGCCCTAGGTGACTCCGAGCAAGCACTCGAATATTACGCGGGCGGCTATGCGGCCAATCCGCAAAACATTCACAACCTGAAAGCGGAATACGGCCCCACGAGCTTCAACATAAGGTACAGCAACGTTACCAGCGTTGTGTACCAGCTTCCCTTTGGCAAGGGCCGCAAGTACGCCTCAAGCGTGAACGGCTGGGAAGATGCCGTTATCGGGGGGTGGGAATTTAATACCATCAACACGGCCCACACCGGCACGCCCATCAATGTCTTCTACGTTCCGTCCACCGCCAATGACGTCACCGGCCTTTCCAACGATTATCGCGGCCAGGCATTCGAAAGACCCAATGTAACCGGTTCTCCGGTCGCCCAGAGCACCTTGGGAATGATCAACAACTACTTCGCCGGTTACACGTTCACGACACCGCAGGCGAGCGCGCCCTTCGGGAATCTGGGACGCAATGCCTTCAACACCCCCGGCTTTGAGCAGTGGGACCTTGCCGTCGACAAAACCTTTCAGATTCATGAAGACATCCGCATGCAGTTCCGGTCGGAGTTCTTCAACTTCCTGAACCAGACAAATTTTGGAATTCCGGATGTGAGGACGACCGACGCGACCTTCGGAGACATTCGCACCACATATCCCGCACGGCAGATTCAGTTCGCGCTGAAGCTGCTGTTCTAGTGAAGCGACCGCTCGCAGGAAGCACGTCGTGCGTTGCCGGGAGGCGTAGTATCCGAAGCATGAAACCTCGGGCCTTTGCGGCGGGGCTGCTGGCGTGTCTGTTGGCCGCAGGCCCGTCGTGGGCTGGCTCCGTGCTGATGATCTCGGTCGACGGGCTGAGTCCGGAGTATGTTCTGAAGGCGGACGCGCACGGGCTGAAAATCCCGACGCTGCGGCGATTTCTCACCGAAGGTACCTACGCCGATGGCGTGATCGGCGTTGTTCCCACCGTAACCTATCCCAGCCACACGACGCTCATAACGGGCGTATGGCCCAGCGAACACGGCATCCATGCGAACGTGGCGTTTGAGCCCTTCGTGACGGTGGAAACGTGGAACTGGTACGCGCAGGACATCAAGGTCCCCACGCTATGGGACGTGGCTGCCAAAGCCGGCATCTCGACGGCCAGCGTCAGCTGGCCCGTCAGCGTGGGCGCAGATTCGGTGAACTACCTGATCCCCGAATATTGGCGCACGCGAACTGAGAACGACCATAAGCTGATGGAGGCCCTTTCCCGCCCGCTCGGCTTGCTTGAAGAACTCGAGAAAAAGCTGGGCAGCTACAACGAATCGGGCGACCAGGGCGTGCCGGGAGACCTTGTTCGCGCCCGATTTTCCCAGGAGATTCTTGCCCGCGAAAAGCCGGGATTCATGACCATTCATCTCGCCTCGCTTGATCACATTGAGCACGACACCGGGCCCTTCAGCAAGCAAAGCGACGAAGCGGTGGAGGCAGCGGATCAGATGCTGGGCCAGTTTATTCAGACCGCGCTCGCAAACGATCCGGGAACCGCGATTGCAGTGGTGTCGGACCATGGCTTCATTCCCGTCAATCACCGCGTCAATCTGATGCTGCCATTCATCAAGGAAAAATTGATGAAGCTGACGCCCGCCCGTTTGACGTCGCCCCCCAGGATTGCTTCCTGGGACGCGGCTTTCTGGCCCGCCGGCGGCTCAGCTGGGGTGATGTTGCGCAATCCCAGCGATCAAGCACTGAAAGAACGCGTAAAAAGGTTGCTGATGAAGATGAAGGACGACCCGATCTACTCAATCGCCCGCGTGATCGACCAGCCGGACCTCGCAAGAATGGGCGGCTTCCCCAACGCGTCGTTTCTGGTGGAGATGCAGCCTGGCGCCGAAGTCGGATTCGCGCTGGCAGGGCCCATTGCCCAACCGGCACCTGGAACCGGCACGCACGGCTACCTGCCTGACCAACCCGAAATGCGCGCCTCCTTCTTCATCATGGGGAAAAATATCGCCGCGGGCCGCGACCTCGGCATAATCGATATGCGCCAGGTCGCGCCCACCATCGCCGTCATCCTCGGCGTAATCCTCCCCACCGCCAAATCCACCCCGCTCCCCGTCTCCCGCTGAAAACACGCCCAAAGCTGTCAGCCGACATTTGTCATCGACGACGATGACCCAAGTTGGACTTCAATGCCTGATTGACGGCGATCGCGAAAGACCCAGTCAGCTCTCGCCGACGACGGGACGGGCATCGGCTACGATGGCAGCAAAGAAACAAAGAAACAAAGCAGAGTCTTCTGGTAGACATGGATGTCTTCGTGAACCGGCAGGTGGTTGGCCGTCGGCTCCCAAGCCGCCATGGTGAACGAAGTTCCAGGGGTGATCTCCGGAGTCGCAGCGGCTCGATTTTTCGATTGCCGAAAACGTGACGCGCGTTCTTGCTGCCCTAGAGCTTGTCGCGAAAGATATAAATTTGCTGTAACGCCTCGTTAACATCTCGCCGCGGCCAGTCAGGTAACATGCGGGGATGCTGAGGCCGATCGGGCAATTCTTTCTTGACTTGGCGAATGGCAACGATCCGAAGCTGAAGACACGGAGCGGATTGGCGTGCGCATCGTTTTTTCCTATTCTCGAGTCAAGAATTATGATGCTCCCCAACATGTATTACCGCACGATATAGACGACCGATGGGTGCAAGATACCGACCGCTTGCACAGGTGGGGGTATTGGCGCGAACGCCGGGCGATTTGTTAATTCCGACCGAGTTAGACGGCGCGAATGCGACTTGCAACACCCGGACCGTTAAATCGTGTACGTACATTCATGGAATCTTCATCCTGCCGACATGCTCTAGGTTCTTGGCAATCTGAATAGGAGCTCAAAGGTTAGTTAGCCACAAATCTGTAGGGAGGATCGAAGATGAGTGAGGCATCTCAGGAACAGCAGAAATCCATATTGGTTATTCGCTCTCCGTTGTCCGAGGACGGTTTTGTGGCCATTTACTTCTCTAGCCCGGATGGACGGCTGATGAATCAACAAGAGTGGAGCCACTTGCGAGACGTGGTCGACCTAGCGAATAAGGTGTGCATCAAGCAGCAGGCTCGAAGCCAAACAGCCTAGGGCGGGGCCCACACCCGCTTACGATCCCTGCACCAGCCGCGGCAGTCAAGGCAGCGGGGCTCGCGAATCGCGATGTCGTGCCGGTGGCCGCACAGGACGCTACGCCTCCGAGCTTCATTTTCCGTCATTTCCGGTCGGGCATGACCGGAGCCGCACAAATGAAGAGAGAGACAATCGACGATCGATCGCTCGATGGCGTTGGGGGAACCGACAAATTCGTGACGCCACGAAATGCCGACCTATCCATGCGACGCCTTCGTGAAAAGGTCGAGGCCGACCCCAGCATCCCCTGCAATAAACCGCAAAAAACTTTGGAATCGTTACAAGCGCTGGTGCCAGGCGCGTCCTGTAGGTCCACCTTTTTAGAAATTTCTCTACGGCTCATTTGGCGAGCGGGTCAGAACGGATCTGGAATTTCACCACAGCGCTCCGGGCGCTCAGGCCCACCGGTTCAATGTGCCAGTTGGCATTCGGACCGTAATCGGCATACACGGCGCGGCCCTTCCATCCGGCATTGGGATCATCAATGCGCCCGTCCATGCCGCGCTGATAGAAGCCCATGGGATACGGCACACGCAGCGTGATGAATTTGCCAGTGCTGGGATTGAGTGCCAGGAGCGAATCCGACCCGGTGCCGTTGGTAAACGGGGTGTTATTGCCCAACCCCGACGTGTTGTAGCGGTCCACCCAGTTATAATAATGATAATCAGCGGTTATCTCGTCGGTCACGCCTTTGAATTTCGGCCCCGGGATGGGATACAGCGTCCAGCCTTCGGGACAATGCTGACCGTCGGTGATGGCCGGGCCGGTCTTGATCTTGCACTTGGTTCGGTCGAAGCTGGCCAAGTGGCTGCTGCCGGCCAGTGCCGTCCAGACAACACCGTTGGTGTCCACGTCAATGCCGCGCGGGCCGAAGCTCAACTTGCCCGGCGCATTCGGGTTGTTGAATGGCGGCTCATAGACTTCGGTCGAGCAAGTCTTGCGGTCGATGCGCACGATGTGGCCCGGCACCCCCGGAATGGCGGCCCAGCCGCTATTATCTTGAGGGCTGGCCGACATTCCGTACTCGCCAAACATCAGGAACTTCTTGTCGACGCCGGGATCGTATTGGCCATTGCCGTTGATGTCGAAATACCCGCCGCACCAGCCTTGCGACTTCTCGGCGTTGTGAGTTTGATCCCAGACCTTGATGTCCACCCAGCCGATGTCTCCTGTACGGGAGCCGCTCCCATAGACCACCTCGTCATCGCTGATCGTCACATGGTGGTTGTCAAAGCACGTATCGACCATGGTGAATGTTCTCGTCTGGGGATCGTAGTATTCCATCTGCCGCCAGCCGCGCGGGATCGGCTGCATTTTCGCCGACCGATGGCTTGAGCCTTCTTTGCAGAAAGCAGGCTGGTTTTCCGGCCTGCGGAAGCGGGCGGGCATCCATATCCGGCCCTTGCTATCGATGGCCATGTTCGTGGGAGTCACCGGATCATACCAATAGAGTTTTTTGCCCCAGTAAGGCGAGGGCTCCGGCATGCTTTGTGCCTTCCCCGGTGGAATGCCCTCCTCGCGCACGGGCAGCCGCACGCGCGACGCGGTGTGCTCGACCGGATCGACCATCAGCAGATCGTCATTGCCCCAATCCACTCCGTAGATCATGCCGTTCGCGTTGACCGTGGGATGGCGTTTGTCGGTGGTGAGCTCATCGTGCGCAAAGGTTGCCGCAGTTCCCCAGTCCCACGACGTCAGCACCACATTGCGCTCGATTCCTTGCGGACGAGCCGGCGCGGGAGGCAATTCGCCCTTGGCGATGCGATCGGTCCAGTCCGCCAGCATCGCCAAGCCGCGGTCGCGCCCGTAATTGTTCATGGAGGCGGTCATGCCCGCGCCATCCTGCCCGACCTGCACGCGGTGGTCCCACGCAGCCACGAGTGACCGAAATGTCCCCCCTTGCGGCTCGATCTGGCGCGTGGCCTTATCGCCGATCTGGTGGCAGGTTTCGCACCCGGCTTTCATCTGCCACAGCCAGTCGGCCTGCGTTTTCATCTCGGGATTAATTCCGTTCCCCTTCGGCCCGGTGCCGGGAAACTCGCTCTTGGGCGGCACTTGCGCAAGGGAGTACCAGTAATCGGCCGGGTAGTATTGCGCAGCCGCTCGCGCATCGGGCGCGATCACCGCTGTCAGTTTCAAGATTTTGCCGGGCGTCGCTTCCACCTGCGGCGAGTCCACCAGCCCATAGCCTCGTACCCATACCTTGTAATTCTTCTTCGGCAATTGGGGGATGAGGTAGCGGCCCTGATCGTCGGTAACCACGATCTTGCGAAACCTGGTAGGCAGTTGGTTGGTTTCCGCGATCACCCACACACCGGCTTCGGGGCCGCGCGTGCTGGTCACGACGCCGCCGATGTCGTCGGCATCCAGCGCTACCGCCGCGTCGCTTGCTCCAGCCTGCGCCGGTGCGGTCCTGCGTGGGGCAGCCTCCATGCGGACCATCGCAGCGGAGAGAATCAAAGCGAGAGTGAGACAGCTTGCGGCCGAACGCAGCGGAGATACGGCAAGCAACTTTTTCATCGCGTTCACCTCTGCACCGATCGCCGACGCAATCGCCGGGCGCACTTGTTTTCATCGTGGCAGACCAGACGCACGCCCGTTGCTGATCCTCAAGCGATCTTCAGGCGGCAGATCACTCCGACGTCGTCGCAGTACCACATGGTGCCCTGCCAGATGCTCATGCCGTGGGGCAGCGGGTCTGATTCTGCAAGTTGAATTTTCTCGACGACCTCGCCCGTATCGGTATCGTGCTTGAAGAACGCATTCAGGTTGGAATCAGTGCACCACAGGTACTTGCCCTCCCAGCCGATTCCGTGCGGGCGGTTGCCGACCGAGTCAAACCTCTTTTGCACGACCCACGTCGTCGGATCGAGGCAGAAGATCATGCGCGCGGGCGGCACGGCCATCCAGAGTTTGCCATCGCGCCACTCCTGCCCGTGCGCGCCGGTGCCGGTGGCCTTGGCGCCCATGAGGCGTCCTTGCGCGAACCCGCCCACTGTTTCCCCGGGGGCGGGCGCGGGCCTGGGCGCGCGCGGCTTAGCGAGCGGACTGCGGCGGGCCGGCGCGTCTCCCACCATCTCGTAGATCACGCCCGCGCCGGGAGTAAAAAGCTTCTCGATCGTTTTTCCGGTGCTGGCGTCGCAATGGACGATTTCGCGGCTGTAGGTGGACCCGATCCATAACGTTCCGTCGTGATAGGTGAGTCCGCTTGATTTGTTCGTCTCGGTGGGAAACGACCGTATGATTTTGCCGGTATCGTAGTTCACCAACGAAGCCGAATTGGCCTCGTCCTGATGCATGATCCACAGGCCTTCACTGGTGCATTGCAGACCGTTCGGCTTGGGAATGGGTGACGGGAAGGCAATGTCGACTTTGCCGACCGAACGCGTTTTGACGTCGCGCATCGTTGGGGTCGCGTTCAAAGAAGGCACCAGGGCGGCAACCGGCGCTGCAGCGCCCAGCGCCAGGAAATTCCTGCGTCCGATCATGGAATCCTCCTTAAGCAGAGATTCGAGACAAACCAAAGGGCCCGGGGCCTTTTTCCCTACTTGCTGGCCGATTGTGTTGCGCCGCTCTTCGCGGCTAGGTAGAAGTAGCCGACTTTGTTATTGGGGTTGGTGCCATACCACATCCGCCCTTGCGGGTCGCGGAAGTATTCCCGGCCGCAGGTCTCATAATGCGGGAAAGGATATTCGATCACCTTCCCCGTCTTGGGATCGAAGCGGCCAAGGTTATCCTGGTGGTGAGAGTTGTACCAGATGTAGCCCTCGGAATCCTCGCCGAGCGCATAGGGAGTGGGATCGGGGCCGGGCAGCCGGAATTCCTTCAGGGTTTCGGTCTTGGGATCGAAGCGGGCCAGAACGCCCCCGAGCATCTCGCCTGCATAAATCATGCCGTCGCTTGCGATTACCAGCCGCCGGGGAGAACCATGCGGTGTCAGCAGCGACCACTGGGTGATTTTCATGGTCTTCCCGTCCACTTTTCCGATCTTGTTCGCGCCGGGGCTCGTGAACCAAACATCGCCGTTGTTATCCGGCTCCACATCGTAGGAGTTGCGCACCTCATCGAAATGGGTGAATTCTTTGGTTTTCGGATCGAATTTTGATAACGGATATCCGCTCGACCACACGTTTCCGCTGGGATCGATGCGCGCCGTGTGCTTTGATCCTCCATTCGCAATCCCCTGTTTCCCGGGGGCATACGCATCCTGATATTCGGTAATTTCGTGCGTGACCGGGTCCCACCGGCCGAGCTTGTTGGCGCCCTGCTCGGTAAGCCACACGGAGCCGTCCGGCGCAGGTACGGCGGAATGAATTCCGGCAGTGCCAATGTTCGGAGCGGAAAAGTCCTGCATTCCACCCGTGCTCGGATCAAGCCGCGTAATTTTGTTGGCGGCGCCAAAGTTCGGTATCCACAGATAACCGTTCTTATCGGGAGCGGCGCTGAAAGGCATGCGGCTCGGCCCAGGCATATCGTATTCCACGTAGACGATATTCAGGCTGTCGCTGCCGAAAGAGCGCACCGTGTCTTTATACCCCGGCATGTCTACGGGAGATTTCGGCAGCACCGAATCCGGCCCGAACAGTTTGGTGAGATAGGAAGCGATATCGTCGGCGTCCTGATCGGTCAGACTCGCCAGAGAGTAGTGCATCGCCGTGCGCATGTACTCGACGCGATCTCTCCAGCCATCGGCGTCCCGTGTCACCGAAGCCATGCGGCTCTGAAACTGGTGGCAGCTTTCGCAATCCTGGACGATCAGGTCCTTCCCTCTTGCCGGAGGCCAGAGCTGTTCCGCCTGATAAAAATGAGTTTCGTTCCAGTGGACCACTCCCGGCTGCAGGGCAAAATCAGACGACGTGTTCTGGTCCGCTGCCAGATTCACCCCCGTGCGAGGATCGGCCCGGTAGCCGGTCGCGTTGATCTGTACGCGGTATTCGCCGGCGGGCAGCTTTTCGATGCGGTAGCGGCCCTGCGTGTCCGACAAGACAATTACGGTCATCTTCATTTTCATATTGCGCGCTTCGACAAAGGCGCCCTGAAACGGCGCACCATCGGGACCTTTCACTACGCCCGTGACTGTCGCGGCCTGACAGGCCGAGCCGAGCAAAACCATCGCGCTGGTCAGTACAAGAAGCCTGCGTTTCATCATCGGCCCTCCTTGTCGAAGCGGAACGAATTGAAAAGGCGCGTCATCCTACCACGCCTTCCTGTTTTCCTATTTGCTTGCCACCTCACCGCTTTTCCCGGTGAGGTAGAAATATCCAACCTTGTTATTGGGCGACGATCCATACCACATATGCCCTTCCCTATCGCGGAAGAACTCGCGCGCGCAGTTCTCGAAATGCGGGAAGGGATACTCGATCACTGTTCCCGTCTTGGGATCGAAGCGTCCCAGGTTGTCCATGTGGTGCGAGTCATACCAGATGTACCCTTGGGCATCCACGCCCAGCGCATACGGACTCGGATCGGGTCCCGGCAACGGAAACTCTTGGATCGTTTGCGTGTTCGGGTCAAACCGCATCATCTTGCCGCCCTTGAATTCGCCCGAATAAATCATGCCGTCATCGCCTATCTCGACGCGCCGGGGGTATGAGTCAACCGTAGGCGAAACCCACTGCGTGACCTTCATCGTCTTCCCGTCCACTTTGCCAATACTGTTGCGGGACGGATTGGTGAACCAGACGTCGCCATCCTTATCTGGCTTCACGTCATAGGTGGCAGCCACCTCCGTGAACCGCGTGAACCGTCCGGTCTCTGGGTCAAATTTCGTTAACGGTATTCCGCTCGACCACACGTTGCCGCTCGGATCAAGCCGCAGCGTGTGCTTCTGTCCACCGAACAACAGTCCTTCTTTTCCGGGAACATAGGCGTCCTGATATTCGATAATCTTCTGTGTACGGGGATCCCATCGGCCCACTCTGTTCGAGCCTTGTTCGGCGATCCAAACCGAACCGTCGGGGGCCGGTATGGTCGAATGAATTCCGGCCGTGCCGATATAAGGGACCATGAAGTCCACCATCTCGCCGGTGCGCGGGTTCAGCCGGGTGATCCTGTTCGACCGCCCCGAATTGGGGATCCACAGATAGCCGTCTTTGTCCGGAGTAGCGCTGAAGGGCATGCGGCTCGGCCCCGGCATGTCATACTCCACGTACACGATATTCATCGCTTCGCTGCTGAAAGATCGCAGGGTGTCTTTGTATCCGGGCATGTCGGACGGCGATTTCGGCAGCACCGACTCGGGTCCAAACAACTTGGCCAGATACGCCGCCAGATCGTCGGCATCTTGTTCGGTGATATTCGACAGGGCATAATGCTCGGCGGTGCGCATGTACTCGACGCGGTCCCGCCAGCCATCTTCATCCCGTATCACCGAAGCCATGCGGCTCTGAAATTCGTGACAGATCGTGCAATTCCCCCAAAGCAGGTCTTTCCCCTTGGCAGGGGGCCAAAGCTGCTTCTCCTGGTAGAGATGCGTTTGGTTCCAACGGACAACTCCTGGCTGCAGAGCAAAGTCAAACGATGTGTTTTGATCCGCGGTGAGATTCACGCCCGCGCGGGGATCGGCGCGGTACCCGGTGGCGCTGCTTTGCACCTGATACTCTCCGGCCGGCAATTTTTCGAGGCGGTAGCGGCCCTGGCCGTCGGAGAGCACGATCACCGTCATCTTCATTTTCATGTTGCGCGCTTCGACAAAGGCGCCCTGAAACGGCGCGCCATCGGGGCCTTTCACCGTTCCCGTGACCGTCGCGCCTTGAGAGATGGAACCGAAGAAAACAATCAAACCGATCAGTCGAATCAGCGCGCCTGGTGGCCGCATCATTCCCCCATTCCGCCTATCCTATCGCTACACGCCCAATCAATTTCCCATGAACTCGCAAAACGACACCGGTTCACCGGCGGCATCTTAGCACAAGGGGATAGTTGCGGAACGATTTCAGAAAGACGCTCACGGCGCGACCGAAGATCGCGCCTGAATCAATCTCTAGGGAGTCTGAAGGCTTTGGAGCCAGTTAACCATCACGGTGATGGGGGACGAGTAACTGCTTTGGTCCTCGACATTGATCAGAAATCGCTGGCCGTCAGGAGTGACCGCGTAGTGGTTCCGGGTCGTAGACGAGTTAACCGGTGCTCGAAAAAGTGGCTTGGGCTGGCCGATCAGCGGTGGGTCGGTTGGCTCGAACGGAACGGCAACGATCCAGTAGCCAGGCGAAAGATAAAAGAGTTCCTTCCCGTCTTGCCGCCACATCGGCTCCACTCCCCCGCCGATTGACACGATGCGTTTGTCGCCCAGAGAGGGAAATCGCTGGACATAGACTTCCATCGCTCCGGATTCGTCGGAAACATACGCAATCCAGCGCCCGTCGGGAGAGATCCTCCCCTGCGACTCGTTGAATGGCGTACGCAGCAGCGAGATGGGCTTTTTGTCTCCTGACATCGGCAGCATGACCAAATCGAATTTGGTGTCGGGGTTCAGAGTCGCATAAACAAGGTAATTCCCCGCCTGGGACCAATCGCTCAGGATCTTACGCTCGTTGTCGCTCACGACAACCTGGTCCCGTGCAGGCTCGGCGATATTTCGAACATACAAGGTAAGGCTGTTGTGCGATTGAAACGCGATGCGAGTGCCGTCGGGAGACCATAGGGGGTACATCCCCTCTTCCCCTTCCAAGCGAGTGGCCGCATTGCGCTCCAGGTCCACCATCCACATCCCCGGCCCTCCGTCGGTAGCAACCAGTTGTCTCTGATCCGGCGAGAACATGGGACTGCGCAGGACTTTCCCTCCTGGAATCGATCCCGCTCGCTGGCCGTCGCGTCCAAACCATGCCAGCTCCTGCATTTTGGCGCCGGATCGAAAAGTGAGCAGGTTTCCCGACGCGGAGGTCATCTGCCCGTCGACGTCATTGGGAGCCGACACATTGCGAGCCACCACTGTCGGTTTCCCGCCCTCTTCAAGCCGCGACGCGTCAAACCGCTCGGCCATGAGCATCGCATCCTGAACGTACAACAGATAGCCGGGGGAGGAATAAATCGCAGGAGAGCTTGATCGGCTAAGCACTCGTATCCGGCGGGGCGAGTCAAGCGATCCAACATAGCTTCCCGTTTGATCCACGTTCGCGCTGTGAAGGAAGAACAGGAAATGCCTGCCATCAGGAAGGAATTGCGGCAGGCTCTGGGAAATCTCACCCGCGACCCGATCGACGGTCGTGACGCGAATGACTCGCCCGTCTGCTGGGTTGACCCGGTAGAAGCCGGTCTGCCAGTCCGAAAAAAGGATGGTGCCGCTCATGCCCCACGTTCCACCACCTGCACATACCGGCACAGCTGCAATTGCTTTTGACGTCCCCTGGTGCAAGTCGACCGTCCGGAGCGCGCCGTTGGCGAAGAATCCGATGATGTCGCTCGTAGGCGACCAGAATGGATGCGATGCCCCTTCAGTACCCGCCATCAGGCTTAGCCCGGGACTATCCATCTGCTTCAGGTACAGCCGTGCCAGCCCTGCTTTTTGATCTCGCGACACGAATACCATGGACCGGCCGTCAGGCGAAAGAATGCCTCCGGAGACAACCGTCGATTCTTCGGGCCCCGGCTGTGTCAGCAGTACAGTCTTCCCGCCTGGCAGCGTCCTCGAGGGTAATAGCACTCGCCCCGCTACCAGGAGAACAAGCGCAATCGATACCAGTATCCAAGGCGTCGGCCAGTGCCACCGCTCAATCAGCGGGCGCAGGGGACGTGTGCTCTCCATATCCAACCCAGCCAGCGAACCGCCTGCGTCTTCTGGAACTTCCTCGTGCGAACCAGAAACCGCCCGCACGGGTCCAGTCAATCGGTAACCTCTTCGCGGAACCGTGATGATCAATTGCGGACGTGTGGGATCATCCCCGAGCGCCCGCCTGAGTGCGGACATGCTGTGGACAAGACTATCTTCGGTAACCGATACATCCTTCCATACCGCGCTGATGAGTTCGTCCTTTGTGACAGTGCGATCAGAGTGCGCGGCCAAATAGATCAGCGCGTCGAAAGCCTTCGATGGCATCCCGATGATGTCGCCGTTCCGCCAGACTTGGCGAGAGGTAACGTCGATGACGATCGGCCCGAATTGGTAGCCTGCGGCCGTCGTCTCCGAAGAAACGTACGCATCAGCTTTCATCGAAATTTCCTCGAATTCGGCAAATTTTCGCCACTTTCCTCGGGACTTTCCCCGCAACATACATTATCTAAGGCCGCAATTGCAAGCCTGTGACCAGGACTGCAAACTGAGTGGATGGAATTTTCACAGGGATCCTAGGCGTTCCCAAAAAAGGGGGTATCAATATGCGTCGGTTGCTACTCATTTTAGCGTTAGGGCTTTGTCTGCCGGTAGGGTATGCCTCCGCTCAGACCTTTGCCAGCCTCACCGGTGAGGTACGGGATCCAAGCGGTGCGGTGGTGCCCAATGTGGCGGTCACGGCCACCAACGCAGGGACAAATGCTCTGCGGTCGACGGTAACCGACGTTGCCGGAATCTATGT
>Ga0187863_10002464_pt1 | contig 14117 bp, 7 predicted proteins | sample June2016WEW_11_1_FD_132975 | JGI IMG/M metagenome (GOLD analysis project Ga0187863, IMG submission 132975) | Peatland microbial communities from SPRUCE experiment site at the Marcell Experimental Forest, Minnesota, USA - June2016WEW_11_10 | ecosystem: Environmental > Terrestrial > Soil >... | reverse complement strand
GTCGGCTGGCAGCTCCCATCGTGATCGGGCGCGACCACCTCGATGCGGGTTCGGTCGCGAGTCCGTTCCGCGAGACGGAGGCGATGCGCGACGGCTCCGATGCTGTGTCCGACTGGCCACTGCTCAATTTCGCGACGGGCATTGCCAGCGGCGCGTCGTGGATGAGCTTCCACCACGGTGGCGGCGTGGGCATGGGTTACAGCCAGCATGCGGGCCTTGTTGCCGTGGCCGACGGCAGCAACGAAGCGGAGGAGCGGCTGCGGCTGTGTCTGCGCAATGATCCGGCTCTGGGCGTGGTGCGCCATGCCGATGCGGGCTACGAGCGGGCGATCAGCGTCGCGCGCGAACGCGGCGTGGACATGCCAAGCCTGCCATGAAAGCCGATCTGCTCATCCGAGGCATCTCGCAGCTGGTGACGGCAGAGGGTCCCGGGCCGAAGCACGGCGCAGCAATGCGCCAGCTCAAGGTGATCGAGCAAGCGGCGCTGGCCATTGCCGACGGCACGATTCTCTGGGTCGGACCCGAAGCGGATTGGAACGGCGAAGCCGCAACCACCGTAGACGCCCAACATCGCGCCGTGGTTCCGGGCCTGGTCGACCCGCACACGCATGCCGTGTGGGCCGGCGACCGTCTGGCGGACTTTGAAGCCCGCATATCCGGTGTGCCCTACGAACGCATACTGGCGTCGGGCGGTGGTATCTGGAGCACCATCCGCGCTACGGCGGCATCCTCGCCGGACGAGTTGCTCGCGCTCGCAAAGCCGCGCATCGATTCTCTGCTGCGATCCGGCGCTACGGTCATCGAGGTGAAATCCGGCTACGGATTCAAACCCGAAGCGGAGATCGCAATGCTGCAGGTAATTCGCAGCCTGGCCACCATTACGCGCGCACGCATTGTCCCTACGCTGCTGATTCATGTTCCTCCAAAAGACGCGGTGGAGCGCGCTGCTTATGTGTCGGAGGTGTGTCAGACATTGATTCCCGAAGTGGCGTCGCAAAAGCTGGCCGCGGCGGTCGATGTGTTCGTCGAAAAGGAAGCATGGAGCGCAGCGGAGGCGGAGAGGATGTTGGCCAGCGCGCAGCAGCACGGCCTCGCCATCAAACTGCACACCGAGCAGTTCAACCGGGTTGGCGGACTCGAACTCGGCTTGCGCCTGGGTGCGCTCAGCGTCGATCATCTGGAGGCGTGCACCGTGGAGCAGGTTGCAACCATGGCTGACAGCCCGACCATCGCCACGATTCTCCCCGGCGTATCGCTGCATCTGGGCCTGCCGCCGGCGCCGGGCCGCCGTTTGATTGATGCGGGAGCAGCGGTCGCCGTGGGAACCGATCTCAATCCTGGGTCGAGTCCGCTGTTCTCGGCTGCAATGGCGCTGGCCCTCTCCGTCCGCCTGAATGGACTCACAGCGCAGGAAGCGCTGGTCGCGGGAACCGTGAATGCCGCCCGTGCGCTCGGCTTGAACGACGCGGGACGCATCGAACCAGGACTCCCGGCAGACTTTCTCCTGCTGCAGGGGTATGACTGGCGCGAGCTGGTCTATACGCTCGGCAGCAATCCGGTGCGTGAAGTCTGGATCCGAGGCGAAAGGGTCGCATCATGAGCATCGAGTCCGTATCCCGAAGGACAGGGCGATGACGACGCTCTACCGTCCTGAGCTCCTGTTCGTCAACGGCGCCTTCCTGCGCAACGCTGGTCTGCTGGTCGGCGACGCCGGGCGGGTGCTCGCAATCACGGCAGGAGACACGCCGTCGGACACAGTCGTCGATCTGCCCGGCAGAGCGCTTCTGCCCGGCTTCGTGAACGTCCATTCGCATGCGTTTCAGCGGCTCATCCGCGGCAAATCGGAATCGAGAGCTGTGAGCGGGAAAGATTTCTGGTCGTGGCGCGGAACCATGTATCACGCAGCCGCGCAGCTCGACCCGCAGCAGGTGTACGACGTCGCGCGCATGGCCTTCCTGGAAATGGTTCTCTCCGGCACGACGACGGTCGGCGAATTTCACTATCTGCACACGGCCCCGAATGGCCGGCCCTATGATGATCAGAATCTGCTCGGCAGGCAGGTGATCGCGGCTGCACAATCTGTGGGCATCCGCATCGTGCTGTTGCGCAGCGCCTATCTGAGGTCCGGCTTCCAGCTGCCGCGCGATCCGGGGCAGACGCGATTCTTCGAAACGACGCCGGAGTTCCTCGCCAATATGGACGCGCTGACCCGGGAATATCCTGCTGGGTCGGCCGACGTGCGACTCGGGGTTGCGCCTCACAGCATCCGTGCTGTGCCGTTCGACGATGTGCGCGAGATCGCCGCGTGGGCCCGCGACAGAAAGATGCCGCTGCATATGCACATGGCGGAGCAGATGGCGGAAAGCGAGGCCTGCCTGCGCGAATACGGCGTTACTCCCGTTGCCTTGCTGGGCAAAGCCGGGTTGCTGGCGTCCGACTGGACCGCGGTGCACGCCATCCACATCACCGCGGACGAAACGGCGATGCTCGCGGATGCGGGCGCCACGATTTGCTCCTGTCCGACGACGGAGCGCAACCTGGGCGATGGGATCCTCGCCGCGGACCATGTGATGAAGGCCGGGGTTCGCGTGGCACTCGGGTCTGACAGCCAGGCACAAATCGATCCGCTGGAGGATGCGCGCGAATTGGACTACCATTTGCGGCTGACGTATCAGCAGCGCGCCATCCTCGATCAGATCGGCGAGCAAGGGTTGGCGGCGCGGCTGTTCGATTGCGCGACGGTGAACGGCGCCCGCGCACTGGCTGTGCCCTCGGGAACTCTGGCCCCAGATTCCTTCGCCGACTTTTTCACCATCGATCTTCGCGATGTGTCGGTCGCAGGAAGCTCCGCTGATGATCTGCTGCCGCTAATCGTCTTTGGCATGAACCGCACCGCCATTCGCGACGTGGCAGTGAATGGCAAGCTCGTGGTCCGCGATGGCAGACACGCGGCGCAGGAGGAAATCGCCTCCCGTTACGAAGAGGTTCACGCGAAGGTGTGGCGCGACGCCGCCGGTGCAGCGCGATGAAGTCCGTCGTCGAACTTTTGTCGGACCTGATTCGCATCCCTTCCAATTCAGCGGTGTCCAATCGACCGGTCGTGGAGGTTGCGACTCGCGTCCTGCACGGCGCGGGCTGGTCCGTCCGTGAGTTGCCCTATAAGGATGCGGCAGGGGTGGAGAAAGTGAACCTGATCGCTGCGCCGCCCGGGCAAGACGCCGCGAACCGCGACGTCGACCTCGTCTTCATGTGTCACACCGACACGGTCCCTTATGCGGCGGAATGGACGGCTGCACTCGATCCGCTCCTGAAGGACGGAAACCTGCACGGGTGCGGAGCCTGCGATGTAAAGGGATTTCTGGCGTGCCTGCTCGCGGCGATTTTCCAAAGCGATTCGACGAAGCTGCCAGGCGGTCTGCGGCTGGTGCTGACGGCGGAAGAAGAGATTGGCTGCATCGGCGCCTCACGGCTCGTGGCAGACAACGCACTGCGGCCGCGCAGAATGATCATCGGCGAGCCGACTTCGCTGCGCCCTGCCCGTGCCGGCAAGGGTTATTGCCTGGCCGAGGTCACGGTTTGGGGCAAAGAGGCGCACAGCGCCCACCCGCAGCAGGGAGTCTCCGCGATTTACCACGCTGCTCGGTTGATCACAGCCATTGAGGAACTTGCAGGGCCGCTCGCGACGGAGACACACAGTTTCTTCGAACCCGCGTTCACAACCGTGAACATCGGCACGATTGAAGGAGGCACAGCGAAGAACGTTGTTCCAGGGTTGTGCCGATTTCAACTGGAGTGGAGGCCGATTCCCGGCCAGTCGCCAAACGTCGTTTTCCTGGCTACTGAGAGAATCATCGAGCGACTGCGACGGTCGAATCCCGCGTTCCGAGCCGAAATCAAGCTGCTGCGCCAGCAGCCCGGCTTCGAGACCAGCGCAGACGCGCCACTGGTCCGGACTGCGGAAGCGCTCACCGGCCGTTCTGCGATCTCCATTCCGTTCGGTTCCGAAGCCAGCATCTTCTCGCCCTTCGCTGAAGAAGTCATCGTCTTCGGCCCGGGCGATATGCGCACCGCGCACAGCAGCCGCGAATGCGTGCCCGTTGCAGAGCTCGATCAGGCTCTGAACTGCCTCACCGCGCTGATGAAAGCCGGATAAGCCCCGCAGCCGAACCCCAACCGAAGGCGGCGAGGGTCTCCTCGTGCGGATCTAGTTTTCGGTGCCGACGGTGGAACCCTGGATAGATTCAACGCGCGCCCTCCGGCCCGGCTGTGCGCGCGCCTCGAAGCTCGCGCAGTTACGCCCGGAGTTCTTGGCGACATAGAGCGCGGTATCGGCGCGGCTCAGGACTTCACGGATCGAGGGAGAATCCACCTCGGGACGGAAGGTAGCAACGCCAATGCTGCAGGTGAGGCGAATCCTGTTTTCTCCGATCTCGAATGGCCGGGACCGGATCGATTCGAGCAAATCATCCACGCGGCCGGTCACAGGAGCTGGATCCCAGCCGGGAAACAGGATGAGAAATTCCTCTCCGCCGTAGCGGCCGACGATGTCATACCCGCGCATGGTCGAACGGAAACGGTCGGCGGATTCGCGGATCACGTCGTCGCCGCAAAGGTGGCCATAGTTATCATTGAGGCTCTTGAAGTGATCGAGGTCCGCGATCAGCACGCCCAGCGGGGTCCGATCGCGGGTGGCGCGGGCGATTTCACGCTGCAAGTGCTCCAGCATCGCCGCGCGGTTGAAGATCCCGGTCAGTGAATCGTGAGTCGCCTGGATATGCAGCTCCCGCCGCGTAGCTTCGAGAGCCGCCTTTTCCGCTTCGAGTTGCGCCGTACGTTCGGCAACTATGCGGGTCAGCTCCTGCTGGCGGCGCGTCAGGCTGCGCGTGCGGAACGCGATGACACTCCACGCCAGCAGCAGAGCGAGCATTGCATAGAATGCGTAGGCCAGGGGAGTGCGGCTCAGAGGCGGCCGCAGCGAGAAGCTGAAGGACGCTCCGGTCGGGCTCCAGATGCCGTCGTTGTTTTCCGCCTGCACCGTGAAGGTGTAGTAACCGGGGGGCAGGTTGGTGTACCACGCATTGCGGCGTCCGCCGGAATAGTTCCAGTCCGGATCGAAGCCGATGAGCCGGTAGCGAAAGTGTTCGCGCTGCGGCGCCACAAAACTGGGGGCACTGAAGGACACCTCCACGTTGCCGGAGCCGCGGCCGAGGCGTATGTGATCATCCAGGGGGATGTTGTGGGAGTCGAAATTGACGCGCTCGATCCACACCGGAGGCACCACGGTGTTGACCGGGATGTGAGCAGGATCGATGACCGCGACTCCCTCGATGGTCCCAAACCAGAGGCGGCCGTCGCGGCTCTTCCAGACGCACGGCATGCTGCCGTACAGCGTCTCGCGTGTGCGCAGACCGTCGGCGGTTCCGTACAGCACAGGATGCAGCACAGCATCGGCGTGCCCCTCCGATTGCTTCAGCTCGGTCTTCGCGATGCGGAAGATGCCGGTATCGCCGCCAAACCAGAGGTTGCCGTCGTCATCTCCGATAATGGAGCCGATCGACGTATCGGGTATGCCCTGATCCGGTGTCCAGGTGACCACGTGACCATCGCGAATATGACTGAGGCCGCCGCTTTGCATGCCCACCCACATGCTGCCGTCGCGATCCGCATACAGGCTCATCACGTGATCGCTGTGCAGGCCGTTGGCGGTCGTGAAGGTCGTAGTCTCGCCACGGGAGACGCGCTGGGCGCCGTCGCCATCCAGACCAATCCAGAGCGCGCCGTCGGTGGACTCAGCGAGGGAGGCAACGCGCCCCGAATCGGTCAGGTGGCGAATCGTGCCGTGATCGAAGCGGGCGAGCCCCTTACCTTCGAATCCAATCCACAGAATGCCGTCACGGTCCTCAAGAAGGGAGTTCACCGAAGAATCGCCGGCCTGCGGGTCGTGATAGATCGAGATATTTCCTTTGTGGATGCGGGCAATGGTGCCGCGCCGGTATCCAACCCACAGATCGCCGTCGCGTGTCTGCAACATCGAATAAACAGCCTGGTTGGGCAGACCCTTTTGCGGGCCCCAAACTTCTACCCGCCCGTCGGGAAGCAGGTGATCCAGGCCGTTGTCATCGGCGCCGATCCACATGGTGCCGTCCTGCGCCTGCAGCACGTTGCCGGTGTAATTGCCGGAGAGTCCTTCCCGCGTGCCGAAAACTGTGAACTTCCCGTCGCGAAGCTGCGCCACTCCGGTGTCGAGGAAACCCACCCAGAGGCTGCCTTCACGGTCCTCGAAAAGAGCATGGTCGCACCGGTTGCTGGGCAATCCGCGCGAGGCGTCGTAGAAATCCAGCTTGCCGCGATAGAGCCGAGCGATCCCGTGCCGGTCGAAGGCGATCCAGAGCGCGCCATCATGATCGGCGAGCAGGGCGGCGATTTCGTTCCACGGCAGACGCTGCGGAAAAACCGAGATGCGGCCGTTGCGAATCTGCGCCAGCCCGTTCGCCTGCGTCCCAATCCACAGGGATCCATCCTGAGCCGGCGCGAGGGCTACGATGTCATCGCCTGGCAATCCGTCGCGGGTGGTAAAAGTCTTGAGGCGGCCGTGTTCAAAGCGAGACAGACCCTTCGCGGTTCCCACCCAGAGTGTCCCGCCGGCGTCGAGCGTCATCGTGCGGATGGCGCGATCGGCCAGGCCGTCGCTGGTTGTCCAGTTCTGCACATGCCCATTGACGACCCGGTTGAGCCCTAAGCCGGTGCCGACCCACAGACCGCCTTCGCGATCTTCGCAGAGGGCCGCGATGTTGTTGCCGGACAGGCCATCCCTGGTGGTGAGTGTCGTAAATACGCCCTCAGGTCCCCCGGCAGTCGTCGGCTGATAGTGGCTGAGGCCGCTGTCGGTTCCGATCCACAGGCTGCCGTCCCGGCCAGCTGCCAGCGCCTGAATAAAGCTCGACGCGAGACCGTGGGCATTGTGCCGTGTGTAGGTGGTGAAGTGAGCACCGTCGAAGCGCGTCAGACCTTCCTGGGTTCCAAACCACAGATAGCCATCCGCCGTTTGCGCCACGGCCTGGACGGAGTTTTGCGGCAACCCCGACTCGCTGGTCCAGGAAGTCTGCATGTACTGGGTGATGGCCTTGGCTGGATCCAGCGCAAAGGCCGTCTGAGTGGCCAGAATCGCCGCCGCGGCGATTGACGCGGCCCATAGATTGCCGCGGTTGATCCGAAACCGGCGTATGCGTCTCATGAGGCGCCGGCAGCAAGCGCTCAGTGATGCGCACCTTTCACGTCGAGTTGGAGTGACCAGGACCATAGCGTTCAGGGTCCTACGAAACCGCCTCTACTTCGCGCTCGCGAGTCGTCGAGACGCCCGCTCCCCACGCGAGTTGTTCCATTGGGTTGGGAGTCGGCCTCCCCAGCAGATAGCCCTGCGCCTCGTTCGTGCCCAGCGCCTTCATCAGCTCCAGCTGCTCCCGGGTTTCGATGCCCTCCACGATCACCCTCATGTGCAGGTTGTGGGCCATCGACAGAATCGACTGAACGAAAGCTCGGGTCTCCTGGCGCATCGCCAGCTCGGTCACGAAGGAGCGATCCAGCTTCAGCGCATCGAGGAACAGCTTCGGCAGGTAGCTCAGGCAGGAATAACCGGTCCCGAAATCGTCCATGGCTACTCCGATGCCCCGGCCTGTCAGCCTGCGGATCAAATCGGCGGCCCGCTCCACTCCCGTCAGGGTTGCTGATTCGGTAAGTTCGAGCTGCAGCAGGGTCGGCCTGAGCCCGGTGCGGTGCAGGACCTCCTCCACGTCTTCCAGAAACGAGTCGCGCGCGAACTGCACGCTGGAAACGTTGACTGCGACCTGGATGGGCCTGCCGGCCTTGCGCTGCCATGTCACCGCGTCCGCGCAGGCCCGCTCCATCACGTACGCGCCCAGCGGAACGATGAGTCCGCTCTCCTCGGCGACCGGGATGAAGCTCAGAGGGGGAATCGGTCCCAGCGTTGGATGGGTCCAGCGCGCAAGCGCCTCGAAACGAACGATGGTATTCGTGGCCAGGTCGAATTCAGGCTGGTAGTGAACCTTGATTTCGCCCTCTTCGATGGCGCGCCGCAGTTCGCCCTCCAGCATCAGGCGCTCCCGCGCCGCTCTGCCCAGCCCGTCGCCGAACGCCACAATGCGGTTCTTCCCGTTCCGTTTGGCGGCGACCATCGCGCAGTCGGCCTGGCGCAGCATCTGCCCACTCTCTTTTCCGTGGTCCGGAAAGATGCTGATCCCGATGCTGGCCGTCATCCGGATCGAATGGCCCTCGATCTCGAACGGATCCTTCAGGACTTCAAGAGCGCTCTCGGCGGCCCGTTCGGCATCCGCTCGGTTTTGCACATTGTCCAGGATCAGCGTGAACTCATCGCTGCCGATGCGCGCCAGCGTGTCCGATTGCCGGAAGCGGTTTTTCATCCGCTGCGCCACCTGGCCGAGGAGCACGTCGCCCACGCCATGACCCAGGCTGTCATTGACCAGCTTGAATCCATCCAGATCGATATACAGCAGCGCTACCTTCCGGTCCTCGCGCCGCGCCTTGGCCACGCTGTGCGACAGCCGGTCCGTCAGCAGCCGGCGATTGGGCAAACCGGTCAGATCGTCGATCAGCGCCATATGTTGCAGCCTCGCTTCGGCGTCTCTCTTCGCGCGGTCCCGCCGCTGCAGCTCGGAGAGCATCGCGTTGAACCCATCCACCAGCTCGCTGACCTCCTGCGTCCCTCCCACCGGCATCTGCGGATCGAATGGCCGCTGGGCCGCTACCTGCAGCATCGATCGGGACAGATCGCTGATGGCCTGCGTCGTCTCCGACGCCTTCCGCAGAGCCTCCGCCTGTTCGCTCACCCGCCGCCGCAGCTTGTTCACGCGCGCGAGCACCAACAGGATCGCCACAACCAAAAACGCCAGGATGATCGTCATAACCACGGTTGTGGGCGGCGTCCACGAGGGAGCGCTCCGCACAACCGTCAGATCCGCCGGCGAGCGCACCTCGTTCGGTGGGTTGGCGCCGTCAACCGGAGCGGACGCAGTGCCGCCGAGAACTCCGGACGATGGGATGGGGCTGATACGAGCTGTGGGATGAACCCGGATCTTCTGCAATCCGACGCTGCCCGGCCCGTCCGCAGCGTCATGCGTCGTGGTGGCCTCGATGGCGACTTCTTCGCCGGCCGAAACTCCAGCCGGAAGCGGGTTTGCCTTGATCGGCATCGCTCCCGTCTCGTCCTTGAGCCAGAACAGCTTCCCTTGCTCATCCACGTACGTGATCACGCCGATAAGATGTACCGCCGAGTTAACAGGCAAACTGCGCAGTTCCTGGATGGTGTTGTGCTTCGATAAGGCAGACGCCTGGCAGAACGCAGGCGCGATCATCCCCGCGACAAGCGCCGATCCCAGGATCGCGGCTAACTTGATCCCCGTGAAGCCATTGCGGCTCATCCGAGCATCATCGGTCCCCGACCCTTGCCTCGGCCATACAACTTTGGCTTCCGGGCTCTACCCTAATGGAATTAGACGACTTACGCAGGGATTAGCCGGCGAAATCCGCCTGCCTGAATCGCAGTGCAAAATGGCCCTGGACCGCTGCTTTTTCGCGTCGCGCAGCCGGGACGGACCCTGTTACTGCTGATTTTATTGGGTTTATAGAAGCGCCATTGGCTGGTGGAGTACTTGGCGAAAATGAAACCCGCCCCAGCTGGCTTTCGAAGCCAGCGCCTTCGCATCCGCCTGGCGCGATCAGGCCATGAAATTTATGGTTCCTGCGAAACAGCCTCCAGGTTCTCCGTCCCGCGTGCAATATCCGCGCCCCAGCTGAGCTGTTCCAGTGGATTGGGCGACGGACGGCCGAGCAGGTACCCCTGCGCCTCGTTGGTGCCCAGCGCCCTGATCAGCTCCAGTTGTTCCGTGGTCTCGATTCCCTCCACGATGACCTTCATGTGGAGGTTGTGGGCCATCAGCAGGATGGACTGGACGAAGGCGCGGGTTTCCGGATGCACCACCAGCTCGTTGACGAAGGAACGATCGAGCTTCAGCGCGTCGAAGCAGAGCTTGGGAAGATAACTCAGGCAGGAGTATCCCGTCCCGAAGTCGTCCATGGCTACGCCGATGCCCTTGCTCTTCAGACGCCTCATCATTTCGGCGGTGCGCTCGACGCCGGTCAGGGTGGCGGACTCGGTAAGTTCGAGCTGCAGCAGGGTGGGCTTCAGTCCGGTGCGGTGCAGGATATCCTCCACTTCCTCGATGAAAGAATCGCGTGCAAACTGAACGCTCGATACGTTGACCGCCACCTGAATAGGCCGCTTCATTCTGCGCTGCCAAATCACAGCGTCCGCGCAGGCCCGCTCCATCACGTAGGCGCCCAGCGGGACAATCAGCCCGGTCTCCTCGGCGATGGGGATGAAGGTGAGAGGCGGGATCGCTCCCAGCTTCGGGTGAGACCACCGCGCCAGTGCTTCGAAGCGAACGATGGTATTGGTGTCCAGGTCGAACTCCGGCTGGTAATGCACCGTTATTTCGCCGGTTTCGATCGCGCGGCGCAGCTCGCCCTCCAGCGTCAGACGCTCGCGCGCGGCGTTGCCCAGATCGTCGCCAAACAGGACGGCGCGGTCTTTTCCGTTTTTCTTGGCGGCATACATGGCGCAGTCTGCCTGCTGCAGAAGTTGTCCGCCTTCGCTGCCGTGATCCGGGAAGACGCTGATGCCGATGCTGGCGGTAATCCGGATGGTGTGGCCCTCAATCTCGAACGGAGTTTTCAGCACTTCCAGAACGCTCTCCGCGGCCTTTTCCGCGCCGGCTCCGGACTGAACGTGGTCCAGGATCAGCGTGAACTCGTCGCTGCCAATGCGCGCCAGCGTGTCCGATTGCCGGAAACGGGACTGCACGCGCTGAGCCACCTGACCCAGGAGCACATCTCCGATGCTGTGGCCGAGGCTGTCGTTGACCAGTTTGAAGCCGTCGATGTCGATGTAGAGCAACGCCACCATCCGGTTCTCGCGCCGCGCCTTCGCCAGATTCTGCGATAAGCGATCCGCCAGCAGCCGGCGATTCGGCAGGCCGGTCAGGTCGTCGATCAGCGCCATGTGCTGCATCCTCGCTTCGGCCTCTCTCTTGGCCCGATCCCGCTGCCCCAGCTCCGACAACATGGTGTTGAATCCCACCACCAGATGGGCGATGTCTTCGCTGCCTCGCACCGAAACCTGCGTGTCGAACTGCTGCTGGCTCGAAACCTGCTCCATCGCGGTGGATAGATCCGTGATGGCCTGCGCCGTTTCAGAAGCTTTTCTCAGAGCGGCCGTTTGCGAGCGCACGCGGCGCCGCAGCATGCTCACCCAAACAAGGATCCCGAGAATCAGCAGCAATAAAACCGTCAGGAGAACCACGGTTGCGCGCAACGTCCAGAACGGGGCGGGCCGGATGACGGTCAGATCGCCAGGCGAACGCAGCAGGATCTGGAAGCTGGCTGGGCTTTCTTCCAGAATCCTGTAGAGCTTGCCCGGGTCCACCTGCGCCGAAGAAACGCCGGTGAGCCGAAGCACGCTCCCTTCTCGCAGCTGCCACGGAGGTGTTCCCAGGTCCGATGTATCCAGTTGCGCCGTAAACGTGCGCACGCCCGACTGCAGGACCAGGTTTTTGCGAGCGGGTTCATCCAGGGCCGCCAGCAGCTTGCCTTCTACCGTCACCAGCATGGAGTCTTCGTGGCCCTGCAGCAGCGACTCCACCGCGACCACCTTCGGGACAATCGAACCGTCACGGCCGGCCGAGCGAAACGTTGCGTCGGTCATCACCGGCGAATATCTGCCCACCAGGGTGGGATAGCCAATCGCGTCCACCACCTCGCCCACCTGGATGGAGCGGGTGTCGCCGCGCACCTCGACGCCGTCGGTCGCATCCTGCAGATACAGGTAGTCCGGTGCCACCAGCGTGACCGTGCCTTCTACTTTTACGCGATGGCCGGAGCGTGCATTCGGCGAGTAGTGCAGCAGGGAGCCGATGGGCGTCGCTTCCAGGCCAAACGGATGCGGGACCGCCGGCTCCAGCACATCGATGTCGGAACGGGTCTCGACCAGGAGCTGGTACCCAATCAGCTGGCGGCGCGAGTTGAAGACGGTTCCGAAGATGCCCCGGATGCGCACGGTTGCGTCTTCCAGGCTGCGCGCGTGATCGATATCCGGAAAAACAGGCGAGGTGTACACATGAATCATCCCGACCGCCGTGAGCAGATCGAAGGTCAGCGCGGTGTGATTCGATTCCTCTCCCACCCGCATCGGGTGGACAACGCCCTCGATGCTCACGTATTGCGAATCGAGCGATCCGGCGGCGGCTCTGCTCTGCGTCACGGCGACGGCGTCCGGCAGGGGGGCCACACCGTCGAACCGGATCTTCGGGGCTACGATGACCGGAGCAAAATCTCCCGCTCCCGTAATTCCTGTCAGAGTCACACGCCTACCCACGGCCAGCTCCGGGTGATCGCCCGAATACTTCACATAAATGCCGCCGGTCCCGTCCTGAAAGAAGAACTGGCGCCATTGCGAATCGACATACGTGACGACCCCCGTGATATCGACGGGCAGAGCCTCCGCGGCTCGTGACGTGCGCAGGTCGCGCACCGCGTGCACATTGGTGAGCGGCTGCGGAATCGGACTTGATTCGCTGCTGTCGTCGATCTGCTCGAGCGAAAGCGCGATCAGGTGAGCATGAAACAGATCGATGCGCAGGCCGTTGCGGCTGGGGAAGGCTTCCACCTCGACGGGCAACCCGGTTTTCAGCGCATGCGATACGGAAAGGTAGCACTCCGTCGCGCCCCAGCGGTCCTCGAGCAGAATGGAATCGGGCGTCGCCGCGGCGATCCGGCCGCGAATCCGAATGCGATGGCCATGGCCCACGTGGCTCTCGCTGTAGAGGGTGCGAATCGAAAACAACGGAGATTGCTGCGGAGCCGGTTCCTCGATCTGCAGGTCCTGCCCCGACCACGCCCATATCCGATTGCGGACCAGTGCGCCCTGCGGCGTCCGTTCCTGCTCGGGAAGACCCACAATGCGGATTCTGCTGTTGATCAAGCTCGAATAGTCGCTGGAGGGCTTCGCGACGATTAGTTCGACCTCGGGTCCGCCGTCCGCGATCGAAAGGTGAGCTCGTCCCTGCCCGTCCAGCGAAGCGTCCTCCACCACCGCCGTCATCTGCACCCGAATGCCATTCTTTTCGGAAGTGGGGAAGTTCGCGAGGGTCACCGGGAATGGCTGCGGCATTCTCACGTGAGCCGCGGTGGGGTGAACCCTGATCTCCTGCAATCCGACGCTGATCGGACCCTTGCGGCGATCATAGAAGGTTGTCTTGGTCGCATCGATCGAGATGGTCTGGCCGGCGCGCACGTCCGCCTGAACCGGGTTCGCCGATATCGGTATCGCCCCGGTTTCATCCTGAATCCAGAAGCGTCCTCCCGGCTCGTCGACGTAGGTAACTACACCGATAAGGTGTACCGCTGAGTTAACCGGTAAGTCCTGCAGCTCCTGGATCGTATTGTGGCGGGATAAGACGGACCACTGCCAGAGTGCGATGCAGATGATTCCTGCGCCCAGCACTGGTGCCAGGATCGCGGCAATCCTGGTTCCGGCGACGCCGCTGCGGGCCATGCGTGAATCATGGTTCGTTAGCGAACACTTCGGCCATACAACTTTGGCTTGGAGTCGTACCCTAATGGAATTAGGTGACTTATGAAGGTATCGCGGGGCAAGAGCCGCTTCCCAAAAACCTCCCTCTGGCCACTGGCTGCCGTCATGCTCATGCGCGAAGGGGGTATCGGCAAAGCCAGCTTTGTCAGTGATTTAGTTAGACTTATGACACTGTTGATGCTTCGGTGATAAAGTCTCTTGGCGAAGATCGAACCCTCAGGACCTCAGGCTGGCCCACGAGGGTATTAACAAAGTGATCAACTTACACTGATCTCTGAAGTATTCAATCGACCCTGCGACGGCGACAGGCCGCTGCCGCGCACCACGAACCTGACCCGGCATTGCACCGCGAGATCGATCCCGTTAGTTTGGAGCACCGGGCCGGAATTGAACCGGCGAATACTGGTTTTGCAGACCAGCGCGTTAGCCCCTT
>Ga0187863_10002462_pt1 | contig 14122 bp, 7 predicted proteins | sample June2016WEW_11_1_FD_132975 | JGI IMG/M metagenome (GOLD analysis project Ga0187863, IMG submission 132975) | Peatland microbial communities from SPRUCE experiment site at the Marcell Experimental Forest, Minnesota, USA - June2016WEW_11_10 | ecosystem: Environmental > Terrestrial > Soil >... | reverse complement strand
GATTTCGATGTAAACGCAGTTGGAACCATGAACCTGCTGGTGGCAGCTCGGGATTTCTGTCCGGAATCTCCTTTTTGTTTTACCAGCACCAACAAAGTTTATGGAGATCGTCCCAACACGCTTCCTCTGATTGAACAGGAAAAGCGCTACGATTATGCTGGCGGCCTGGATGGAATCGATGAATCCATGTCCATTGATGGATCGCTGCATTCCATCTTCGGGGCTTCCAAAGTGGCGGCCGATGTCATGTGCCAGGAGTTTGGCCGGTATTTCAAAATGCCGGTTGGAATATTTCGCTGCGGCTGTCTCACTGGACCGCAACATGCGGCGGTGGAGCTGCATGGGTATCTGGCCTACATCATCATTTGCGCCGTCACTGGCCGCCCGTATACCATTTATGGTTTCAAGGGAAAGCAGGTGCGCGACCAGATCCACTGCCGCGACGTAGCCAGCTTGTTTTTGGAATTCTATCGCCGCCCTCGCGCTGGGGAAGTCTACAACCTGGGCGGTGGCCGCTCGAACAGTTTGTCGATTCTGGAGACCATCGATTTGCTTGCCGGCCTGGGATTCGCTCCACGGTATCAGCTCCAGCCCGAAAATAGAATTGGTGACCACATTTGCTATATTTCCGATTTGCGTAAAGTGCGGTCCCATTTTCCTGGCTGGCAAATGCAATATAATCTCCCCAAGATTGTCAACGAGATTTTGGAACGTCATTTGCGGAACGACAACGCAGGCTCCAAACCATCGAAAGGCCCTGCCTCGGTCACTTCCATTCCGGTGCGTGCGAGCAAAGACGCTTGATGTCTCTGAAACTCTCAATTGCAATCCCGGCGCGAAGAGAAGAATGTCTTGAGCTATCCGCACCTGCCCGTAAGCGCGATGGAAACCATGGACCTTGGGGCGCGCTTCGAAACGCTGTTGTTGTACAGGCACCCGAGCAGGCGCTGGCAGCCAGGGATCACTCGCGCCTGCTTCCAACCGGATGGCAATTTGTGGTTCTATCTTACATAGGGATATCGTGCAGCATCCTTCGACAACGGACTTGGTTAGCCTGATCCTCCCCGCTTACAATGAGGAGCTCAATATCCGCAGGGTTTACGACAGCATCCAACAGGCCCTTCGAGGATCACAAAATCTGGAAATCATCTTCGTCGATGACGGTTCCTCGGACGGAACCGCTCCGTGCGTGCGCCGGTTGCGCTCGGAAGACCCATCGGTCCGGCTGGTCCGCTTTGGCCGCAACTTCGGGCACCAGGCCGCTCTTTTTGCGGGTCTCCAGGCGGCAAGCGGAGCCGCTGTGATCACGCTCGATTGCGACCTCCAACACCCTCCCGAGTTGCTACCGCAAATGCTGCAGGCTTGGCTTTCCGGTGCGAAGGTTGTGCAGCCGGTCCGTCTGCGAAGTGCCGGCGTAAGCTGGTTCAAACGGTTATCTTCAAAAATTTTCTATTCATTCATTAACCTGCTCAGCGAGGTTCCGCTCGTGAGCGGCGCCGTCGATTACCTTTTGCTCGACCGGGAAGTAGTCGAGGCCGTTCTTCGATTCAGAGATCGTCAGCCCTTCCTGCGGGGACTGGTCGCCTGGCTGGGATTCACTCCGGTGCGATTCGAATACGCAGCGCCGCCCCGCACTGCCGGCAAGAGCGGATACAGCCTGGCCAAGATGCTCCGGCTGGCAGTTAACGCAATCACAGGCCTCTCTTCCAAGCCCCTAAGATTCTCGCTCTACCTGGGGTGCCTCACGGCGTTGTTCTGCCTCGCCTATAGCGCCTTTGCAGTCGTACAGTTTGCTACGGGCCGGACCATTCAGGGATGGACGTCGGTTATCATGACGGTGACGTTCCTCGGCGCGGTTCAGCTGGTTTCGGTGGGAGTGCTGGGTGAGTACATCGCGCGCATCTTCGAGCAGACGCGTGGTATGCCGCGCTTCGTGATCGTGGAATGCGATGAGCCGGCCGGCATGAGTGAGGAACCAGAGCATGCTGCTTACCGAAAGAATCCGACCTAACTCTCGACGCTTTATTGCTTCCGATCGGGTGGTTCCTTACGCGATTGCGCTCCTCCTGCTCCCGATACTGGTGTTGTGCTGGCGCGACGACCCACTTTATTCGCCCCTGTGGCAATCCGACCCGTGGTTTTACCTGGGATATTTTCGGAACTTGGTTAACTTCAAACGCGACCTGTTTCCCAACTTCTACTACGGAAGTCGCATGTCCTGGATCCTACCCGGCTTTGCGCTCCACTCCCTTTTCCCTCCCTTGATCGCAAACGCCGTCCTGCACCTGACCGCACACTCGGTCGCTGTACTATCACTGTTTTCAATTCTTCGGTCGACGGTCGGTCTTCGGAGTGCCTACCTCACGGCCATGATTTTTTCATTCCATCCATGGCTCTGGTGCGCAACCGGTTGGGATCACGTGAATGGTGCGGCCATCGCCTATTACCTGCTCGCCATGGCGCTACTCACCAGAGCAGCGTTGCAGAAAGTTAAAACAGGTAGCCTCATATTGGCCGGAATGGCGCTGGCAGGAGCCGTATATGCCCATCTCTTTCTGGTTGCGTTCGCGCCGCTGCTGCTGCTCTACTACATCGGATTCACGGGGACTTGGGAACGTCAGCATGTAGTCAGGTCAATCTGGCAGTGGTGTCGTTGGCTGGGTGTCGGATTTGTGGCGCTCACGTTCCCCCTTTGTGCCATCAACTACCTATGGGTGGACGGGAACCCCTGGTTTTGGACTCCCTCATTCAGAACCGCGCAAGCCGTGATGCAGAATTACATCTGGGGGGAGGATATTTGGTGGAATGGGAAACTAGCTCCCTTTTTGTGGTTCGTTATAGCTGGATCGGCCACGGCTATTTTCGTTCTTCTATCTCGGATGGGACAAGGTCAGGCCGCGCGCAATAAGGCAGCCTTGCTTTTCTCGGCGCAATTGCTTCTTGCCACCTCCTTCATGGCATTCTTGCAAAGCCGTGGAGTCACTTTGCTCGGCCATTATTACTACGCGTGCTACCTGCTTCCCTTCGTGTTCCTGGTGCTCGGCGCGACCCTTTGGCCGTCCCTGGAGACGCTGCGCCAACGCATTTATGTCCTTACCTGCGTGATCTCGACCTTGCTTTTTGGGGTCCTCTGGTACGATCCGGCCAGACACCCCCTCGACAAGCTGCTGCCGCAATGGGGCCAACTTTTATCTGCCGGAGCGATTTTGGCAGTCGCGCTATCCGTGCGCCAACGAAAGTACGGGGCCTTGCTGGCAATCGCTGGCCTCGCCATCCTCACCTCGGTGATCTACACCGGCAGTTTTCGCCTCGTTGACTTACACAGTACCCGCGGCGAGTACTTGGACGTTATGAACGCCAGGAAACGTATTGAAGATCGCCGGAATGGTGAGCCCATCCTGTTCTGGTATGACAGAACCGAAGGCCCCTATTGGGAATACTGCGCCTTGAATGCTAGCTATATGGCGGAATTCAGTCGCATTAACGAGAATTTCCCGCAAGGCTGCAGTGCGCCAGTCGACCCCGGTACGTTCATCGTGGTTACCTCACAAAAAGAGCACGCCACCGAATTGGCACGTACCGCGCTTAGCGATTGTTGGCAGCCGTTGGGAGTGCATCCCGTGGCGGAGTCAGAGCAAGTCATACAGGGACTGCGCGGACCCTATACCATGGCGATGCTGCGAGTCGAAGCTGGCGCTCCTTCAAAGTTCCGGCCCGGCGAGTTGATCCGGACAATTCCTCACGATCGCGTAGAATTGGGCCACGCCTCTATGGAAGAGACACCGGAAGGACTAAGGGTGGATATCTTGCCGGGGTTTGGAGCCTTCGGCGCGAGAGTCTCACTCGGTCTGGACCCCAGCCTGCGGATTGGTTTGGTAGTGGTTGTACGAATACGAGCACTTGACGGCAAGGTCGGCGTCGGAATCCTGGATAGTGCAGGTAAGAAATTCTTGCAGGAATATCCGGTTTGGCCAATGCCGCATGCGGCGGAATTGGTTCTTCCGCTGCCTTCGCCGCCGATCATAGGGGACTTGATCATTACCAATCGGACAAAGAACGACGCCGTGTCGGCCCTGATCGAGAAAATCGAGATTCGGGAAATGCCGTGAGTTGGAAACAGAACGGCTCCCGGCCAGTCGGCGCTCGACAAGCATCCTATACCCAGGGTTATAATCTTAGATTGTCACTGACAGCAATCGGTTCTTTGCGCGTCTTCTATTGACTGAGAGCTCGCGATAGACTCTGAATTTGAATCGTTCGACACGGATTGTAATGCCCGCTCATCATCCAATTTTTTCTCACTTTAAGCCACTTCGCATCGAACTCCCTTCAGGCTTTGGCTTTGACCTGTTGGGGACGAGGACACGCAGCCAGTTTGTGGCAGGTCTTACCACTTACGAGGCGGGTCCCAAGATGACTGGCGAACCGCTCATCGATGAAGAATATTTCGAGTGGATCGATCTCTTGGAATCAGTAGTCGCGGCCAAGGGATCCTACACCATGATTGACCTTGGTGCCGGCTATGGACGTTGGGTGATCCGAGCGGCCTTTGCCATGAATCAGTACCACAGCGGGATGCCTTACCGTTTGATCGCCGTTGAGGCCGAGCCGGTGGTCTACCAGTGGATGCATCTGCATTTCAACGACAATGGGATCGATCCAAGCAAACACTCTCTCATACATGGCGCGGTCTGCGATGTGCCTGAAGACGTACTCTTTTATATCGGTGGACCGCGTGGTGGACCTTATGACCGCAGCCCGGACGATTGGTATGGACAATTCCTGACCAAATCCTATGACGTTACCGGTGAATACGTCGACGACGGCGAATATAGCGGGTTTAAAGTCAGACTTCACAAAAGTGGCTGGCGATCGATCAGCATACCCGGCGTCACCCTTGAATCTCTGCTGAAAGATCTCGAATTGGTTGATCTGATCGATATGGACATTGAAGGTCAAGAATTACCCCTGGTGCGGTCTGGCATTGAAGAACTGAACACCAAGGTCAAACGTCTTCATATCGGTACCCACGGCAAAGAGATCGAGGCCGAACTCCGGCAGGTGCTTTCCTCGCAAGGCTGGAACTGCCTCGCCGACTACAGCGTGTTCTCAAGCAGTGAGACACCTTGGGGAGTCATCAGTTTTGAGAATGGCGTACAAAGCTGGGTGAATCCCAGACTTTCGTAGCGAGGCCGTAGGGTCGTTCGCCAAAAATTCGCTGGGTATATCCCTAGGCCAAGACACCCACATAAGCTGGAATTTGGGCGGGTCATCAACATTTTTTGACCTGTGACCATGACTGTGCTAACATCTTCCTAACCCGTTCTCATACTTAAGAAAATACATGGATTGCCGCCGAGCCGTCCGGGGATGATGGCCTAACAAGGAGACTTTTCATGGCAGCTACTGCTCGCCAATCATATAGCCTGCACGAAGTGTTTGCGAAATTTGCGCCCTACCAGGGCGGCGTTTCAGGTGAATATCACACTGATTTCCTTGGAGCCAAAACACGCGGTCAATTCGTAGCGGGATTGCACATGGTACACAACCCATCTGTCATGATCGATGAAGAGTACTTCGAATGGATCGATCTGTTGGAATCAGTGGCCGAAGCGAGGGGATCGTATACCATGCTGGACCTTGGCGCCAGCTATGGACGTTGGTCGGTGCGCGCGGCCCTTGCTGTTCGGCAGTACCACCCAAACTTACCTTTCCATTTGATTGCCGTCGAAGCCGAGCCCCTCGCTTTCCAATGGATGGCGTTGCACTTCCGGGACAATGGGATCAACCCTGCGGAGCATCGGCTCATGCACGCGGCCGTCTGTGAAATCCCCCGCGATGTACTGTATTACGTTCGTGGCCCGCAAAATGGGCGTTTCGATCATGGGCCGGATGCATGGAGCGGCCAACGCATCACAAAGGACTACGACGTCAACAGTAAGTCTGTGGACGAGGGTCGGTACTGCGGATTCAAGGTCAAACGTCACGCCAGTGGCTGGCGATCAGTGAGCGTGCCCACCGTGACACTCGCACATCTCCTCCGGGATCTGGACCGCGTCGACCTGATCGACATGGATATCGAGGAGCAGGAACTGCCCGCTTCAAGCGCCGCCATTCATCAGTTAAACGCCAAGGTTAAGCGGCTGCACATTGGGACGCACGGGAAAGAGATCGAGGCCGAACTCCGGCAACTGCTTTCCTTGCATGGTTGGGATTGCCTCGCGGACTACTCACTGTTCTCCACCAGCGAAACACCTTGGGGAGTTATTAGTTTTGAGAACGGGGTTCAAAGCTGGGTGAATCCAAGGTTTTCGTAGCGACGGTCTCTGCCCGGGCGCTTCTGGACTGGCCGGCTGCCACGCTATCATCGGGGCTAAGATGCCTCCTTCCTCCGAAACCATCCCCCCTGTCAGACTCCCGGCGAGTCCCGCTCCAGACGTACTTTACCTCAGGGCTCTATTTCTCGTCTGCGCTTTCGTAGTTTTCGTGGCGGGATTTTTGTATCTCACATTTCTGGACCGCGAACTGTACTTCGATGAAGTGAACCTCTACAATCCGGCATACATGTTTCAGCACTATGGCAGGATCACCTACCCGATGCATGGTCAATTCGATGCCATCTTGGTCCATCCGCCCACGCATTATCTTGTGATCGGCGGCTTTCTACGTTTAGGTTTGACGCTGCCGCACGCGGCGGCGGTGGAACCAGTAATGTTGTTGGCGACAGCCTGCCTGCTGCTGGTATTTTCGCGCTTCTCACTTTCCATCAAGTTTGGTCTGCTGTTCGGCACCTTTCTTGGCGCTCTGATCTGGAACGTCATTCTCACGGTGCGCCCGGACCTCAGTCTCGCGCTGGCGTGGGTCGCTGGATTGATCGCTCTCGAATCCGCGCGTCTTTCCGATTGGTCGACGTGGAGACTCGGTATCGGCAGCCTACTGCTGGTGTACGCTTCGGCGGTCCATTATCCAGGGGTTTTTGCCCAGGCCGGCATTGTGGTCTACGCTGTGTGGGCGTGCTTTGTTCTGCCCAGGCGGCGTCTACCGGCTACCATCGGCGCCTTGCTGGCTGGCCCGTGCTTGATCGGCATCCCTTACTTGCTGCTTTTCGCGGTCCCTTTTCGAAATCAAATTTGGTCAACCATTCAGTCCGAGCAGGGACCGGGAGGGCCTATGATCGCTCTTCGGCATCATTTCCAGACTTACGACATCTGGGCACATGGCTGGTCAGGAATAGTGCATCGCCAACCGCTGGTTCAGTCGCTATTATTTCCTCTGTGGTCCTTGCACATCCCAGTAGCCCTGGTTGGACCCTTGCTGTTATTCGCGTTTCGATCGACCCGGGCGCTGGCCATCGCAGCGCTGCCCCAGGTTCTATTTATCGTCTTCGGCGCACGCTACAAGCAACCGGGATACTCCGGATACTATGCACCGGAAGCCATCTTATACCTTTCGGCTGTTATCGCGGTCTTCTTTGCCGGCGTCCTTTACGTCTTGTCGCGGATCAAAACCAGCGCCCTCTCTGTGGTAGCCGCAGTTCTTTTTGTGGCTGGCTTTACCGTGTTTGCCCTTCACGATAAACCCGGCGCGGTAACAGAAGTTAAGTTTACCCGCGACTTGCGGGATCTGGACGTTGGAAGAGCAGCCAGCCGCGCGATTCTGGGACCGTCAGCGCTTGTCACGACCTCAGGCGCTGGAGTTTGGTATACCAGCGGAGCCGAGCATTTGTATCCGGTGTTCTGGGATCTTGCTCACCCACCAGCGATCGCAGAGCCCACGTTCAGACAATATTTCTCGCAGTTCGACGCAGTAGTTCTGGATGCGGATGAGGGCTGGGTCGCCTGGAACAAAGAACGGGAAAACCTCACGTCCTTTCTCGCCTCCGGAGACCTCAATTTGATGGGCTTTTGGTTTGGTGATCGCCGCCAGAAAAGCGCCTCCGGCCTCTCCTTGTTGATGCTCACTCCCAATGAGCAACCTGTCCGCGGCTTTGCGAGCAACCGAGGAAAGACCTACCGATTCGAACCGGCCCACCAAGCGGATTCCGTTCTGTTCTGCGCCATATGCCCCATTGGGGACCTACAGAACCGCGGCGAGTTTGATTTCTACGCAACCTTTTTTCTCCCTTCGAAGAGCAACCATGACGACCCCCGCTCTATTACGGACCCGGCCGATCCGCGCTCCGTCATTCGGGTCCTTCTGGTCAGCCAGCAAAAGTTCCAACAAGATGTGCTTCCTCGCGCTACCCGCTGCAAATCTCGCTATCGAATCACTGGGCGATTAGTGGAAGTCGACCAGGACGCCATGGTCTCCCAGCTCCGGCGCAACGATCGGCCGATTAAGTTCTATCGAAGTATCGCCGCAGCACTTGGCGGCGCTGGCCGGCTGAACGCTGCCAATACCGAGAAGATACCCGGCGCGATTCAGCTGGATAAGATCCAACCCGCGACCGCGGGAACGGTTCTATCCAAGACTCCGGATGGTTGGCAACTGACTACCGATCCAGCGCTTGCGGCCGCAGCTGCGGCCATTCCGATTGAGAACGTGAATGGCGTGTCCAGTGGATACCTCTACGTACGGGCCAAGGAATCCGAAGGGGCCGTTGGTTTCACTTTGCTGAACAGCCGAACCTACGTACCCGCTGCGCCAGAGGTGCTATGGGAGGCTCATGATCCCGTAAACGAGATCTACATCCCGGTCCGATCCTTTGACGGTGTCGACCGGTTGGTCATCCGGAATTCATACGGCCACGGAGCTTCGAAGATTCTCATAAAGGATTTGGCGGTGGTCACCGTCCGTCCACCCTCCGGGTCAGCTGCTAACCGTTAGAGATCCAATTGGGACTTTTTAGATCAGAACTGCGCCGCGGCGCGCATAGCATTTGTTCCCCAAGTGCCTGCCGGTTATAATCAGAGGTTAAACGTTCGCGTCGCAACTTGAACATGCCAGCTTCCTTTCAGGACGTCCCGATCACCAAGGTCAGCGACTATTGGAACTCGCGTCCCTGCAACATCGCGCATTCGCCGCAGCCTGTGGGCTCGCGCGAATATTTCGATGAAGTGGAAGTCCGCAAATACTTCGTCGAGCCGCACATTCCCGCCTTCGCGGAGTTTGAGCGGTGGAAGGGCAAGCGAGTACTGGAAATCGGCTGCGGCATCGGCACCGATACCATCAATTTCGCGCGTGGCGGAGCAGAAGTCACAGCCGTTGACTTGACTGAGAATTCGCTCGAAGTGGCGCGCCAACGCGCCGAAGTGTTCGGTGTCGCGGAGCATGTACGATTCATTCACGTGAACGCCGAACGGCTGAGCCAAGCCGTGCCTGTGGCGCCTTTCGACTTGGTTTATTCCTTCGGAGTGATTCATCACACCCCGCATCCCGAGCGCGTCCTCGAAGAGATCCGCCGCTACGTTACACCGGAAAGCACCGTGAAAATCATGGTCTACAACCTGTGGTCGTGGAAGGTTTTGTGGATTCTATTCGCTTACGGAAAGGGCCGTTTCTGGAGGTTGAAACGGCTGGTGGCGGATTACTCGGAGGCGGAGCTGGGTTGCCCCGTCACGTATTGTTACTCGCGTAGCGCCGGCCGGCGCCTGCTTGAGGAGCACGGCTTCCGCGTCACTAGCGTCACGGTGGATCACATTTTTCCTTACAGCATTCCCGAATATGTGCAGTATCAGTATAAGAAAGTTTGGTATTTTCGCTGGATGCCGAGAGCGCTTTTTCGCGCTCTCGAGCGTGCGTTTGGCTGGCACCTTTGTCTGACCGCCAAGCCGAAGTAATGCTCGCATCCGGAGAACCCTACATTTCACTCGTAGTGACCGCGCGAAACGACGATCACGGAGGAAATCTGCTCGGCCGCATGCAGGCCTTCGTCAACGGCTGGATCGGGCAGGCACGGCGCCACCAAATTCCCTCCGAACTGATCATCGTGGAATGGAACCCGCCGCAGGATCGCCCGCGGCTAGCCGAAGCCTTGCATTGGCCGGACCAGATGGAGCCATGCCAGGTTCGCTTTATCGAAGTTCCGCCTGAAGTTCACCGGCGTTTCGCGCACGCCGAGGCGCTGCCGCTGTATCAGATGATCGCCAAGAACGCCGGCATTCGCCGGGCGCGCGCCCCGTTTGTTTTGGTTACAAATATCGACATCCTTTTTTCGAGCGAGCTGGCGCGGTTTCTCGGCGAACGGCGGCTCGAAGCCGGCCGCATGTACCGAATAGATCGTCATGACGTGATGAACCAGGTTCCGGTGGATGCGCCGGTCGAAGAACAGCTCGACTACTGCCGCACCCATTTGATCCGGATCAACGTCCGCGAGGGGACTTACAACGTCTCGCCCGAAGGACGGCCTATTTTGACTCCCGGCGATATCGCGTCACCCGATTCGGGAATTCTGTTTGGAAAAGGCTGGCTTCCTGTGGAACGCTACACGGCGCAGGAGCCTTTTCGCTGGGCCGGCCAAAATGCGGAGCTCCTTATCGACCGGCCGCCCGAATCAGTTTCGGGGCTTCTGCTAGACCTCGAGCCTGGCCCCGGAACAGGCAACGCTCCGCTGGATCTGGAAGTGATCGGAGACGATTTCGAGGTTCTGGCGCACGTAAGCGTGGACCGGCGCAGCCGCCTGCGATTGCCGCTTTCCACCCGCGTGCCGGCTCGTCTTTGGTTCCGCGTTCACCACGGCGGTGTTCCCACGGATCGCGATCCACGCATTCTGAATTTCCGGGCGTTCCGCTTCGAGTGGGAACAACTCAAGTCGGAGCGCGATTCCGGTGCCACGCTGCGCCCTCTTGGCGGCCGCAACTTTGTGGTGACAACTTGGTTCGCACTGCAACACGTTATTGACCGGCTGGCCAAAGGCGGGCGTCTCGTGCCACTCACAGTCCCGGTGTCGCCGCGCCTGCGGCGGACGCTGAAGTCGTATGTGGAATGGCGTGGATTCGCCGGCATGGCGCGCAATGCAATCCCATACTTCAAGCGCCGGCTATCTTTTCACGCCCAGGCGCGGCCGGGAGAAGATATTTTCCCCTCGCATTCCGGTCTCACGCCGGGCGCCTGCTGGCGCAAGCTGGACGATTATCGCGGGGAGACTTTCCGCCGCGCTTCGGATGGCGCTGAGGTGATCGTTGCAGCATCCGCCGCAGGATCCGGCGAGATCGGTCTGCAATTGGAACCGTACCCCGATAAAACGCGAACTCTGGAAATTGTTCTGCTCGATTCCTCGGGCCAACCCATCGCCAAGCAGTGCGTCAATGGCCTGGCCTTCGTACGGTTTGAAATCCCGCATACTCCTGGACGCACCGAAGTCCTTCGGCTGAGCGTGCGCGACGTGGGCCCATCGCTGGATGCCGTGACGGAAGAGGTGAAGGTGTATTGGTGCGGATGGATACCAAGCCGCCACCCGGATAATCTTCCGTCGGTTTTATCCCAACCCTGGGGATCCGGATGGCGATGGGACCCTGCAAACAGCGCCATGACCGCTTCCGCCGTCGCGGAACTTGTGGTGCGAACTCCCCAGCAAGCCGCGCCTCTGTTCATCGATTTGGAAACTTCCGCGCCGTCGAAGTTCCAAGTCCTCGACGTGGGCGGCAAGGTTTTGTCCACCTTCAACGTCAACGGCCGCGGCGTCCATCGGCTGGATCTTCCGCTTGAGAGTGGCCGCACGCACGTGTTGCAGCTCACCGCCTCCGGCCCATTCCGCGCTTACGGCTGCGATTTCACACCAACGCCTGGCCAGAATCCCCCTGGCTTCGTCCACACCAATGCGTGCGGCGATTTCACCTTGATGGCGCGCGAACATTGGTTTGACCTGCGCGGGTATCCGGAATTCGATCTATTTTCGATGAATCTGGATTCGGTATTGTGCGTGGCCGCGCATCACGGCGGAGCGCGCGAAGAAATGCTCCCGGACCCCATGCGCATTTATCACATCGAACACGGCACCGGATCTGGTTGGACTCCCGAGGGACAAGCCAAGCTCTTCGAGCGTATTGCCGCCCGTGGTCTCTCCTTCGTCGACAATGAGGAGGTTCTGGGCTGGGCGGCGCAAATGAGCCGGTTGAACGCTCCCATGATCTTCAACCACGAAAACTGGGGATTGGTAGAATTCGATCTTAAGGAAACAGTGGTCCAAACCTTGCCACGGGCCGCCGGGGATTAGAAATCGGAATTTCATTGGGATGATTTCAGTAGTTTTATACGGGCGCAATGACGCCCACGGTTACAATCTTGCGAAACGCGCCGCGATCAGCATCAACTGCATTGCGGAGGTATTGCTTGACCCGGACGACGAGATTTTGTTCGTCGACTGCAACACGTCTAACGATCTGCCTACGTTTCCCGAAGCCATTTACGACACGCTAACATCGCAGGCTAAGTCGCGCCTGCGCGTTTTCAGGGTCCGGCCGCACCTCTACGCTCGCTTGGTGGGGCACACACACCTTTTTGCCACTGAGCCCCACACCCGCAACATCGCGATTCGAAGGAGTAACCCGCGCAACCGCTGGATCCTTTCAACGAATACCGATATGATCTTCGTCCTGAGCGGGAACATGTCCAGCTTAGGCGACGCCGTCCGGGATATTCCGGACGGTCAATACATCGCCCCGCGATACGAATTGCCGGAGCCGCTGTGGGAGACATTTCCACGCAGCGATCCGCAGTCCATCATTCGCTCCTGCGAGGAGTTGGGTCCCGGGCTGCACCTGCACGAAGTCGCGCTCCGCGTTCCCTACATGCGATTCGATTCTCCTGGCGACTTTCAGCTCATGCCGCGCCAGACTCTGTTCGACATCAAAGGCTTTGAAGAACGGATGACTCACGGCTGGCACGCCGATTCTAACATGTGCAAGCGTCTGTGCCTGTACTTCGGCAACAGGACGGAAAGCTTGAAACATCGTGTCAAGGGTTACCACTGCGACCACACCCGCGTGGCCACGCCGCTGCATCAGATGGATATCAAGTTAGAGAACAATCTGCAGCAATTTGTTTGGGATTGTGAAGAAGCCGTGGCCGCGCATCAGGCCGAGACCTGGGGCGCGCCGGATGAGCCGGTAGAAGAGGTGGATTTCGCCAACGGCCCGCCGGCCCGCTATATCTGTGCTCTGCAGAGGACTTTGGGCGGCCCTCAGCCGGCGGATTATCCGACCGATGCCAACGACGCGCGCAACTTCGTCTTTTATCACCAGGAACACGCGCTGCCATACCTGGCCGGAAATCTGACCGTCTATCCTCCCGATGCGCGTTTTGTGTACGCCGGCAACAATCCGAAAATGCTGGATCTGCTGGCTCGCAGCATAGTGGAAATGGGATTCACCCAGCCTCTTCATTACGTGAGCGAATTGCTCTCGGCTGGAGGCGCTCCTGCCTGCGCTACTGCGGTGAGCGCCGGCCGCGCTGGAGATGGCGCCAGCTACGAATCGCTGTTGACGAACTTCAACCTGCTCATCTTCGACTTCGGCCTCGACCAATCCGGCCTCAATTTGGGTACGGTCGCCAGGGTGACGGATTGGCCCCGCGATTTGCGTTACAGCCTGGGAGCCGTCGCGCGTTTTTTGCAAGCTTGCGCCGAACAATGCGACGAAATACAAAAAACGCGCGGGCGGGTCCCGGACTTTCTTGTTCTAAACGCCGTCCATTACGTCTTCCAGCGATTTCTCGCGCAGTTCCTGCTCTCCACCGAAACTCCTTACCCCGTGCATGTGCGCAAAGGCCGGCCCCGTGTGGGGGAGGACCGCCGCTATCGCGGAGTGGTCTGGAAAATTAACGAAGACCTGTTGCGATCCTACTTCGCTTATGACCAGGAAGATGTCTCACTGGTCACAGTGGCTCCCGAGCATGCCGTTGACTTCACCGCGGAAGGCCATTCCGCAGCCTACAAAGACGGCCATTGGGGCGCCATGGATTACACCGGCACGTGGATCGATGGCTACCGCGCCGCGATTCTTTTCGCTCCTTCTCCCTCCTTTTCAGATGACCTGGTGGCTTACGTTCGAATCAATGAAGCCTTCATCGGTCCCGAAGAGGAACCCATGCGTCTGAAGGTATTTTTTGAAGGAGAATTTTTGGTGGGCTGGACGGTTTATACGCGGTTCCAGACTACCACCTGCCGAGCCGTTCTTCCTGCGCG